>ERZ1035027.865-NODE-865-length-15424-cov-6.223502_pt1 | contig 15424 bp, 19 predicted proteins | sample MGYA00520604_ERZ1035027 | MGnify/ENA primary metagenome ERZ1035027 (study PRJEB33766, sample SAMN09781743) | gut metagenome | biome: gut microbiome | host: Homo sapiens | place: Madagascar | study: EMG produced TPA metagenomics assembly of the PRJNA485056 data set...
GTTTTATAGTTGCCGGTAAGGTAGCCTGTCACACGGCGCAGACGTTGAATGTCATCACTGCCACACTCCGGGCAAGTGTTGCCGATTTCGTCACAGTAACCGCAGTTCATACAAGTGTCATTCGGCACATTGATGGCAAAGTATGGAACATCGTGGTCCATTGCGTAATTTACAATGGTTTCAAGAGCCTGAATGTTGTTCTTTGCGGTAGAATCCAGCTCTACGTAAAGAATACAGCCCGCACTGGAATAACCATCCAACTGAGATTCGATGTCGATTTTCTCAAACGGAGTAACTTCTTTCCAAACGGGAACATGGACAGAGTTGGTAAAAAACTCCTTATCGGACACATTAGGAATGACACCGTACTTCTTCTTGAAGTTCTGCATGGCGGTGTAACAAAGGTTTTCTGCAGGGGTGTAGTACACACCGAAGTTGAGTTTGTATTCTTTTTTAAACTCGTCGCAACGGTCTTTATAGAGTTGGCAGATGCGCTTTGCTAATTCCATGCCTTCAGCGCTGGTATGGTCGTCACCAATCAGAATTTGAAGAGTTTCAGCCATGCCGAGCAGACCGACAGCCAACGTGCCATGTTTCAGTGCGGAGCGGATGGATTTACCGTCATAACCAGCCATTGTCCCATTCTCCCACATAAACTTTGCGGAATCAGGAGACTGCGAACAGATCCAATCGAAACGCTCGATCAGCATGTCTTTTGCTTCATGGAGCTTCTGATCGAGAACAAATAGGAACCTATCGACCGTCTGCCCTTCAATGTCCTCGCCAGTAGAAGATTTAAGGATGTATTCTTTTGCTTCCATTGCCAATGTAGGAAGGATAATGGTCACCGGCGCGATATTGCCACGACCATCCTTTAGCTGACCAAAACCATTGATATCCCAGCCGTTAGCAGTACGGCAACCCATAGTGCTGAAATAGGTGCGCACATCGTTTTTGTCATATCCTGCATTACCAGACCAATCGACATTGGCGTAGTTAGGATAAAGGCGCTGTGCTGTAGAGCGCAATGCTAACTGGTACAAATCGTAATTCGGATCGCCAGGCACACGGTTTACGCCCTTCATCATCTGAAAAATACCACATGGGAAGATACTGGTCTTGTGGAGTTTACCGATGCCTTTAATAGAAGTATCAAGCAGCGCCTTAATAACCATGCGGCCTTCTGGTTCTGTACAAGTGCCATAGTTGATGGAAGTAAACGGAAGCTGATTACCGGAACGCGATTGTAAAGTATTACCTTGTTGTTCAGTAGAGGTCGTTAATCTCTACCCGGGATTTTACCCAGCTATATGTTGTCCATATAGAGCAGACTATATCTTCACCCTCATTGACAGAGGGGGCTACCATTTCGGGCCACTTGGCCCTACTCCACGTTCGATGTGGATAGTCGTTAGGCATTTATTGTATCGTTATAATAAGTAAAGTGATAACCACCTGTAGATTTCAATTTTCCCTTGCAACATTTGCAAACGAGTGTAGCCCATAGACCCAATTCTTTAGCACAAGATTGAATCGAGCTATAAACAATACCAGTTTCTTTACAATACACAGGTTTTTTGTCGTGAGAGTCAGAAATCTTTCGTCGAGTTTCGATTGATTGTGGCGCGTGTGGTTTACCACGTTTTGCGTCAGACAGCTTTTGTTTGTGTTCGTCTGTGAGATGTCTGCCAACTTGAGCAGCACTGATTTTTCTCTTCTTTTCTTCGGAACATTTATGCCCAAGACTGTTTTTATTACCAGTCATTGCAATAGACATTTGCTGCCTTACCTCTGCGGGAATAGACGGAGCTGTGCCGCCTTCCATTATGTTGTAGCCATATTGCTTATTTTGTGTTTGGTATTTTTTAATAAGAGTCTTTTCCAGATCACAAGCCGCATCTTTTGTCAGGTAACGGTCAATTACAATATGCTCAAAATTATTCCAGCCATACTTTTGAATTGCTGACCAAAAATATGGGCTACTTTTGTAATTGTTGCCATTGATACCCCATCTGCTTTCTGGGATTTGTTTTGTAAGCCCAATATAACGTTTACCATTTATTTTGTTTATGTGTTGATATACATAATAATCGCCCATGTTACACCTCCTCTCTCTGTGTGTTTAATAACGATACAAATTTAGCACGGTAGGTTATCTTATAGAGACTTTCCCCGTTTAGATAGCTATGTTCTCAATATTGCTATTGAGTCGCCCTAATTATTTAAGGTTGTGGTACATGCCCTCGACGGCCTGATAAAGTTCTTTTTTTGTCATCTCACATGCATAATCGTAGGCAGGCTGGAATTCCTTGTAGTATTCATCATCAATAGACATGTTGCTATTGCAAACTTCCTTGAACTTATCAAGATAGTGAGATTCTGGCACGACATAACCAAAACTACAGAATTTCATTCCGTCAACATAGTGCTTGTAAAAACTCATGCGAACATAAGGAACCATTGTCCAGTCCAAATGCGTTGCACTTACGCCGCCGAACTGTTGCAGACTCTGTACCTGAAAAATGACTGCCACGAGCTGGAATGCCGTATTGATGGAACGTGCAGGACGGACATCGGTCTGACGAGTGTTAAAACCCTTTGCAAGCAAGTCGTCAAAAGGAATGCTAAGACAGTTGTGCATACCAACGGCGTAACTGTCTAGGTCATGAATATAGATTTCATTATTCTCATGGTTCTTACGAGCCATTTCTGACATGCAGTAATCAAGAGCATAGCGTTTTGCAACTAGACGAGACATCTCGCCGATACGACCGCCGAAAGACGCTTCGTCAATATTGGCATTCTGATTTGCGATGTTTTTGCCACCGAGTTTTTCAGCGACAGCATCCATCAATTCTTTGTACTGATCACGAGCTACGCCGTGCATATGTCGATAGCTAATATATGCTTTAGCTACATCCTTACGACGCGATGTCATAAGTTTACTTTCCACCATATCTTGGATTTCCTCAACGGAAGTGTCCTGCTGTTTGGCGGCAATTTCATCAGCAATCTTATTTGACAGATAACTATCAACGCCCCTATCTGTGTCACCCATAGCTTTTTCGATGGCGATGACGATTTTATTTTTATTGAAAGGGACGGTTGAGCCGTCTCGTTTGATTACATTTTCCATAGACCCTCCTTATGTATTTTTAGATTTTTCCTTCCATACGTTCCTTATCCAGCTCCATGACGGTGAGGATGCAGTAGTTACTAAGGTCCAGCAGCGTGTCGCGGATGCTCTCATCGATTTTGGGCTGTGTGCCCTTGGTTAGGTTGAGCAGGCGGTGATATTTGTGACTGATCTGGGCCACAGCGGTGACAAGGCCGAGACTGCCAAACTCCTGCCAGGTGGTGGAGAAGCTATTGCCGTAATCATGATTCTTTTTGCGGAATGTGTCGTACATGGTGCAGACGATCTGCTTGAACTGTTCGCTTTCGGTCATGTAAAAACCTCCTTACAGGTACAAAAAATAGCTGAGAACCCAGCCAATGATGAGATAGAGCGCGGATGTGAGAACAACCTGAGAGACGGAAAGAATTACAATCATTATCGCATCAGGAATGTTGAAATCATCGTATTCCGTACATGTTCCGGCGATAATATCCTTGATGTCCTTGGTAATCTCAGATTCATTGTTGCTGCCAAAAATCACTTTGAGAGCAAAGACGACGCAATACGCCTGCAGCCAGGTGATTGCAGGTAAACCGATGACTGGCATAAACCAGTTCCAGATGGTAGAAATTGTAAAACCTGCAACCGGAATCATAGCGACAGTACACAGGAACCAGACAAGGCTGAGTTCGAGCTGGCGGGTAGGGGAGTTTAGCGGCTTCATACAGTCACCTCGATATCATTAAAAATTTCAGGATAGACCTCCTGCAGTTCACGCAGGACAGGAATCATCAGTTCACGAATAGCAGGGTGGGCATCCTTAGCAGTACGCAGGCGTAGGACTTCATGCCACTCACGCAGATTCCATGTACAGACGATCTCGGTCTTGAGACACAAGGGGAGAACATCGCGGGCTTGCTCTGGGGTAGCGCCGTTTTCCAGCATATTCAAATACATCTGTTCTGCTTGCCAGCAAGCGTCTACTACATTTTTCATAACAATGCCAGTATAGCCATGGTTGATGATCGTGATTCCGTTATCGAACTTGTCCTTGCTGTAGTTGCAGTAACGGGTAGACTCCTGTGCGTAGGAACCGATGCGGTGACGGACGATTTCATTCGCAACGCCGCGGTCTGTGATGAACTTACAGCTCAGACTGATATGCTCGATCATGGCGTAGTGATGATTCTTGCAGAGCATGGCGACCATTTTCTCTGCGCTGCCAGGCTTGATAGCGCCCTCACTCTTATAGCAAGTGCGGGCAATCTGCTCAATGCGTTTGAGGGTTACGTCGCGGTTGAGCGGCGTGATCCATTCATGGGACTGTTGCACGATTTTCAATTCTCAACTTCCTCTTTTCTTGGTTTGTAGCGGGCACAAGTTACAGGGCGGTTGTAATCATCGCCCCATAGTGGGCAGTCTGTTGTGACTTTCATCATTCCGTTGGTGCTGATGGCCTTGCAATATTCACATGTCATACACATATCATTTTTGTCTTTTGACTCTGCTTTGTCTTTTGACTCTGCAATGAAATATCCGACAGAAAAGCTGATGATACAGGCGATTACGGTCAAGACATGCCCCATGATTATTTCACCCCCAGATAATTTTTGGCAGGCTCCCGGCGGGCGAAGGCACGCTGTTGAGCGGGTGAAAGATCGTTATAGTTAAAGGTGCGGACAGGAGCACACTTGAGGTCATAGGAACGACACATAGAATTTAGTTCTGCGATGCTGCGTTCCTTGCGGTTCATTTCGCGATGGTTAAAAAACTGCATGTGAAAATAAATCACTCCGTTTCGATAAATTTTTGATAGACTGTGTAATCATAGCCGTTCATTTCGATGGGCAGGAAGATAAGCCGCCCGGCCAGAAGAACGAAATACCCGATTTGTAAGTGGACACAGACCTCATAATCATGATTTTTGATAAGAGAGCGGTTATGTGCTGGGTAATCATTGAGCATATGGACCATATCGATCACTTTACCGTTAGGGCGCATAATCAGGCCACACCTCCTTATCAAAGTCCGGTTCAGATTTCGTCAGCTTCTTTTTCCAGGTTTTACCGTCTGGCAGGAATAACGAAAACGAGCCGGGGATGATGGTCTCTGTTACGATGGCGACAGGCTCTTTACTGCCATCGCGGTTTGTATGTATATATTGCAGGCAGATGCGCTGGCCTTTGGGCGGAGAGAAGTTTTTCATAGCTGGATCAGAGCTTCTTTCATCTCACGATAGAGCACATCATAGATAAGCTGGCCGGAGGTATCCGGTGTACACATGAGAATGGGACTGTCATAGCGGGCCATCCATGTGGTCATGCTGGCAACAAGGGCCTGGGGTTTCATCTGGCTGCGGTAATAGCCGTGGTAAGCTTTCTCCCATGTGGCTTGCTCGATAAGTAGGTAGACCTTGGCATCTTTGGCCTGGGCACGCTCAAACTCGCGCTTGAAGCGGTCACGGCTGGTAGTCCAACAATTTGCACTCTCGTCCAGGGACATTTTACGTTCTATCGTTACTTTATCAGCCAAACTGAAAGTGACACCGCTGGGCAGTGTGACCTGCGCGGAGTAGTCGCCGAAATCAAGTTTGGTGCGTACCACCGGGCAGCTGAATTTGGCCAGGCGCTGATGGAGCTTGGCCGTGTCCTGTTCACGGCTGTCCACGAGGATCGTGAAGGTATCCAACGTGGACCTTACAAAATTTGCTTCGATAAAATCACCTCCGTTAGATGATGGGCTGAAGATTTTCCAGCTGATAGCGCATGATGAACAGCAGGAACAGCAGGTAGCTGAGGGAGAAAAATTCAACAGCTTTACTTTCTGTTTTGGTGCTGACAAGCATGGCGATGGGGATAGAGAAAAGCTCTGCGAAGAGCAGGATCATATTGAGAATGGAGAATCACCTCACATGGGTATACTTGGTAAGAAAGTCGTTGAACTCGGTCGTGGACTGCACCCACTGGTCGCCGTCCTTACTCCACTTGCCCTCGGTATGGGTATCGAGCACCTTGATGATCTCGCCGGGTTCGACAGGGTTATCGTCGAGGGTGCGGGGGCGGATCTTGTAGGTGATGGTCTCGCCGTCGCACAGGCGGTACAAGGTGATGTTTTTGTTTTTGTACTTGCCGTCGATGGAGAGGACATAGTGATAGGTGGTGGCGAGGCGGGGGTTGGCGTATTGGAGGTAGCCGAGATAATCCTTTTGTGCTTTCAACTGCTGAGAAATTGTCAGCGGTTCGTCTGGTAGGTTGTCCCAGATTGCTTGTAGTGCTTTATCATAGTCAAAGTTCTTATAGGTCTTGAGCTTGTCCGTCGTTGTAGAACATTTTTTTATGTATTCGATATACGGAGAGTCAGTGTCCTTGGGGAATTGCGTGCGCTCATACAAGGCATCGCAGGCTGCGATAAATTTAAGGATTTTGTTGCCACCGGCGAATGGCTTGAAATAGTCCAGCAGCACCAGTGTTTCAATCTTGGCGGAGTTCAGACTGCGGGTGTGCGACATATCTTTCCAGAGTGTGTAGAAATCGTGATATTTGCCGGACTTGTACATAGTGTACAGATCATTGGCACAGCCTTGGCTCAGACCCTTGATAGAGACCAGCGACGGATCGATGGCATGATGCTCTTTATCCGCCGTGAACTTGCGGTTGTCATGTCCCCACTGGATAGGTCACTCGTGAATATTGAAACCACGGAGCATTTCAGCCTTGAGGGCGGAGACTTTTTCCTTTTTGCCTTTGTTGGAGAAGTGTTGGAGGCAGACCTCATAAAACTCATAGGGATAGATTGCTTTTTGCCAAGCATTATAGAGAGAATCATAGGCCATACTGGCCGAATGCGCAGAGTTAAAACTGTACGATGTAGCGTCATTTATTATTTTCCAAATCTGGTTTGCAATGTCTAGTGGGTCTTTACCTGCGGGACAGTTGTTTTTTAGCTTTGCGCAGAGACCTTCAATAAACTGCTGTTTTAAAGGTTTGACCTTTTCTGGATGCTTTTTGGCAATATCTTTGATAATGCCGTAACATTTATCCATAGGGAAACCAGCAAAATTCAGAACAGACATAATCGTCTCTTGATATAACAGAAACGAATATGGAAATTCTTTCGTCTGAATTATGTTGTCAATAACGGGGACACCATAACTGAATGGCTCGCGCTTTTCAAAAATGCTGTACATAGATTTGAACCCGGGACGAATAGCAGCCACAAAAGCTGAAAGCTCAGATACGTTTTGTGGCTTATACCGCATGAGTTTCTGCGTTGTTGAAGCACGTTCACATTGATTTACACCGCAGGTCAATCCCTTTGCGTAGATATCCCAAACCTGTTGATTGTCTTTGACCGCTACGGATAATTCATCAACAGTTAAAGGTTTCATACCGATTCGCTTAAAAATTGCATCTGTAAGAGCGACGGTGTCAACAATCAACCAATCATTTTTGAGGAATTTGTATTTTTCTGCTACAGCACCATCAATAACGGTAGTGATGTATTCCTTTTTTGTGGTTTCGCTTTTACACTTGATGAGGCCGATTTGACGACGAATACTGCCTTGATAGAGCAGATACGCACAGGGAGCCTTAGACTTTGAAACAATCAGTCCCCAATAAACTTCACTCTTTTTTACGAGTTCCTGGTGTTCTTGATCCACATAGTCATAAATACTGATTTCATCTTTTTCATCATCATCTGCATATTTCATGGCTAGATCATATTTATCAATCTGATCGCTGATTTTATTAGCAATATCAAAATCAAGTTTCTTAGCACGGGCGTACATTTTAAATGCGGCTTTCTTTTTCATCGTGCCAAAAGCAATCATTGGATAAGCATGGTCATTACCAAGAATTTCACGCTGCGCTCGTTCAAATGGCTCCTGTGAACTGATGTTCATATCAATCTTGATGTACCCTGTCTTTCGACATATTTAAAAGGGAATAGACTATACCATTGTCCTTGCGGACACCCATTGGTAGTCGTTGCGACCTTGACCTTAAAGGTCCTGTGTCACAGGATTATCCAATCTTCAAATCTTGTTACGATACCGCTTTGATTAGAAGCGCCGCATTTCGATTGCTCTAATGTTTCGTAATTTGAAGCTCTAAGGACTTTCCCTGTTATTCTGGGTTTTCCGATAGCATTTCTGCTAAGGGCGACTTAATATAATCACGTACATACATATAGGTGTAAGATCCGAATTGCAATTTCCCTGATTTGAGTCCCTCGCGGGATTTTCGCGTAGATATTTTTAACTGTTTTTCAAAGATTTTTCGGGTTTGAAATATATGTTTTGTTTCTACGCAAATCACCGCAGTAAACCTATCATTATTGGCCATTGCCTTTAAAAGAAGATCAAAACATTCCTTAGATGACAATGGTTCTGATGATTTAACCCAATGCATTCCGGCAGCAGTTCTGCCATTTTCTCGCAAACATATGGTAATACTTGTTGGAGATTTAATGCCCAAATCATTGCAAGCATCAGCAATGCATGGGTAAAATTTATTAGTTTCTAAACAAACTACAGAGTGAGCATTTGGATTTGTGGCACCACAATATAACGGGTTCGTTTTTTGAATCTTACGTAAATGTTCTTTCTGCTCATCGGACCAATAATGCTGGTAATTCGGATTTTTTGTTCCTTGAACCAGATTTGATATTTTTTTACGGAAAGATTCATTTTTATACGGGCCATTAGGATCATTTCGCAATGTTAGCTGCTTTTGCCGGAATTCAGGATTTTTCCATCTTTCCTTTGAATTTTTTCTGTGCAATTCTTTACATTCTGGGGTCAATTTTGTTCCGCGTGAACCACCACCGCCTTCAGCAATATTTGCCAGAACAATACCCTTAGAATGGTAGTCGTCTATAGTCTCTCGCTCTAAACGGTAAGCATCTTCCTCTTCAAGATTTGAATATATAATTCTTGTTTTGCAAGCAGTCGAATTATAAATATTCAAAAAATCCTTGTTTCTATTTCTTGTTTGTAAATATCTACGCCCACGACCTTTTCCCACATAGAAGATTTCATTAGTATCTGTTTTATACCATTCGTAAACATAATAATCGTTCAATTTTTTCACCTCCTGACTTTTTATAATGACGTGATTATATAGGTTAATCGGGTAATGAATTTGTTTCGATAATACGAGTTTTTGAAAGAAAACGCTCAGGATAAAGAGGAATGGGGGACTTGAAGCGGTCAACCTTGCTAAATCCACAAAGAGTGTTTGTAAAATAACCGACAGCAGAACCACGGCCTGTATTGGTAATAATGCCACCGTATTGAATGCCACATTTAACAATCTCGTAATCCATCAAAGGATAATCGACCATGCCGGTGTCTTTATAGGTGTAAACCTCCATTTTGACGCCATCGTAGTATCGCTGATAATCCTCCGGTGGGACATGCTTCATATACTCTTTGAATTTTTGACTGATGAGACGATTATAGATTTTGAACTTTTCTTCCGGTGTTTTATCCGGGTAGATGGATGGGAGCTTACGGTTAGTTTCAAAGACTTCGCTTTGGTAGTCCTCAAAGTCACAAATCAGGTCGGTGTTTCGCATTGCCTTTTCGACTTCGTCTGCGGGGACAACACCCTGCTCCGCAAAACGCTGACGGACAGTGTCATCATCGGGGTAATCCATATACCAGCCATCTTCATCGTTGTAATGTGTGTCGCTGGCAGCAAGAAGCTCGTCACGTTCAACAGCCTGTTCGGGATATATGTAATGACTGTCAAGCCCCACAATCATCTGGATGCCGTACTTTTGGGAAAGCTCCAGAATACGAGCGTTCAGTTGCTTTTGCTTATCGGTATTGTGTGCCTGGATTTCAAGCATGAAATTGTCTTTGAAATGGTCGTGCAGTTTGCAAACCAGTTGCTCGACATACTCTGGTTCATAATGCCAGAAAGCTACGCAGGCGGAAGTGACAAATATATCATCAGGAGGCAATGAGAACAGCAACTCTTCATCCAGACGGGGGCGATAGTAATAGCCATCCTCATTAGCGGTGGACAGCACTTCATTGATCCATTCGCGGCCATTCTCGTTTTTAGCAAGCAGGACGATATGACAGTTGGTACGGTCTTTCTCGTGTCTGTCCTTTACCCAATAGGCTTCTGTACCGAAGATGAATTTCAGACCATACTTGAAAGCGATTTCGCGGCACTCATGATATTTGCCTTGCCAACCATGCTCAAGGGAGCAGAGAATTTTGTGACCAAGTTCAACGGCTCGTTTGGCGTATTGTTCGTAGGTAGCGGGGGAGTCTGGAGTGTAGATATTGGAGCAACAGGTATGCTTATGATAGTTTTGAATAGAATTCACCTCCACTCTTGAACGGCCAGCTGTGGCGGAAGTCCTGGATGTAGCCGTTGGCGATTTTGCCAATGAACGGATGGCAGATACGTCCGTCAATCATTCTGCGGTGGATGGCATATTCTATGGCTTCCTCAACGAGAAGATTCAGATACATAGAATCAGCAAACTCCTGTAAACTACTGGGGTCATTATGCAGAACGTAATCCTCAATCATATCCATGAGTTCTTGGCGAGAGATAGATTCTTTGACCTTAACCATCAGCTTGCCCCAACAGTTCTTTATTTAGTTCGTGCATCTCTGCCTGAGCTTCGGTCTCGGTTCTGAAAAATCTTTCAGGGTTGATATCTCCAGCTTTAGCCAAAATGATTGACAAGGGTTCCCAACAATTTTCGGAAACTTCGTTTTCTGTGAAATGAAGCTTCATATTTACACATTCAATTTTGTCAGGCGAGACATAATATTTGTTATCATCTACCGTTCTCCTGCCATTGCACTTTGGACAAACGGCTCTGAATTCTGTTCCATCATCCATCTTGGCAGAGACATATCCAATGGCACCACAGAATGTGCATGGGTACGAATGGAAATCACGTATAACAGCCCAGACTTTATCGCCGGGGCCATATCCGTCTGTGTGCTTGCTGACAAATTTATTGATGTAAATAGATGGAATATAGTTGTTCTTCACATCCTCTGCTTTGGCTTTGGCCGCTTCGACATCTTCCTCGATACGCTGCTTTTCCCAGTTGAGGCGAGCAATGTCGCTTTCCAGATCGTCTTTTTCGCGCATGGCCTTGTTGTACTCATCGATTACACGCTTGACGTCATCCTTGATAAGGTCGCGAAGGCGGTCTGTGGCTTCGTCGATGATAGAGTCAGCCTCGCTGGGGTTGGTAAAATATATATCTTCATCCATGTCACTGAACATCGGTTTTGTCACTCCAATCTGAATACAAAATATCGATCCAATAGCTACGCATGCCGGAGGAATCGGGGAGAACATGATACTCCAAGATCGTGCATTTGGGATTCTCGTTCATCCATTTGATTACAGAACCACTTGCATAGATCGTGGGGCCACCATCCGAATAGACGCGGAATGTCTTGTGCTTGACATTCTTATAGCCTTTGTATTCCATCAGAACAGATCCTCCTCGTCCTTTTTGGATTGTGTGGCGCCAGCCATGGTGCGCTCGTTATAGTCCTTGATGTAGGGGCAGGTTTTGCGGTGGTTACAGAGGGTATTGCAGAAAAACTGGTTCTCCTTCGTGATCTCACACGGCTCCCACGGGTTGTCTTTGTCGTGCGGCAGGCTTTCATAGAGGTCGGCTGTCTGGTTGATATAGGCAAGTGCTTCGGCCTGAAGTTCTTTGGTGTAGGGATACTCCCGCACGTATGGCTTGATGGAGAACTTGGTCTTGACCTCAGCCGGGAACTGGTCACCCAGAATGTTCGTTTTTGCGAAATCCATCATGGCGATTTCGATATCGATTTCGTCCATACAGGCTTCGCGGCAGGCAGCTTCAACAGCGTCCTTGATGGTATCGTAGATTTTGGAGCGGTTGACGATGCGGGTGAGCGGGGTCTTGTTTTTGCTGCGCCGTGTGGCGTACCAATCGTACTTGATGACGACATACTTGAGCATGATCCAGGCGGTAGATTTGACCTTGTACCCGGCCTGTTCCAGTGCCATGCCGTAGATCGTAAGCTGACGGCCATGTTCGAGAAGGTCTTTCTGTTGGAACTGCGACGAGGTTTTCCAGTCTAAGACAGTTACCGTGTCGTCGTCATTATGTTTTAACAGGTCGATGTACCCCTGCATGGCACGAGTAGGACTGACACGATAAATCAAAAGCTGTTCAGTTTCAAACTTACCATTGGGAGGGTAAAAGGTATTACAGAACTGGGTCATATCAGCGACCCATTTATCCCGAATGCTCGTACCACCTTTATAGTCCTTGGGAAAGTCAAGCCCGAGCATGACAAGATTATCAAGCTCTGAATTGAGAGCGGGAAGCAGGTCTTTTGTTGTTGCAGTTCCATCGATAATGCCCTGTAAAATATCGTGGATTTTGCTTCCCATAACGCCGTAACACCCTGAAATGCCACGGTCATGTAATATGTAAGTGCGCCAGCTTTGATATAAGCACTGGTTAATGCAATTCAGCTTGGATATGGAATAGACATTGACCCCTTCGTCATACAGAGCTTGCAGACGTGGGTCCTTTGCACGTTCGGCTATGACAGCCACCTCACTTTCGTTTTCATGATTTGTGTATAGGCGTCTTTGCCAAGATCGACGGCGTTGAGTTTGCTGCCTTTGGGGATGATATCGCCCGCGGCATCCCAGACATAGCCGACGTTGGTTTTGACGATGATATTGTCTTGCTGAAGTTTTTTCGCTTCTTCACGGACAGCTTCTTCTTCCAGCCCTTCATCCAGAGCAAGCACCACATTTTTGGGCTGCATGGACGAGATCATAGTGGCCTGTGCTTGTGACACATGACAGCCGCAAAGGCCAAGTGCTAGTCTGCATCCGAACGATCGTGCCTGCATAGGCGCTTTTTCGCTCTCGAACAGGAACACATTGCCGCGATCGATAATGCTGTGATAGTTCTGCTGCAAACCGAATAGTGTCTTGCTGCGGGAGCAGGGGACAAGGGGCAGCCAGCGTTCCTCGTGCTTACAGTCGGGGTCGTTGCTGCGGCCCATGATACCGACGAGATTGCCGCCAAAATCCCGCTCCGGGATAGTGATACGGCTGGATTCTTCGTCGTAGCCGATTTGGAACAGTTCCTGTGTTTTATAGTCGATGCCATCCTGAAAGAACATAGTGTTGAGCTTGCCCAGGTAAGGGTCCAGTGTGGTTTCCGGGATGGCGGGAAGGGTGAAATCATCATCACGGTCTGGCAGGAGCTTGCGATAGAAACCATGGAAGGGGTAGGTGATTTGAACATTGAAGCTGGAAGTATCCAGTTCGAGTACATTTGTGACGAATTGCAGGCTTTGCGGGAAAGTACAATGGATACGGTCCATGATAAGGGTGAACAGATTGCCTTTGCCGTTGGTGGAATAACAGTAGTAGCGCAGAGTATTGACATCCAGCATCATACTGGTGGGGTTGGAATCTTCCAAACGGGAAAAGCGGAACTGTGTGTGTGCATTATTGAGATTGATGTGCTGGAATTCCAGCGTTTCCAGGATGCTGAAAAGTGCATCGGAATTGCCGGAGAGATGCTGTTGCAGAAGTGCCGCGTTCATAGTGGCGACACCCCCTTTAGCGTGTGGTTTGAACGTGTTCGTTGCGGATATTGCAGAAGCCTACCTCGCGCCAGTTATTCCAAGTGAGATTGGCCTCGTACAAAACCTGCTGCTTATCTTCATCATTGCGGGTCTTATCGAGAAAGGCGACAATGTATTTTTTGGTCTTATCGAGGGTGATGGGAGTTGTGAACTTTTCCCATGTGCCATCGGCGTTTTTGCCGCGGGTGTAGGCTTTGCAATCATAGCGTTCGCCGGTATACTCGTCCTCCCAGAGGGGGCGGATATAGATCATCTCGGAGAAAACTTCCTTGATCTGTTTGCCGTTGGACAGACAGTTGGCATCGAGGTAGCGCTGGTTGAGAAGATAAAGAGCCAGCTGGTAGGTGCAGACCACGGCGACATTTTCACGGCTGGCAGCCTGGAACACCTTGCGGGAGGCAACCAGCAGCTGACGATACATTTCCATACTGACATCATCATCGGATTTCATCGTGTCCCAGAGGAACATCTGGAAACCAAGCTTGGAATACTTGCGGATGGTCTTGACGACGCGGGAGGTATCGTTATCAAACATCTTGACGAACTTGATGTTCTTATACTTTTCCTGGCTGATTTTAGCAGCCTTGCGCAGCATTTCGTTCTGTTCGTCGGTGAAATTGCCGGTCTTGAGGTGTTTGCGGGTGATTTTCCAATAGTCGAGGTCTTTAGTCAGAATATGTACAGCCAGCAGCTGTTTATAGGCGCGGACCTGCATCTCATTGGAGATGATACAGCACTTGATGCCTGCTTCGGCCATGACGAGGATCATGTTTTCAAACACAAAGCTGGTCTTACCGGTGCCGGAGAAACCGCCGAGCATGGTAAGGTCGCCGAGCGGAACGCCCAATGTCAGGTAATTGAGGCGCGGACAGTTTTTTCCGTAGTTGAGGCCGACCGCTTCGCCCTTATTGAGTTCATCGACAAAGGCATCGTCGAACCAGACGTCCTCGACCTTCATATCTTTGGCGGTGTTGATGGAGATGGTGTTGAGCTGGTAGTCAAAGAAATCGTAGACTTCGGCGTTGGACATTTTATCGAAACGGGAAGTGTTGGAGAAATTCTTGAAGAACTGGCGGCAGAGGTCTGAAAGCAGATTCAGCTTGACAACCTTATCGAAATAGCCATCGACGTTATCCGGGTTGATAAGCGATTTAAGCGCTTCGACCTCACGATAGCCGCCGCGCTTATCGAACTCTTTGCGGGTTTCATCCTTATCTTTAAGATAGGCGTTGAGCGTGATGGCATCGAAGTTGCGATAACCCTGCTCATACAGGGCGCGGCCAAGAGCAAAGTAGAATTTAGAATCATCAGTCTGGATGGTTTCATCCGTACCAGTATTGACACGGTCGTACTCATCATAAAGGTAGGGGTCTTTCCAGAGGCAGAAGACGAATGGGGCTTCGACCTGTTCACGGTCTGCATTGATTTTATTTAAAATTTCTTGTAATTCGATAGAAAATCACCTCATTCCTGCTCATCGTCAAACAGGAAGTCTGAAATATCCCTGTGTGCGTGGTGATCCTGCGTATTTGCTCCAAAACCGAGATCCTGCAAAATGGGGATCTGCTGCGCTTTTGCTTCCTGCTTGTACTGTACGGCGGCGTTGGATTTTGCCGCCTTATAGACATCGTTGATATTGTTTTTGATAATAGCCATGACATAAG
>ERZ1035027.883-NODE-883-length-15272-cov-5.415719_pt1 | contig 15272 bp, 14 predicted proteins | sample MGYA00520604_ERZ1035027 | MGnify/ENA primary metagenome ERZ1035027 (study PRJEB33766, sample SAMN09781743) | gut metagenome | biome: gut microbiome | host: Homo sapiens | place: Madagascar | study: EMG produced TPA metagenomics assembly of the PRJNA485056 data set...
TCGCCTGGCTCTCTCCGAGTAACGACATCTTTACAAAAAAAACTAAGCTAAAAAGGCAAATTGAGATGGCAGTCGAGATGGGCAAAAGGAGAGGCGAAGGATGAGCCTCGGGACAGACCATCTCGACAGACATCGAATCAATCATTATCGGCGAAGCCGATTTAATCGTGTGAAAAAATGAAACGAAGTTTATTATTTATATTTAGCATATTTCTAAGTCTTGGTACATTTGCGCAAGAGCTGAAAGTGAAGTCTTTTACCTTGGCAAGCAATGACTTGTCTGCATCGGTGAATGAGGTGAAAGATCTCAATGGCGAGGCTTGTGCCTTGGTGAAAGTTCTATTGAACGATGAAATTGCCAAAGTGGAAGGAAATGTCATCAAGACAATTGATAATTACGCTGAGAAATGGGTGTATTTGTCTAATGGCACAAAGGAACTTCGGATCATTCCCAAACACAATAAACCGCTGAAAGTCTATTTTCCTGATTATGGAATAAATAATGTGATAAGTAAAGCGACCTATGTATTAGATTTGGAAGCGGTAGTCATCAACAAACCAGTGGAGAATATCACCCATTACAATCTTGAAGCGCAGGACAAAATCAAAGTTGCCTCAGCCAATGGTGACTGGAAAACGATAGAGCAAATGGCTGCATCAGGTGAAAGTATGGCTTATTTCCCTTTGGCAAAGCATTATTTGGCTATAAAGAAATATAACTTGGCGGACTCTTTCGCACAAAAAGCTTATTCCGCCAGAATTGATATGGATAAGGCTAAGTTGCTCATCCAATATTTGGCAAAATTGGGGTATTATGATGACAAGGAAATTCCTGCGTGTCTGAAAAATTAATGATAACATAAATGGATATGAGTATGAAACAAAGAATTTGGAAAATAGGACTTTTGATGTTCTTATCGGGCTTTTTTGTAAATCGAACTTTTGCGCAGGAGTGCAAAGAGTTTCAATTTGAAGATAAAGGAACTTATTATTTTGATGTTGGATATCTTATAGGTATTAAAGCAGAGAACCTTCAAGCGGCTATAAAGTCTTTTGAGGCATTTAGGCAAGCTGATGGGGTTAAAGTGATAAATGAATCTGATTCAATTGAAGAAATAGGAAAAAAAGCTTTAGCTAGTGGTGATTATAAAAAGGCGGTGGAGTCCTTTAGTAAAGCTTATGAACTGACACAAAGTTCGGCAGCTGCAACAAATCTAGGGTATTGCTATCAATATGGTCTTGGTGTAAATAAAAATATGCAAGTAGCTGCAAAATTATATTTCATAGGCGCAAAAAAAGGTGAAGCTGTGGCTCAATTTAATCTAGCTTGTTTATATATTAGCGGAGAAGGAGTAAATAAAGATTTAGAGCAAGCGGCAGTATGGTTTGAGAAGTCAGCTAACCAAGGAAATATAAAAGCCCAATGCCGTTTGGGTGATTGTTACTGCTATGGAAGGGGCGTGCGGAGGAACTATACGGCTGCTGCACAATGGTATGAAAAAGCGGCAAAACAGGGTGATGAGGAAGCTCAAGTAAATATAGCAGAATGTTATTTTGATGGAGCAGGAGTAGCACAAAACTATCTTGAGGCTGTCAAATGGTATGTAAAAGCAGCATATCAAGGATCTTCTACAGCTCAACATCAATTAGGTTATATGTATTCAGAAGGTCTGGGTGTCACTCAAGATTATGCGGAGGCTATTAAGTGGTATAGAAGAGCGGCAGATAATGGTGATGCTGATGCTATCTGTTGCTTGGCCAACAAGTACTATAATGGTCAAGGTGTGGCACAAGACTATGGCAAGGCTTTTGAGCTATATCACAAGGCGGCAGATAAAGGCGTATATCAAGCTATGTATGGGTTATCTGAGTGTTATACCAATGGTTATGGAGTCAAGAAAGACTTGAATCAAGCTAATTATTGGAAACAGAAAGCCAAGGAACTTGAAAACAAGAATAAATGATCATGAACGATAATTTATAAAACACGAGATACAATGAGAAGATTACAATTATTGGTTTTGCTATTAGTCTGTATGCTAAATGTGCTTGCACAGAATACATCGGAGTTCCAACAATTGATGAAAAAGGCTAAGGCTGGCAATGCCAAGGCGCAATATGAGTTGGGTGATTGTTATTGGTATGGCGATGATGGTGCCATCCAAAGTTATGAACAGGCTGCCATTTGGTATGCAAAGTCTGCTAATCAAGGCTATGCTCCCGCACAGGTAGCTTATGGCTTGTGTTATGTCCTTGGCAAAGGTGTACCTCCTGTGGGTTTTAGAGCTTTTGAGGAATTTGAGAAAGCTGCTAAGCAAGGTGATAGCGAGGGGCAGTATTATTTGGCAGGATGTTATTTGGAAGGTAGAGGTGTCGATGTTGACCCCCAAAAAGCTTTTGAACTGTTTATGAAGTCGGCAAAGCAAGGATATGCTGAAGCCTATACGAGCATAGGAGAATGCTATTATTATGGAAAGGGCGTTAAACGTGATTATGCTGAGGCTGTGCGTTGGTTCTTGAAAAATGCTGAAACGGAAGAACCGAGTGCTTATGCCTTGTATCATCTCTCTCGCTGCTATCGTTTTGGAAGAGGTGTCGAGGCGAATGAGGAAAAGGCTGAGTATTGGCAAAACAAGGCGATTGCATACGACAGCGATGGAAGCATCATCGAGGGTATCAAAAAACTGGAAAATGAATTGAAGAATATTCAATAAGGATGAAAAGAGTATTATTCTTTGTATTTGGCATATTGCTATGTATAGGTACATTTGCTCAAGAGTTGAAAGTGAAGTCTTTCGCTCTTGCCGCTACGGACATCAGTGCCCAGACGCAGCAACGCAAGGACTTGAACGACGAGCCTTGCGCCTTGGTCAAGGTGCAGTTCGTGGGTGACATCCTCGATGTGGAAGGGAATGTCATCAAGCCTTTGGTGAAGAAAGGCAACGAAACTTGGGCTTACATGACCCATGGCTCACAGCAGATGAAGGTGTTGACCAAGGATTACCTTCCTATCATGGTGGATTTCTCCAACTATGGCATCAGTCAAGTGGAGAAAAACAAGACGTATGTATTGGTATTGAACAAGCCTGGTGGTAGTGCTGAGTCTGTTATTCAACAAAACCAATCACTCATCATCAGATATACCCCTTCTACCGCCACGGTTCTTGTGGATAACAAGATGGTGAGAGGGAACAATGGAGTGGCTAAGACGACTTTGCCTGTCGGTCAGCATTCCTTTGTTGTCTTTTGCGATGGTTATGAGTCGGAAGAGGGAACGGTGAAGCTGAAGGCTTCCGCTCCGAGTAATCTACAGATTACCTTGATGAAGGAATCTGTTGGTGCAGGAATTGTGAATCAACAGCAATCTGAAAATCAACAATCGTCAAATACGTATGTAGCTTCTTCATCGAATAATTCGTCTGGTTTCCCTTCTGTTGCTTCGGGTAGCAATGCGATTTCCATCCCTGTGAAAGATGGAATCAGTATTGAGATGGTGAAAGTGGAGGCAGGAACGTTTATGATGGGCGCGACCTCAGAGATGAAAGATTCTTATGATGACCCTGATAGTGATGAGAAACCTGTGCATCAAGTGACTTTGACCAATGATTACTATATGGGTAAGTACGAGGTGACCCAGGCTTTATGGCAAGCGGTGATGGGGAGTAATCCATCTAACTTCAAGGGTGATAACCTTCCAGTTGAAACTGTAAGTTGGAACGATTGCCAGGAGTTCATTTCCAAGTTGAATAGCTTGACAGGCAGAAAGTTCCGCTTGTCGACGGAGGCAGAATGGGAGTATGCTGCTCGTGGTGGCAAGAAGAGTCGCAGCTATCAGTATAGTGGCAGTTCAAACATCTCTGATGTTGTTTGGTATAAAGACAATAGTGCCAATAAAACACATCCTGTAGGTACGAAGCAAGCTAATGAGTTGGGTATCTATGATATGAGTGGAAATGTATATGAATGGTGTTCGGATTGGTATGGTTCTTATTCAAGTTTCTCTCAGACGAATCCTACAGGTTCCTATAGTGGGGCGTTCCGTGTGCTCCGTGGTGGTGGCTGGGGCAGCTTTGCGTGGTTCTGCTGTTTGTCGTTTCGTCGCAACTTTGCTCCAGATTTCCGTCACTACGACCTCGGGCTTCGCCTGGCTCTCTCTGTTCACTGATAAATTTAAATGTTTTGATATTAAATTTTTAGCTATGAGATCTATAATAATTCTATTATTTGTGGTTGTGATGCTTCAGAATGTGTCGGCCCAAGATTTGAAAGTAAAGGAAATCAAGCCTTATAAACTAACTGATGTTTCTTACCCAAGAGATTTCAATGATGATTTCTGTGCATTGGTGTTGCTGAAGATGCCAAAAGGAGAAGTGTCTTTTGAAGGTAATATTATTTCTAATGTATCCTATATTGGAGATGCTTATCGAATATTCTTAACGAAGGGTACAAAATACTTGAATGTGAAACGTAAGGGAGCAAACTCTTTGATGATTAACTTTAGTAATTTTGAGATTTCTTTGCAAGGGGGTAAATGCTATCAGGTTGTGTTGGAAATACCTGAAGTTAAAGAGGCTTTGCCTACATTTAGTGAAGAAAATTGGAATATTAGTGAAGAAGCAGAAAAACTTTATCAACAAGCAGTGGCTAGTATGAATAGCAACAAATATAATGATTATTTGGATTTGTTGAAGAAGGCTTCGGCATTAAATCACCCAAAAGCTTTATATGGCCTTGGCGATATGTATTCTTGTATTGTATGGGGGCAGAAAACTCCTTCGATTATAAAAATTCCTGGATGGCCAGTTGATAGAGACTATCAAAAAGCATTTGGATATTATCTGCAAAGTGCCAAATTAGGGTATGTAAAGGGACAATATAAGGTGGCTGAATGCTATCGTAATGGTAAAGGTGTGAAGAAAAATAAAGAAGAGGCATCGGCTTGGTATGAAAAGGCAGAAAAAAATGGGCACGTTTCAGAAGCATCAAAAATTGAAAATAGTGATGACACGAATAGTTCGAAGGCAAACGATGACATACTTACTGTGCAAGGTATGGAATTAGTGAATACTGATTTGTCGGCTTCTGTAAATGAGCGAAAGGACAAAAACGGACATTCATGTGCGTTAGTAAAGGTAAAATTCCCTTTTGATAATGTAAAATTTGGTGGGAAAATCGTTGGAAAAGCGTTATTTAAAACCAATGAATATTGGATTTATGTTTCTGATGGAGCAGACTATATTGAGATAGAGTATGAAAATTATCCAAAATTGAAGGCTAATTTTGCCAATTATAAATCAGGAAAGCCTATTGCAAAAAGAACTTATGAACTATATGTAAGCTATCCAATAGAACTGTTAGGTACTAACAACTTGCCAGATGGAATAACGTGTTATAAAATTGCGCAAGGTTATAATGACCGTGAAAAATATTTGCAGGCTTTAAAATGGGCAGAGAAAGGAGCGGAACAAGGCAATTCCTCTTCCATGTTGTTGGCTTCCATTCTTTTACAACAGGCAAAAGGTGGAGTAGAACGCAATATGGAAAGACATCTCTATTGGCTGGAAAAAGCTTGTGATGCTAACGAACCACAGGCATTAAATGCTTTGGCAAGTTATTATATGTATGGTATTGGTGGAAAAAAGTACGATTATGAAAAGTCTCAAGATTTATATAAGAGAGCTGCACAACTTGGAAATGTTGCTGCTAAACAAATGATAGGTGTAGCCAAGCCTAATTCTATAAATCGTGCAATAACTAGGGCTACTTGGAATACCATGTATGGAAAGAGCACAAAAACAAAGAAAAAATGAAACGTATATTATTTCTTATACTCAGCTTGTTACTAAGTTTTGGTGCATCTGCTCAGAAACTCGCAGTAGAGTCTTTCTCTCTTGCCGCTTCTGACATTAGTGCCCAGACTCAGTCACGCAAGGACTTGAACGATGCGCCTTGCGCCTTGGTCAAGGTGCAGTTTGTGGGTAACATCTTGAATGTAAAGGGAAATGTGATATTGCCATTGCTGAAAGAAGATTATGAGACATGGGTATATCTGACTCACGGCTCACGCCAAATGCAAGTGACAGCCAAAAATTATCTTCCTTTGATGATAAAGTTTGCTGATTATGGCGTGGAGAGTGTCGAGAAAAATAGGACTTATGTATTGGTGCTGAGTCAGGTGGGGACATCATCGAATCAAACCGATGTATCTTCAGCTGTTTCATCTTCGTCAGTTCAAAGACTTACTGCTCCTTCTACTATATCTAAGGATGTTATTACAATTCCTGTGAAAGATGGTATCTGTATCGAGATGGTGAAGGTGGAGGGTGGAACGTTCATGATGGGGGCAACAAAAGAAATGCGAGACCCTAATGTTTCTTTATTAAATGAGGAACCGGTTCATCAAGTGACTTTGACAAATGACTACTATATTGGTAAATACGAAGTGACCCAGGCGTTGTGGCAAGCGGTGATGGGCAGTAATCCTTCTAAATACAAGGGTGATAATCTTCCTGTAGAAATGGTAAGTTGGAACGATTGCCAGGAGTTCATTTCCAAGTTGAATAGTATGACAGGCAGAAAGTTCCGCTTGCCTACTGAGGCAGAATGGGAGTATGCCGCTCGTGGTGGCAAGAAGAGTAGAGGCTATCAATATAGCGGAAGTAACAGTATCTCTGATGTAGCTTGGTATAGTGGTAATTGTGGCAATATTAGCGGTATCAATACTCATCCTGTAGGCAAGAAGCAAGCTAATGAGTTAGGGATTTATGATATGACTGGTAACGTATGGGAATGGTGTCAGGATATGTATGGTTATTACTCATTCTCGGCTCAGAAAAATCCTACAGGCTCTACTGGTGGAAATAAGCGTGTTATTCGTGGCGGTAGTTGGTTCAACACTCGAGAGTCGTGCCGTACGTCTGATCGTGCTGACAGTTCACCAGACCATCATTTCGAAGGTCTCGGGCTCCGCCTGGCTCTCTCCGAGTAGCAACATCTTTACAAAAAAGACCATTTCGACATACATCGAAACAATAAACATCTAATTTTAACTAAAATCATTATAATTAAAACGAAGTTAGACTATGATAAGAATGATATTAACATTTTTCTTGTTGTTAGTAACAACTTGCATGACTGCACAGAGTTCGGAGGAAAATATACGAAATTACATTGTTGGTACTGCCAAAAGTAGCGAGGACTCTTGCCATAGAGAAAGAATCCTTGAGTTGTATGAACAGTTTAAAGTAGCTTATGAAAAAAAAGATACAGCTGCTTTATGGCGACTGTGTGATGGACAAATTCTGAAAGGCTCTAATGACTCTACCGATTATCGGAAAATGTTGAAGAAATTGGTAAGGTGTAAGCGAGTTACAATTGATAAGGTAAAGGTTAGAAGACATCCAGGAAAAGAGAGTTTTTATGGCTTGACATTGCATCAAAGTTGTGATAAAAAGGAGTTGAATGGCTTCCTGTTATTGCTCTTGTATTTTACGAAAGAAGATAAAAAAACTCAGTTTGAAGTTATGGCAGGACTGTGGAGATATGGAGATGATGCTAATGAAGCACCCGGATTGTATGATTTTGAAATATAGCAAATAAAAGATATAATTTTTATTCTTAAAAGTGTAATGATGAGATATTGGTTTCTTGTTTTAGTGGGCGCAATGGTTTCTTTCGCATCTTTTGCCCAAAAAATATCGGTTGAGTCTTTCACTCTTGTCGCAACGGACATCAGTGCCCAGACACAGCCACGAAAGGACTTGAACGACGAGCCTTGTGCCTTGGTCAAGGTGCAATTCGTGGGTGACATCCTCGATGTGGAAGGAAACGTCATCAAGCCTTTGGTGAAGAAAGGTAACGAAACTTGGGCTTACATGACCCATGGCTCGCAGCAGATGAAGGTGTTGACCAAGGATTACCTTCCTATTATGGTGAATTTCTCCAGCTTTGGTATCAGCCAGGTGGAGAAAAACAAGACGTATGTATTGGTATTGACCAAGCCGATAAGTGGTGCTGAACCTGTAGATGCAGGTGGCAACTTCTATGCGCTCAGTGTTCAGCCGAGGAATGCAGTTGTAACGATTGATGGTATTCTCCAACCAAGTTCTTCAGACGGAGAATATTCGGCCATGCTCCCATACGGTACGCATACCTATAAGGTGGAGGCTGGTGGTTATATCAGCAAGAGCGGTACTTTCGAGGTGAGCAGTGGCGACATGACACCTATTAATGTAAGCTTGCTCTCGGCGATGGCAAGCGTCTCGATAACTTGTTCCACCCCTGCTGTGTCTCTTTATGTAGATAAGAAGGCTGTAGGTAATTCGCCATGGAGTGGTAGCTTGAAGGAAGGCATGCACTTGGTGGAGGTAAGGAAGAATGGGTATCGCAGCCAACAGAAGACCATCCAGTTGGCGCAACAACAGAAGTTGGATGTGACCTTTGGCGAGTTGGTGGCTATCCAAGGCAATCTCTCCGTGAATTATAAGCCCTTTGGTGCCGATGTCTATGTGGATGGGAAAAAGTTGGGGCAAAGTCCTCGTGTGTTCAACGGCTTGCTCGTGGGTAACCATCAGGTGGAGGTAAGAAAAGATGGTTATGCCACAGACAGGAAGTCCGTCTCTATTTCTGAAGGTCAGACTGCGAGCATAACAGGAACACTGGCATCCAATGCCGTAGCCTCATCCTCATCGAATACCTTGGGATATTCGTCTGGCTCATCATCTATGGCTTCGGGTAGCAATACGATTTCCATCCCTGTGAAAGATGGTATCAGTATTGAGATGGTGAAAGTGGAGGCTGGAACGTTCATGATGGGAGCAACCTCTGAGATGAAAGACCCTTATGATGACGAGAAGCCTGTGCATCAAGTGACCTTGACCAATGATTATTATATGGGTAAGTACGAGGTTACCCAGGCTTTATGGCAAGCGGTGATGGGCAGTAATCCTTCTGAATACAAGGGTGATAACCGTCCTGTTGAAACTGTGAGTTGGAATGATTGCCAGGAGTTTATTTCCAAGTTGAATAGCATGACAGGTAGAAAGTTCCGCTTACCTACTGAGGCAGAATGGGAGTATGCCGCTTATGGTGGCAAGAAGAGCCGCAGCTATCAGTACAGTGGCAGTTCAAACATCACTGATGTTGCTTGGTATGATGGAAATAGTGGCAGCAGGACACATCCTGTAGGTACGAAGCAAGCTAATGAGTTAGGGATTTATGACATGACAGGTAACGTATTGGAATGGTGTTCGGATTGGTATGATTCTTATTCGAGTTCTTCTCAGGCGAATCCTGCTGGTGCCGATAGTGGGTCGGTCCGTGTGCGCCGTGGTGGTAGCTGTTACAGCAGTGCGAGGTACTGCCGTTTGTCGTGCCGTAACAACAGCTCTCCAGATGAGCGTTTCTCCGGCCTCGGGCTTCGCCTGGCTCTCTCCGAGTAACGACATCTTTACAAAAGAAAAAGGTTCACGATTTTTTGTATTTTTCCAGTCTTTAGTTTGGAGAATACGAATAATATCATTATCTTTGTCCCAAAATCGAAAAATATGAAGGCTGACGAATTATTACATATCATACGAATGGGTGAAACATCTACTGTACAGTTTAAGGAACGTATAGATGATGCTTACAAGTTGGGGTGTGAACTAACCGCTTTTAGCAATAGCCTGGGAGGACAGTTGTTGATTGGGGTTAATGATAAAACAGGTGAACTTAATGGGCTTTCTTTTGAAGAGTTGCAGAAATTGACAACGTTGGTGAGTAATACGGCTTCAGAAAATGTGAAACCTTCTATTTTAGTTCAAACAGAAACTATTGACGTTGATGGTCAAGTGATTCTGATTGTGACAGTACCTGAAGGGAAAAATAAGCCATATAGAGATAATAAGGGCATTATTTGGGTGAAGAATGGTTCTGACAAACGAAAGGTTTTTGATAATTCTGAATTGGCAGATATGATGACAAGCCACATCGAATATCGCCCAGATGCACAAGAGATTGAAAATACTTCAGTTGATGATTTAGATGCTGCTACATTAAAGGCTTTTTTGCTCCGTCGTTTTGAAACGGCATGTAAAACCCAAGGAATAAGTGCGGATAAAGCAAACTTGATGTCCATTAACGAATTAGTTGGTTATGTCGGATCGGGGCTTGATGTGGAGTGCTTGTTGAAAAATATAGGTCTCGTTTTGCCTAACGGAAACTTAACATTGGCAGCTTTGTTGCTTTTTGGAAAGTCTCCGCAACGTTATTTCCCTGCCTTGACCATCAAATGTGTAAACTTTTGGGGAAATGAGATTTCTGGTACAGAATTTCAAGATAAAGTTAATCATGTTGATATGGAAGGCAACATGAAGCATCAGTATGATATGGTTATGACTTTTTTGAATCGTAATTTAAAACGAATTCAAGTGTCTTCTGAATTTAATAGTTTAGGGGAGCTGGAAATTCCCATAGAATCTCTGTCTGAAATTGTTGTTAACTCACTGGTGCATCGCTCGCTGACATGGCAAGCACCTATTCGTGTTTTGATATTTGATAATAGGGTTGAAATTCATAGTCCTGGGGAATTGACTCATGGGTTGACCGTGGATGATATTAAACGTGGTATTTCGTTTCCAAGAAATAGCTTACTGTTTGATAATGCTATTTATTTGTTACCTTATACGGGTATCGGAAGTGGCATACTACGAGCTATTCGTTATGATGGTGATGTTGAGTTTTATAATGAGCCTAAGATCCATGAATTTGTTGTCATTTTTAGGAGAAGTAACCATCACGATGATGAAGTAACTATCAAAAGTAACCATCACGATGGTGAAGTAACCATCAAAAGTAACCATCACGATGATGAAGTAACCATCAAGAGTAGTGTACTATTATCTCAGCGTCAGAAAAAAGTCGTGGATTTTTGTTCTATCCCTCGCACTGCTCAAGAAATCATGGATTTTATAGGAATATCAAATCAGTCTAAGAATCGTAAGAAATATATAGCTAATTTGGTGGATGCGGGAATCTTGGAGATGACTATACCTAGTTTTCCTAAAGATAAAAAGCAAAAATATAGAAAAGTATAGAAGATATCGATTAGGATTACATCACGGATTTCCGGAAAAGCAAATCCCAAGTCAGCAGAAAAGCCGGCTTGGGATTTATGAGTATAAAAGTTTATGTATAAGAGTATTCTATATCTTACAGCTTGAATTTATAACCAATGGTCAGCTGGAGCACGTTGGTGTAGCCGTCGCCATGCTTTGGAACCTTTGTGACACCGATGTTGTAGCGAGCATCCAGTACGAAGTTGTTGAACTCGTAAGACATTCCCACAGGAATTGCAAAGTCGAAGGTGTTGACATCCTTAGCCTCGTCCTTGGCAACCATGAATGCAGGCTGAATACCTGCCTTGAGTGCGAAGTTGCGGGCAACATAATAGTTGAGCGTGATAGGAATGTTCAAATATCCTGGATTCCAAGAATATTCATCATGTTTAGTTCCTTGGAAGGAATAGAGAAGTCCACCTGCGATGGCAGCTTTTGCATTAAACTGGTGCTGCAATTCTGCACCGAATACGCAACCAGCTTTCCAGTCTCCATCACCTACGGAAGATACGTTCAAACCGATCTTAGGCTGGATAGTTGTAGTACCCACTCTGCTCTGAGCAAAAATACTTACTGAAGACAGCATGATAACTGCCATTAAAAATAATTTCTTCATAATCTCTAATTTTAAGTTGTTATTACTGGATTATCAATTCACTCTGATTTTAGGTTAGTTTCCGAAAAAACTATTTGCAAATATAGTAAAAATCTCGATACGTGATTCCATTTTCCTTGATTTTAAGGCAATTTATATGTTTTTTATGAGATAATAACAAAATTCCTGTTGCTGTATCCAGTCAAAGTTATTTTTTGTTTAAAATTTTCCCCTGTCAAATCTCTTGAGATAATACATTTTTCAATTGTAACGCAATTTTCTTATTAAAAAGAATGGAGAATTCGTTTATTTGTATTATCTTTGCAATTGCTTAATTCATGTAATGCCCTCCAATATCATGCCGTGCATTACAAAAAACGAAGAAAACCTGTTTAAATGGAAATCGAAAAAGAAGTAATATTACTCATATCTCAGGGCGATGAAAAAGCTTACGGCATCATGTTCCGAAAGTTTTATCCTAAAGTTCATCGCTTCGTCTCCATGTTGCTGAAAAACATGGATGATGCCGACGACGTGTGTCAGATTATCTTTGAGAAAATCTGGAGGAAGCGCCAGAAATTCGCAGAAATCAAAGACTTCGATTCCTACCTTTTTATATTGGCGAAATATACCGTTATCAATTATATTTCCACCAAGCGAGTGATTCCGATAGACATCGATTCCTTGCCTGACCAATGTGCCAACATCGCCTCGCCGCATGAGGAAATCGTGGCCAAGGACACCCAGCTACTTATCGACATGATTGTGGAGAATATGCCCCCGCAGCGACAGACCATCTACCGCATGAGTCGGGAGCAGCATCTCAAGAACGAAGAGATAGCCCAACAATTGGGGTTGCAGAAGAAAACCGTAGAAAATCATCTCAATTTAGCTCTTAAAGAAATCAAAAAAGCCTTATATTTGATGATTTTATTGCAATTGCATTGGGTGTAACATCTTTGAAAAATGTCTTAAAAAGAAATTACAGGTAAAAATATGGCAACGAAGATTAAGGATATCATAGATTATTATTCAGAACATGTCGTATCAGACGAAATAAAGGAAAGGGTCTTACAGAGATTATCGGATTCGAAAGATGAGAAGGAGGAAGATGAGGCCTTGCGTACTTTGTGGGATAAGGCTGACTCTGCATATATGGACGAAGAGGAAATATCAACTGCTTATAAACGGCTTTTCAGGAAAGACATTGATAGTAGTAAGGGTAAAACATTCCAAATCTTCACTTGGCAAAGAGTGGCTGCTCTTGTCATTCCGCTGGTTATGCTTGTCGTCTTCGGCAAGATCTATGTTCAGATGCGTAATGATCTGAAAGCATCACAGGCTATAGCGATGATGCAGGAACATACGATAAAAGGTGAATCTAAAACATTGGCTTTGGCTGATGGAACGAAGGTGAAACTCAGTCAGGGTTCTGTGCTCCTCTATCCTGCTTCTTTTGAAGGCAAGGAGCGAAAGGTGTTCTTGGCAGGTGAGGCTTTCTTCGATATCAAGCATGATGACAAGCATCCGTTCCATGTCAGCACTCCTCACTTTGAGATTACTGATTTGGGTACTTCTTTCTCGGTTTCTTCTTATACTACCGACGAGGAAGTTACTACTACGCTCAAAACGGGTAAGATAGAACTCAGAATTGTAGGTGAGGACAAGGTATATAGTATGAATCCAGACGACCAGCTGGTTTATAATGTAAAGACCAAGTCGGTAAATCTCCGCCAGGTTTCCAAGGGGAATAATGGTCTGGGCTGGAGAAACAAGCAGATAGATCTCAATGACGTAACTCTCGCAGAAGCTGCTCAGATAATGGGCGATGCATACGGAGTAAAATTCTCCTTCCATTCGCAGCGTTATAAGAACACGAAGGTTACAGTTCATTTCAACCGTGGTGAAACCCTTTCGGGTGCCATGAATGTTTTGAAAAACTTGGTTCCTGGTTTGGAATATGAAGTGAGAAAAGATGAAGTTATACTGAAATAAGAAGGCGGTTCTTTACCCAAATCTCTTTCGAAAACAGGGATTTGGGTAAGAAATCGCCCTTTTTTTATTCAAGATTGATTATGATAAAGAATTTGATTTTTGATTTCGGCAAAGTGCTCGTAGATTACGAATACTTTGAAACTCTTGACCAAATATTCAAGACCCACGAACAGGCAGAAGAATTCTATCATCTTCTGATAGACGGTAAGTGGAATGAGAATATGGATCGGGGAGACTCTTTTGAGGACACCTTCTGCAAAATGCAGCAGATCATGCCGCAATATAAGAACGAGATTGCGGTGGTAGCCCAGCGCTTCAATGAATTTGTGCGTGGCGAAAAGGAGGGGATGCGAGACCTGCTGGCTCAATTGAAGTCAGAAGATTACCATCTTTATGGTCTTTCCAACTGGTGTACCAAGTGTCACGAGACAATGGCGCAATATCCGATTTTCCAACTATTGGAAGGACAGGTCATTTCGTCTGAAGAAAAGATCGTCAAGCCAGACCAGGCGATTTACGAGCGACTTTGCCAGAAGTATTCTCTACTGCCAGAAGAATGCCTTTTTGCAGACGACAGAATGGAAAATGTAGAAGCAGCCCGAAAATTCGGAATGCAGGCCATCTGCTTTGAGGATGCAGTACAGTATGAGCAGGAATTGAGAAAAATCTTAGCCTCAGTTGTATAATTAGTAAATAGTTAATTAGTAATAAAGTTCTTACTAAAAAGACTATTGGCTTGGCTCATCTGGTACAAAGCAAGTCCTGACGTTTCGGATCAGATGATAGAGCAAGCGATTGATGAACTTTTGGATCAGAATCGTCAGTTCTATCAGCGTGATATGGAAACCATGACGGTTTACCAGAAAATTTTCCTCATTGCTGTCTTGAAATAGAACGTAATTTGCAGATTTTCAGGGATATAACTTATTGAAAATCAGCATGATCTAACGAAGCGCATTATTAGCACCTAACGATGCGCATTATTAGCACCTAACGATGCGCATCATTAGACCTTAATAAAGCGCTTTCTTATATTTGTACTTGCGCTTCTATTGAAAACTTGCCCCATGTGATGATTAATGCCATCATTCGATTTCCTCGCAAACCACCATCTCTGCCCCTCGATACATCACTACGAGCTTGTGTAGATGGGTGGTCTTTACGGCATCTCTCACTATGTCGCTATCGGCATAACGGGTGATTTGCGCAGAGGCTTCCTTGAGGAGTTCTTTCACTTGCTGGTCCGTGGTGCTCGTCTTGCAATATTTCAGTTCGATGATGTAGCTGTCCACCATGTCCTTGTAGATGTCGCAAAGAGGGGAGAGGAAGATGTCGGCATAGCCGCCATCATTGTCCAACTCGGAGATAGGGCGATAGAAACGGCACTGGCTTGCCATCGCCAAGGTGAAACCATGCACGAAAGCCTCGCCCTTCTGCTTGTCACGCTGCGAAGAATAGCGTTTCAGGCTATCGGCGATGAACTCGAAATAAGCCTTGTAGTTGCCATCGTAAGCCAGTTTGCTCTCCAACAGGGTCTTGTTATAAGTATCGTATACCAAGTTGTTTTCCTTGTAGGTGTCGAGAAG
>ERZ1035027.885-NODE-885-length-15258-cov-4.409656_pt1 | contig 15258 bp, 14 predicted proteins | sample MGYA00520604_ERZ1035027 | MGnify/ENA primary metagenome ERZ1035027 (study PRJEB33766, sample SAMN09781743) | gut metagenome | biome: gut microbiome | host: Homo sapiens | place: Madagascar | study: EMG produced TPA metagenomics assembly of the PRJNA485056 data set...
GCCGGCCCAAGTCGGTTGCGTAAAAAATCGCCCCGCTCAAGGATTTTTGCTAGCCGAGAAGAACGCGCCGTGCATGGGTGGGTATAAGTCACGTTTAGCTCGCTCATGTCAGGTACCATAGGGGCTTGAGAGGAGACCCCATGGCACATGACCCCAGACGCGAGGACTACCAGCGCCTTGCGCTGCGCTTTGTTCGCACCATAGACCCGCAGGACCCGGCAGCGGCCAGGGAGTTCACGGACTTTGGCCGGCGCTTTGCCCAGGAGAGGGACTCCCTTCCCCAGACCGACGCGGATCGCGCCTTCCACCTGGTGTGCCGTGCCACCGAGCTCATTGACTACAAGCTGCCGTTTGCCGAGCCCGACCAGGCGGCAGAGCTCATCCGCCACGGCCAGTCCCTGCTGGACGAGGCCCTCTCGCTTGACGAGAAGTGCTTTGACGCCCTGCGCATGAAGTCCGGGCCGGAGGTCGCGGGGCTCGACGCCCGCCACGAGTTCCTGGTCAAGCGGGAGCCCGAGGTGCGCGCCGCCTGCGAGCAGACCCGCGACGCCCAGGACCCCTCGGAGGACGAGGAGCGCGTGGCCCTGGGCCGCGCGCTGGCCATGCGCCCCTACTGGCGCTGGCTTGCCTCGCTGGCCGAGGGCGCGCTCATCTGCGGCCGCAACCGCGAGGCCATCAGCTGGTGCGAGCGCCTGCTCCAGAGCGACCCGTCCGACACCTGCGACGTGCGCTTCACCTACGCCTACGCACTGGCAAAGCTCGAGGACGAAGCCGGTCTGGACGCCCTCGAGGCGCGCTACGCCAAGATCTCCCCCACGCGCGGGGCCGACGACGCCTGGATGCTCATGGCCCGCATGGCGCTTGCCCACAAGGCCTGCCGCATGGAGGAGGCCCAGGGGCTTCTCGCCCGCATCTGCAGGACGTACCCCGAGGCCGCCGTCACGCTGCTGCGCCAGACGGAGCTGCCGGACGGCGAGTTTGCCCGCCTGTACGTGGCGCCCTACAGCGCCGACGAGCTAATCATTGCCGCAAGCGAGGGCATCGTACTGCTGCAGGAGGGCGCGGACCGCACCGGTCGCGGCGTCTTGGGCGCCTGGGTTGCCGCGCAGGTAGCCGGGATGTACCCCGCCGTTGCCCTGCAGGTGGCGGCCGAGATGCGCCAGGAGGGGGTGCAGGGCAAGTGAACGTGCACGAGGAGCTTATCCAGCGCTGCGCGGCCCGCAGGCGCAAGGCCTTGGGCGACCTCTCTGACCAGGGGTTTGCCGAGCTGCTGCTTGCGGTGAGGGAGAACCCCTCCGCGTTTGTGGACTCCCCCGCCGAGGAGGCCTACGTGGAGCTCGAGCGCGCCTTCTCGGCCTACGACGCCTCGCTCAACAACGACGACCTGCTTGAGGACGACGAGTACCAGAAGGCCCGGCAGAAGCGCCTGGCCAACCTGCAGGCCGGCTGCGCCCGCGCCCTTGCCCTTGACGAGAAGTGCCTGGACGCGCAGCTCGTGGGCACCCTGGCGGCAGACCTCGACCCGGACTCGCTCCTGGAGCAGCTGCTGGGCCTGCACGACGGCACGGACGCCGCCAGCGACGCGCCCGAGGGATGCGACCTCTGGGCGGACGTCTTTTCTCGCCCCAAGCTGAGGCTGGAGGCGGCCATCAGCCGCACGCTGCTCGACGGCGCGCGCCACCGACTGGCCGCCCAGGCCTGCGAGCGCGTGATTGCCGTGGCGCCCACCGACGAGCTCGGCTGCCGGCACACGGAGGCCATCGCGCTGGCGCGCCTTGAGGACGAGGAGGGCTTTGACCAGCTTGACGCCCGCTTTGGCAGGCACGACAACGCGTGGACGAGCCTCTCCAGGTGCGTGCTGATGTACAAGCTGGGCCGCATGAGCGCGGCCAGGCGCGCGCTGGCGGGCTTTGACCGGCTGTGCCAGGGCGGCTCGTATGCCCTGATGAGGCCCGTGTTTGTGGAGGTCTACCTGCCCGACCGTCCTCCCGTGGCGGTGAACTCCCTGGAGGAGGCCACGCTGGCCGTGCACGAGATGGAACCCACCATCGCCGACGTGCCCGACTTCATCAACTGGGCTGCCGCCCAGCCCGGCATCTCCGCCAGCGCCGAGGCCTTTGCCCAGCGCAACGACCTGGACTGGTAGCCGGGATCGGGGACGGGGCCGAGCGGGCGCTCTGCTCAGATTTGGCCCCCGCTGGAAGGCGTTTCTGCGCGAGGGGCCCAAAGTGCTTCTCGGCGCTCAAGTTTTGCCTCCACTGGAGGGCAACTTTGAGCAAATGCACCGAAAACCGCCTCGCGCGCAAATACGGCCTCCAGTGGAAGGCTGTTTTGCGCAAAGCCCAAGGCGCATGTCCCCTCAAATTGGGGACGTGTTCGTTTTTGCGCAAATTTGAACACGTCCCCAATTTGAGGGCTTTCTTTTTTTGGCGGCAGCACAGCTGTAAAAAAGAAAGAGATGGTCAGTTTTTTCTTTTTTGGTGGCTATACTCTCTCCTTAAAAGAAAAGATTGGAGGCGCCTTGACCTATCAGACGCTCAAGAAAACGTTCTATGCAGACCCGACCAGCCAGCGCTTTCAGAACCACGACGCCGAGGCGGCGAGGAGACTTGGAGACCCCTCCACCTTTCGCACGGGCATAGCCCTTGAGCATGGGGAGCTGTTCTGCGCGATGCCCAGGGAGCTGTCCCTTGCCAGCGAGCAGGTCATTCGCCGCGAGAGGGACGTTTCCGAGCTCTGGAGTCGCCTGCCCAGGACCGCGCGCGGGGCGTTTCTCCGCAGCCTCATCCTTGACGAGGTGGTCTGCAGCAACGAGATGGAGGGCGTCCACAGTACCCGCAAGCAGATCGAGGCTGCGCTCGAGGCCGGGCGCGCGGCCCGCGGCAACAACGTGGGCGCGACCGAGGCGACGCACGCGCCATTCCTCGAGCTGGCACAGCTCTACCTGGGACTCACCGGCAATCCCGTGCCCCCGCAGTCGCTTCCAGAGATCAGGGCTATCTACGACTCCGTGGTCAAGGGCTCCATTGACGAGAAGGACCTGGTCAGGGGCACCCTCTTTCGCACCGGTCCCGTAGTCATAGAGAAGCGCGGCGGCAGGGTCGTCCATCGGGGCGTTGAGCCGGAGACAAGGATCGAAGAGCTGCTGGGAGACATGATCTCGCTCTCGAAACGCGACGACGTGCCCGAGCTCTGCCGAGCCGCGCTCTGCCACTTTCTCTTCGAGTACGTCCACCCCTTCTACGACGGCAACGGGCGCACCGGGCGCTACCTGCTTGCGCTGCAGCTGAGTCACCTGCTCTCTCAGCCCACGGTGCTTTCGCTTTGCCGCATCATCTCCGAACACAAGAGCGCCTACTACAAGGCGTTTGACACAACCGAGAACAGGCTCAACTGCTCCGAGGGCACCCATTTTGTCCTCATGCTCCTTGAACTGCTCTCCGTTGCCCAAGAAGATTTGATTGCAGATCTTGCCGAGAAGCACCTGGCGGTGGAGCTGCTTGAACAAAGGCTGGCGAATCTTGAGGCGGGGTCGGAAGAACGTGGGCGGAGGCTCCTTGGGTTTGCCGCCGAGCGCGAGCTCTTCTCGCTGCCCGATGGATTCACGCAAAGAGAGGCCTGCGAGCACCTGGGCGTCTCGGCCCCTACCGCAAGAAAGGAGCTCGAGCGGCTTGAGGCCAAGGGCCTGTTGGCGAGAACGACGCGTCGGCCCTCCCGCTACGTTCTAACGCCGCAGGCCAAGGAGCTGTTGGGGCTTTCCGCAGAGTGACTGCGCAGTAAGCCCGGCAGGAGTGTCCCTTTTACCTGCAAATAATCAACGTCCCCATTGGCAGGTCAAAAAAGCGCCCCGGCAGGGATGTCTGCCGGGGCGCGGGCGTTTGGGTGCACCGTTTGCGCATCTCCTCGAACCGAGGTGTGCGCCGTTGGCACAATCGTCTTCGTTAGGATACCACGAGCGGCCTAGGAGACAACCAGGCGCATGCCGGGGTAGATTAGGTTCGGGTTACCGATGCCGTTCTTCGCGGCGAGATCCTGATACGTGGTGCCGTACCTGGACGCGATGCCGCTGAGGGTGTCTCCGCTCTGAACCACGTAGACCTGCTCGGTCTTGGTCTGCCCGTTGATAACGGCCATAACCTCGTCGTAGCGCGGCCCAAGCACGGCCTTGCGGCGGCTGCCGTTACCGTAATCGCCCGCCCAGGTCTCCTTCGCGGGATCATCGGCTTGTGCGGACCGCTGCCGTTCGCCGAATCGTGCGAGGACGGGAAAGTCGATGCTTGGGCCTGGCGGGGCGAGTGCGGATGATCTCTTAGCGAATCTTGCCGACAAACAGCAGGTAGGAATAGGCGTACATCGCGATGCATCCCCCAAGGCAGACCACGCTGATCGCCGCTGCGACAACAGCGTCCGTGAGGTAGGGTCCCGCGAGGCCAAATGCTGCGACGGCAATTCCCATGAGCACGAAGCACTTGCCACCAAAGCGCTGGGTACGGCGCCAGTTCTCCGGGTCGTTGAGGGCCCAGGGGGTCTTCACGCCCATCGTGTAGTTCTGACCGATACGTGGCATGTAGTTGCCGATGCCGACGAGCAGCGCGCCGATTAGCACGGAGCCGATGACGTTCGTGGAGCCCTTGGCTGCTATCACGCCCCAGACGGTAAGCTCGGGAAGCCAGCTGATGGCAATCATGAGCAGGGTAATGCCAACAACGAAGCGCTGATAGAACTTCCCGGCGCGAGCATAGCCATTGCCTTTGGGGTCGATGCGCGGAATCACGTAGAAGAGGGCGAGCATCCCGAGGGGTAGCGCGCCCAAGGCGGCTGCCGTCCAGCTTGGCCCCCAGTCGTTGACCTCACCGCTCGCACCCCAATGGGTGGGTATTTGTGCGGGCAGGCTTGGGAGCGCGATGAGGTGTGCGATGACATTTGCGCCGGAAAGCGCGGCAAGTGCGATGAGGCAGTTGTGCGAGACGAGGCCGTGGGTGCTGCCGTTGTTGGTGCTATTCATGAGAGTCCTCCGTAAAACCAAGGAACCAGCCAATCAGGTCCTGCATGACGGTGGTGTTGAGACTGTAGACGATGTTCTGGCCATGGCGCTCGTCCGTGACGAGGCCGGCGGCCTTGAGTGTTGCCAGGTGATGGCTGAGCGTGGGCTTGCTGATGTCGAAGTGCGCGGCGAGCTCGCCTGCCGTGAGGTCGTCGGTCTCCAACAGTTCGAGAATGCGTCTGCGCGTCGGGTCAGCGAGCGCCTTGAATCCCTCTCCCGCCATAACGCCTCCTTGGTTGGTCGTCTTTGTACTTCTCTGTTATTAGATAGTTAGACAACCATCTAATAACAGAGAAGTATAGCTTCATTGCCGGGGGAGTCAACGGCCGGGTTTTGCATCTGCGGAGTACGGCGTAACGCTGCGCAACTCCATGCGGCGTACCGCGAAAAAAGAAGCAGGCCAGAGGCTCGAATTCCTCTGACCTGCTGCAATGTCTGGTGCCCCCAACGGGAATCGAACCCGTGTTACAGCCTTGAAAGGGCCGTGTCCTAGGCCTCTAGACGATGGGGACGCAAGCTCTGAGTATATCAGAGGTACTGGTAGGGGCGGTGGGACTCGAACCCACAATCCTTTCGGCCGTGGATTTTAAGTCCACTGCGTATGCCAATTCCGCCACGCCCCCAGGGGCCCATTTAGTCTAGCGCAAGCCCGGCTAGCCCTGCGGCGAGACGAGCGGGCGCATCTCGGGCTTCCAGATGACCGGCGAGTCACGGCGCTCAAGCGCGGCCGCGGCGGCAAGCGAGAGTCCGAAGAGAAGGTCGCTCTCGCTGACCATGAGCTGGTCAAACCCGGTCTGGGCCATGAGCTCGGCCACGGCGCAGACGCCACCCAGGATGACGGGCGCGCGCTTGGGCTGGATGCCCGGCAGCGCCGCGCGCTTCTCCACGGAGAGGGCCGCGAGCTGATCCTGGATGCCCTGGACGTCTGCCGCGGAGAGCGTGGCCAGGTGGACCTGCGAGGGGTCGTAGGGGTCGAGCGCCTTCTTGACGGCCACCATCGTGGTCACCGTTCCGCCGCAGACCACCAGGCGCTCGGGGGCGGCGGAGCCCGCGGGCTTCTCGCCAGATGCGGCTCGCAGGCCACCCTCGGCGATCACAGGCGCAAACTTCTGGCCCGCCAGCTCTCGTGCAGCGAGAAGCGCATCCGCCGCAGCCGGTCCGTCGCCAGCAAGGAAGCGCTCGGTCAACCTGCGGCAGCCAACGTCAACGGAGCGAACAAAATCCAGCTCAAGGATGCCGTCCGTTCCCAGGCAGCCCATTGCCAGCTCCGTGGAGCCGCCGCCGTTGTCGGCCACGAGGATGCGGTGGCCCACAAAGTCCTGCGCCACGCCCAGGAAGGTGAGCGAGCCCTCAATCGCACCGGGGATGACCATGGGCTCAAGGCCCAGCGAGGCCAGGGCGGCGCCCAGCTCGCGGGCGTTCTGCGCGTCGCGGGCGGCGCTGGTCAGCGTGCAGCACGCCGAGGTGGCGCCGGCGCGGCGGGCCTCCTCAAGATAGGCGGCCACGCAGCCAAAGACGCGCTCCATGGCGTCCTGGCGCAGGCGGTGGGTCTTGTCCACGTCCTGGCCCAAGTTGCAGATCTGCGAGCGCTTGGCCAGGCGCACCACGCGCCCGCCCTCGACGTCCGCCACGGCAAGGCGGGCGGTGACGGTTCCAATGTCTATGCAGGCTACCCTGGTCATCATTGCCTCTCGTATCCAAAGATCACGTCGCCTACGCCCACGTACCAGGGGTATTCCGGCGTGGCGTCAGAAGAGCTGGCGGAGTCGTCCGGCAGGCCCTCCACCACGACGCCCGTCTCGCCGGCACCCACGTAGCCGCGGCGGCGAGCCTCCTCCTCTATGCCCTCGCGCGTGAGAAGCGCGTCGTTCTGCTGCTGGATCTGGTCATTGCTCTGGGCCAGCGCGTCGTACTGGGCCTGCAGGTCAAGCCCGGCGCGCCAGGCGCGGTAGTAGGTGGCCGCCGGGCCGTAGAGCAGCACCGCGGCGGCGACCAGCACGCCCACCACAATGCACAGCAGCTTGTGGCTGGCATAGAAGCCGCCCACCGCGCCGGCCTTTGCGGCCACGGCGTCCTTGGCCTGCCGCGCGGCCTCCACGCGAGCCGTGGCGTTATGGCGCTCCGGCCTCTCCGCACGGCGAGAAGTGCGCGCCGCGGCAGCGGGACGGCCCGACGCAGCGCGACTGCCCCGGCCCAGGACGGAGCTCAGGCTCTTTGCGGCGGCGCCGGTGTGGGTTGCAAACTCCTGCGAGACGGTGGTCTTCGACCCCCGCCGAGAGAACTCGGTCACGGCCGGGCGAGGCCGGTCATAGACGCGTGGAGCGCCCTGCTCTGCAGAGGAGCGCCTGGTAGAAGAGTCAATCATGCCCTGGTTCATTTCTAGTTCGATGTTGGCGTGACGACGGCGCACGCTTGCGCGGCGCAGCCCTCAACCCTGTTATACCAAAGGCCACGCAGGCGCCGGCTACTCCGCGGGCTTCTCCTCACCCTTAGCACGGTACCAGAGCTCGTTCTGCTCGACGGTCGAGAGGTCCTCCACGGCACGGCCCTGCGCGCGGGCGAGCTCCTCCATGCGCGCCCAGCGGCGGCGGAACTTGCGGTTTGACGTGGCCAGGGCCTCCTCGGCGTCCACGCCAGACCAGCGCGCGACGTTGACCAGCGCAAACAGCAGGTCTCCGAACTCCTCCTGCGATGCCGCGGTGCCCGGCTCCTCCGCCTCGAACTCCGCACGCTCCTCTGCCACCTTGTCCCAGACGCCGGCCAGGTCGGCCCACTCAAAGCCGGCCTTTGCCGCTCGCTTCGAGATCTTCTGCGCCTGCATGAGGGCGGGCAGGCTCTGGGGCACGGAGTCAAGCAGGCCCGGCTCGACGTCGCTCAGCTGGCCGCGGGCCTCGCGCTCAAGGCGCTTGACGTCATCCCAGATGTCCAGGACGCGATCGCCGTCGCGAGCCTGCTCATAGCCGGCGGGCGCCTGGCCGTCCGAGGCTGCCGCGAGGTCTCCAAAGACGTGCGGGTGCCTGCGGACGAGCTTCTCGTTGAGGCCGTGGGCCACGTCCTCGATGGTGAACTCGCCGGCGTCGGCGGCTATCTGCGCGTGGAGAAGCACCTGCTCAAGCACGTCGCCAAGCTCCTCGCAGAGGTGCGCGACGTCGTTTGCCTCGATGGCGTCAACGGCCTCGTATGCCTCCTCGACCATGTTCTTGGTGATGGAGCCGTGGGTCTGCTCGCAGTCCCAGGGGCAGCCGTCAGCCTGGCGCAGCCGCCAGATGGTGCGAACGAGCCTGTCCATCTCGGGATTGCCCGCCGGTGCCTCCGCGCGCGACGCGTTCTGCTCGTCTACCAGGTCAGACAGGGCACGACCGTCGTCAAGCCTGCACTCCGGCTGGTTAAACTTGCCCGGCACGAACTCCATTTGCTCCCCTTTCAGCGTTTCTCCGCCGTCATTGTATCGCGGGGACTGCGCACTTTCCGCCTCCGGGCCACGCCCCCTGCCGTGCGTGCGCATTAAAAAATCGCCCGACCAGAAACGGCCGGGCGATCAAAGAGGATGCTGGCTCAGGCGGTCTTACACCAGGCCGAGGGCGACCAGCACAATGCCCAGGACCAGCAGGCCGAACATGACGGCCGTGCCGGACTTGCCCTTCTTGAGCAGGCTGTAGCAGCCACCCACGAGACCGAGGGGCAGGATGAACGGGCAAATCTGGTCGATGATCTCCTGCAGCACGACCTGCGCGCCGTTGATGTCGACAGTCGCGCCCAGGGTAAGGGTAACCATCGAGGGAATCATGGCGCCGATGACCATGAGGCCCATGATGCGCGCGGCCTCGGTCACCTTCTGGAGGGTTCCGTCGTTGGAGATGCGATCGAGGAACTTCGAGCCGCCGTCATAGCCGATCTTGAAGCCCACGCGGCGCACGACCTCAGACGGGATCACGTTGATGAGGGCGTAGATAATGGGGCCCAGGACGTTTCCGGCAACAGCCAGGGGAGCGCCGATGCCCGCGGCGATTACGCGGAACGTGCCCCAGAAGAACGAGTCGCCGATGCCGGCAAGCGGGCCCATGAGGGCAGCCTTGACGGAGGTGATGGAGCCGGCGTCGTACTCCTCCGGCTCGGAGGCGTTCTGCTCCTCCATGGCGCAAGTCAGGCCGATGAGGAACGGGCTCGTGGAGGTCGCGCAGTTATAGAACTCGAGGTGACGCTTGACGGCCTCCTTCAGACCCTCCGGGTCGTCCTTGTAGAGCTCCTTCAGCGCCGGCATCATCGTGTAGGCGTAGCCGGTGGACATCTGGCGCTCGTAGTTGAAGCAACCAAGGAGCTGGTAGTGGCGGTTGAAGACGTGACGCAGGGTCTTCTGGCTAAGCTTCTTCTCTTCTGCCATGGTTACAGCTCCTCATCATCTTCGTCGTCGATGGGCTCGGACGCGGCGCCTTGGGTCGCAAGGGCAGCCGCAGGGGCCTGCTTGCCGCCGAGCATGTAGTAAATGACCGCGGCGATGGCACCGAAGAACGCGGCGCCGAGGGTGCTCACGTTAAGGAACGCGGCAAGGGCAAAGCCGAGGAACAGGAACACGCCGAACTTCTTGTCCCAAGTCAGCTGGATCAGCATGGCGACGCCGAGCGCAGGAAGGAGGTTGCCGGACTGGTTGAGGCCCTCCTGGATGACGGGCGGGATCTGGTCGACGAAGCTGGTGATGACGCCGGAGCCGAGAACATAGCCCAGGAAGATAGGCACGAACTTAAAGAGGAAGTAGACGATGCCGCCGCCCCAGATGCACAGGTCGATGCCACGGTAGTTCTCCTGGTCGGCAAAGCGGTCGGCCTGGTGGGCAAAGAACGTGTTCACGATGGGAGCCGCGATGTCGCAGAGCTGAGCCACGACGGCGATGGGCACGGCCAGAGCAAGCGTGGTCTCGTAAGAGGCGCCGGTGCTGATGGCGAGCGCCGTGGCGAGCGCAGAGCCGACGACGACGTTCGGCGGCGTGGTGGTGCCGATGCCGTTCAGGCCCATCCACACGAGCTCGAGCTGACCGCCGACCACAAGGCCGGTCACGGGGTCGCCCATGATGATGCCGACCACAGGGCCGATGATGATCGGGCGGTCCAGCATGTGCTGGCCGACGAGGCGCGACTCAAGGTAAATCAGCGCCGAAACAAGGGCGACCAAGAATCCTTGCAGCATAGTGCTTCCTTTCTCCTTCTATCCTTGTTTGAAAACCATAGGAAGGCGCGGCCCGGAGCAAGAAGTGCGGTGCCCGCGGGCCGCCTCCCGCTAGTTCAGAGCATGCTCAATGGCCGCGAAGTCGGCCTTCTCGAGCGTGGGGTTGGCCTGGCCAAAGACGCTGACGCCCGCGTCGTGCAGCTTCTTTGCCGCGGCGAACTCCTCGGCGGTGGTGTACACCTGCGGAATGATGGCGACGTACTTCTCGCCGGGCTTCTTGTTTACGCCGGCGGTGCCGATGTTGAGCTTGCTGAACTTGTGGGCGTCGTCGAGCAGGCTGTACAGGCGCTCGGCGTCCTCAACGGTCTGGGTGACGACAAAGATCCTCTTGCCGTCGTTGATGGGGTTGTTGAGGGCCTTGGCGGCCTTCTCGACGGGCTTGATGAAGAGCTTCACGCCCGCAGGCTTGGCAAGCTTGAGGGCGTTCTTCTTGAAGTCGTCGGCAGCGGCGGCGTCGTTGGCAACGAGGATGGTCTCCGGTGCCAGGTGAGAAGTCCAGGCCACCGCGACCAGTCCGTGGATCAGGCGGTCATCGGCGCGGACAAGCACGATCGACGGCTTGCCCTTGCCGGCCTTCGCGGACGCCTTGGCGGCAGGGGCCTTGGCAGCCGGAGCCTCGGGCTTGACGTCTTGCGCCAGCGGCAGCATGAGCTGCTCGCGGGCGTTGGCCACCGTCGCGGCCAGAGCGCCGTAGGTGGCGTCGTCGCTGAAGGCGAGCTCGAGCATAAACGGCATGTTCACACCGCTGACCAGCATAAGCCCGTACTCGTCGGCCAGCTTCATGGCCACCTGGTTGACGGAGCCGCCGGGGATGTCGGTGCAGACCACCACAGGCTCGCCCTTGGGCAGCGCATCGAGCTGCTCTCGAAGCTCGCGCTCGAATTCTTGGCTCTGGACGTACCCGTTGAGGAAGTGGACGTTGTCTGCGTCCGCCTTGAAGAACTTCACGGCCTGCGCGAAACCTTCCGCGAGCGTGGAGTGGGTGGCGACGAGGATCTGGCTCATACGAGTGCCTCCGCTTAGTCGAGGTGGGCGAACGAGGTGCGGTTTGCCGGACGATAGCGCGTGTCGATCTTTGCGTTGATGCAGTTGCGGCAAGAGATGATCTGGAACGGGATGGCCATCGCCAGCGGGGTGAGCTCGTCGGGGATCTCCTCATCGAAGCAGATTGACTTCGGGCCGAACTCGCCCTTGTGGTCGCCGTTGGTCACGACAAAGACGTGCTCGGTCACCTTGTTGTCCTCGTACCACTTGAGGAAGGACGGGATGCGCTCGATGCCGGGGCCGTCGGGGGCGACAAAGAAGGAGTAGTTGTTCTCGTCGAGGGCGTAGTGAGGGCCGTGGATCATCTCCTCGAGCTCGTAACCGCGGACCGGCTTGTGGTAGGTCTCGTTCATCTTGAGCTCGGCCTCCTCGGCGGTGCAGGCGTTGATGCCGTAGGTGCACACATAGCCGCGAGTGAGCGCCATGAGCTCAAAGACGTTCTCGTCGTACCAGGCGTCCGCCTGCTCGACGAGGTGGTCGTAGGACTCGGCGAGGGCGTGGGCGTCGGCAAGACGGGCCTCGAAGGTCGCGTCATCGATGGTGCCGAGCGCGTGGCCTGCGGACATGGCCAGCAGATAGCCCTCGAAGAGGCTGGTCTGGTAGCCGCGGGTCTCGACGTGGACCTCCTCCTTGCCGGTGAGCAGGCGAATGGCGGAATCGACGGACTCGGTCACGGGGCTGTCCATGACGTCGGTAAGCGCAAGGGCGTAGAAGCCCGCCTCGTGGGCGCGGCGCATGACGTCGATGGTCGAGACGGAGGTGCCGGACTGAGAGACGCCGATGACCAAGACCTGGTCGGGACGGTAGGCGCCGGAGGTCGCGATGTCGCTTTCGTCAAAGCGGGTCGGGAAGCCCGCTGAGGCCTCGACCTTGCAGTAGCGCTGGAACAGCGTGGCGATGTAGAGGGAGGCGTTGTAGCTGGTGCCGGAGCCCACGAAATAGACGCGCTTGAAGTCGTGGCTCGTCATGAGGTCGACGAAGGGGTAGCAGAACAGGGCGCGCTCCTCATAGGCGTTGCGCAGCGCGTGGCCCGTGTCCTTGATGTAGCCGTACATGCTGGGGTCGTCGAGCTTGGTGATCATGGTACCTCCCGTTTGGTGGTTGACAGTTCGGCTCGTCTTTCCGTGCCTGACGTATTTGTATATACATTGCTTGCTTTGTAATGGCAATAGCGGATGAGCGGTATTATTCGGTCGGTAAGCGGAGTTTTACCAGTTGGCAATAGTTTAATATGGACCTGCCAACACTTGAGAATCCTGCGGACACGAATCGCATCTCGGTTTTCTTTTGGTATCTATTGCGCTTCTTTTCTTATTTGTTACAGATTTGTCTATATATTTCATCGCCGATTGTGTACCTTTGTGCCAAGCAACACATCGAGGAGGCGCGTTTTGTCCAAGGAACCCAAATACCGGCAGGTCGAGGAGAGCATTCGCCAGATGATCCAGCTCGGCACGCTTAAGGTCGGGGACCAGATTCCCACCGAGGAGGAGCTGTGCGAGAAGTTCGGATTCTCGCGCATGACGGTCAACAAAGCCCTCTCGAACCTCTCTGCAGGCGGATATATCGAGCGCGTCCCCGGGCGCGGCAGCTTCGTGCGCCGCCACCATGTGGACAAGAGCCTCTCCTCCGGCACGAGCTTCACAGAGGATATGGCGGCCATCGGCCTCAAGGCCGGTTCCAAGCTCCTCTCCTACGAGGTGGTCCCTGCCTCCACATACCCCAAGGCCCAAGAAGCGCTCGAGCTTGCCGACGAAGACCTCATCCACCACTTCGTGCGCCTACGCACCGGCGACGACATTCCCGTGGCCATCAGCGACACCTGCATCTCGGCAGCGGTCATCCCCGCAATCAGCGTTGAGTGCCTCAACGGCTCGTTCTACGAGTACGTGCGCTCGCTCGGCATCAACTCCGGCCTGTGCCGCATGTCCATAAGCGCCGTCATCCCGACCCCTGAGCAGCAAAGCCTGCTGTGCGCCAAGGACATCGCCCTTCTAGCGGTACACCACGTCACCTGCGCCGACATCGGCGGCGAGCAGGTTCCCTACGAGTACATCACCACGTACTACAACGGCGACTCCTACACCTACGACTACGCGGTATAGCCAGAAGAACACGTCGACTACCGGCATAAACGCATAGAAAGGGCTCATCGTGAAGATGCCCGATGTACTCGCCTCCGCCCGCGACGGCAGGGGCGTGCCCACCACACCCATCGAAAACCTGAGTGACTTCGAGGTCACGCCTCATGATGCAGAGCCTGCGTTCGAGGGCGCCTCCCTCATTCAGGGCGCGGCGCTGCTTACGCCCGAGGAAGACGCAAGAAGTGCGCGCGCCATCGAGCGACGCGACAGCATCGGTGCGGTGAAGACCGCCGTCATGCTGAACTTCGCCGTGATCATGGCGGCACTTGCCTATGTGTTGTTCACCGCACCGAACAACTTGGCGCTCGGCGGCGCGTCTGGCCTCTCCATCGTGATCGCCGGGCTCGTTCCGGGACTGCCCAACGCCGTCGCGCTCTGGGGAGTGAACCTTGTGTGCATCGTCATCGGGTTGGCGCTCACCGGAAAGAGGGCTGTTGCGTGGAGCGTCGCGGCGTCGCTCGCGCTCTCCGCGTACGTATCGCTCTTTACGCAGGTCATGCCCATTGCTCACTCGGTAACAGGCGACCTGTGGATTGACCTTCTGTGCGCCGTGGTCTTAACCGCCGTGAGCGCGGCCGTGGCCTACAGCGTCGGCGCCTCCACGGGCGGGACAGACATCATCATCGTTGCGCTTACCAAGCGCACGAGCCTAACGACGGGCATAGCGATGTTGCTCGTCAATTCGGCGTCAGTCGTGGGAAGCTTGCTGTTGTTTGACCTGCGCACAGGCATCTATTGCGTGATCGGCCTGCTCATCATGACAGTTGTGGTCAACGGCGTGCTCGACGGCATGAAGCAGCACAAGGTCGTGACCGTGATTTGCAAGCAGCCGGCGCGCGTGGAGGAGTTCATCATCCGCGATCTCCAGCGAACCGCGACCATCTCGGAGGCGTACGGTGCGTACTCGGGCAATAAAGTGACCTCGATCATGACGGTGCTCAACCCGCGCGAGACGCTGCGGCTCGAGAAGTACATCCGCGGACTCGACCCGACGGCCTTCATCACCTATGTGAACACGTCACAGATCACCGGACGCGGATTCAGGCTGGTCTAAACGCAAGCTCCTGCGCACTTTCCGCCTTCGGGCCAAAGTGCGTCGCCTGCGACGCCCAGGAGAGCCGACTGTGCGCCGAAACCGCCCGGCCAGGAGCGGCCAAAGAGAAAAACGGTTCGGGCGCCTTACACCAAGTTGACCCGACGTCCTCCTACTCGTCCACCTCGTCGTCGCCGCCGACAGCCTCCAGCACCGCCACCGCGACAGGCATGACCTCGCCGTCTCCGCGATGGAAGGGGTAGGCCAGCTTGTGGCTCTTGGGGTAGTTGAGCGCGCCCTGGCCGCGGAGCTTGAGCGCCACGTCGCGCGGGACCTCTATGCCCTGGTAGATGAGGCGGCCGTTGGTCAGGCTCACGCTCGTCACGCCCAGGCGCTGGCCGCGGATGCGGATGCGCGCGCGGTCGAAGAGGTTGCGGCCCGCCAGCGGCAGCGCGCCAAAGCTGTCCTCGGTCTCCTTCTGCAGCTCGTCCACCTCGGCCAGGTCCACGGCCGCCGCAAGCTTGCGGTAGACCAGCACGCGGCGGTCCACCTCGGGCAGGTACTCCTCGGCCAGGTAGAAGTCGGCCGGAAGGTTGATGGTGACCTCGGCCTCCTCGACCTCGCGCGTCTCGCCGCGCGCCTCGGCCACGGCCTCGCCCAGCATCTGGGTGAAGAGGTCAAAGCCCACGGAGCTGAGGTTGCCGTGCTGCTCGGCGCCCATGAGCGAGCCCGCACCGCGAATCTCCAGGTCTCGCATGGCGATCTTCATGCCG
>ERZ1035027.888-NODE-888-length-15251-cov-4.576138_pt1 | contig 15251 bp, 25 predicted proteins | sample MGYA00520604_ERZ1035027 | MGnify/ENA primary metagenome ERZ1035027 (study PRJEB33766, sample SAMN09781743) | gut metagenome | biome: gut microbiome | host: Homo sapiens | place: Madagascar | study: EMG produced TPA metagenomics assembly of the PRJNA485056 data set...
CGCGACGGCGGCGGAGAAGGCCGCCAAGGAAGCGCAGCAGGTCAGCCAAGGCGCGGTGGGCTGGTATGCCACGCTGCGGGCGCTGACCGAGGCGCACCCCACGGCCAAGGACGGCAACTGGGCAATCTTGGGCACGACCGATACTATCTGGGTCTGGGATTCGGACACGGAGGCGTGGAAGGATACCGGAGAGAAGACGGACTTGTCGAACTATTACCCGAAGAACGAGGTCGACGCAATGCTGGCGGCGATCCGCACGAAGGTGCTGACCGTGACCGCCCCGGCGGCCGGGTGGGTGTCCGGCAGCTATGCCGTTGCGTGGGACGACGGGACGTCGACGACCTACGCCTACCGTAACCGCGTGACGGTTGCGGGCGTCACGGCGGACAGCCGGTTGGCCGTCAGCCAGCGCACGCAGCCCACCGACGCCGTGCGGCAGGTTGCCGCGCTGGAGGCGGGCGCGGGGGTCGTGGATTTTTACGCGGACGCGGCGGTGAGCGCTGACGCGGTGTTTGTGGTGGAGGTGACGGGATAATGGTGATTGACAATCCGTACAAGATGCAGCAGCGAGACTACCTGCTGCGCATCATGACCGCTCCGAACGCGGGAGCACACAATGCGGTTTACCGCGGCAAGGCGCTTGGCGGCGAGGTGACGGATGCGCAGTGGGCGGCGATTGCAGCGGGGACGTTTGATGACCTCTACATCGGGGATTACTGGACGATCGGCGGTGTTAACTGGCGTGTAGCTGCGTTCAATTATTTCTGCGGCTTAGGGGATACCTATTTGCCCGGCAATCACGTGGTTGTCGTGCCGGATTCAAACTTATACGAAACGGGTATGAACTCCACGAACACAACTGTAGATGGATATGTCGGGACATTGATGTACAAAAGCGGACTCGGTAATGCGAAAACAACGATAAAAGCTGCGTTTAGCGGCCATATTGTGAAACACCGAATCCCCTTGACGACAGCATCGAGCAATGGCGTCGCATCCGCTGATGCATTTTACGATTCTGAAGTTGAACTTATGTGTTCGTCTATGGTATTTGGGACAGGGGCGTTTGCACCGGTGTCTATGGGCGCGGTTGTGCCCAAAGTTCCGGCCGAGACAACGCAGCTACCGTTGTTTCGGTTGGCTCCACAATATATTCGCTCGGCCAATGTCCGCAGCTATGCTCTTAGAGATATTATCACCGATGTGAGATTCGCGTATGTGTCGTGGGAGGGCAAGCCGGATTATTATACTCTTCCCGGCAACGCGTTCGGCGTCCGCCCGTATTTTTTGATTGGATGAAAGGAGATTGTACAAAATGACGAAATATCGTTACAACATCGGGGGGGGCTGCCGTAAGGACGCCCTTGTGCAGATTGCACAGGTGGCCGGATGAGCGCCACTCCGAATTTATGGGCAGTTGTCCAGCGGCTGATTGACAAGGCGCTGGCGGGCTACTGCCCGTATAGCATCGATGATGTCTATGTTACGTTTTCGAGTACCGAACCGACCGCACGCTGGCCGGGGACAAGCTGGGAGCGGATCACGGACTGCTTTTTGAGGGCGGCGGATGATAGCCACCCGGCAGGGACGACCGGCGGCGCGTGGACGCACAAGATGGTGACGAACGAACTGGCAGCGCACTTTCACTATATGCCTTATAACAGAGCCAAAGGATCACCATTGGCTGAATTCGGGGCGTGGTCATTCGCTTTTGCCGATAACAGCGCAGTGGCAGCACAAATTACTGAGAACAAAACGCTTGTCGGTATGATGTCGAGTTATACCGGCGGGAATAGTCCCATGAACATCGAAAACAAGTACATCGCCGTCAATATGTGGCGGCGGACAGCATGACATAAGGAGGACTTTATGCGTTATATCGTAGGGGGGGTACTCATGATGTAGTACCCTCGGCACGTCGCCGGGTGGCGATGTGAGCGGAATCAGAAACCCGTTACATGTAGATTGCCCGTGGTATGTGGGCATGGGATTTTTCACAAGTAATGCCGATTTTGACCCGTCGCGGCAGTGGCCGGGGACGCAGTGGCAGAAGGTTGAGGGGCGGTTTATTCTGGCGGCGTCGGACAAGCACACGCTGGGCGAGACCGGCGGCGAAGAGGCGCACACTATAACGGCTGGCGAAATTCCTACAAAGACATCGGCACTGCTTGATGGCGATGCCGGAGCCGACAGCGCCGCATATCTGGTAGATGGCACGGCTGCACTAGCTGCTGGACGTGCAACAAAGGGAAAGAGATATTGGTGGAGCAGTACGGTCGTGCCCAATAAAGAAACCGTGGCCGCCCACAACAACATGCCCCCCTACGTGACCCGCATCTACTGGGAGCGAGTAGAATAATTTGTAAATCAAAAACAGAAAGGAAGATAATTATGATCTTGAAAAACGGTGAAGTGCTTTTGAACTGGCCGCTCGACCAGCATATCATCACGCAGGGCTTCCGCTACAATAACGGAAACAGTCACAACGGCGTGGACATGCGTACCCAGATCGGTAATACCAGCATCCGCCCGGTTTATGCGGCGGACGACGGTACGGTCGACGCCGTTCAGACGTGGGACGGACACACCCGCGATGAGCGCAGCATGCAGAGCTACGGCAACCGGGTCGACATCCGCCACGCGAACTACAAGGGGCAGAAGCTCGCGACCCGCTATGCGCACCTGTTCAAGTACATTGTCAAGGCTGGACAGAAGGTCAAGGCCGGGCAGCTGATCGGATACAGCGGCGCGACCGGCAACGTTTACGGCGCGCACCTGCACTTTGAAGTGCTGCTGAACGGCAAGCGCACGAACCCGCTTGTCTGGCTGGACGACAACTTTACCACCGCGAGCAAGGCTGTCTACACCTACGGCAAGGGCGAGCACGCCGTCGAGCGCCCGGCTGCGGAAGGCGCGGCCACGAGCACCAGCAAAAACGGCCTGACGACCATTACGGCCACGAACCTGACGAATCAACAGGCGTGGGCGGTCTTTGTGCTGGCGACGAAGTTGCAGCTGGTGTCGATGCGGCTGTATGCGGCTGATTTTGTGGACGAGGCCTGCACGCGGCAGAACATCGAGGTTGGCCCCGTTACGGCGGGCGACGCGAAGCAGATCGCGGACAAGCTGGCCGAGGTTGGCGTGAAGACGGTGACGACCAAGGCGGCGTAAGAGAGGTGCGGTATGAATAACAGTGATAACTTTTTTCTGGCAGCGAAAGCGCTGATTGCGGCAGTGGCCGGGGCGTTTACGGTGGCATTCGGCTGGCTGGGCTGGCTGATCGTGGCGTGGGTGGCCTGCATGGCGCTGGACTGGATGACGGGCAGCGCTGCCGCCGCCAGCAAGGGCGAGTGGGCAAGCTCGGTGGCGCGGGCAGGCATCTGGCATAAGGTCGCGATGGTCGTCGTAGTGCTGGTGGCCGGGCTGACGGACGCGGTGCTGAGTCTGGCGGTGGAGAATCTGCCGGGGCTGGGCATGACGTACAGCGTTATGGTTTTGCCGGTCGTGCTGGTGTGGTACATTTTTACGGAGCTTGGCAGCATTGCCGAGAATGCCGCCGCCATGGGCGCGCCTGTGCCGGAGTGGCTGACAAAAATGCTGGTGGCCGGAAAGAAGGCGGCAGACAAGGGCACGGAGACGCTGACTGTGGTGAGCGGTGGAAAGAATGCTGACGGGACGGCCGTGGGGCATCTGGATGCAACGTGGCTGGACGAGCTGAAGACCGAGGATCTGGAAGCGCTGGCGATTGACATGGGGATTACCGTGAAGGACGGGACGAAGCGCAGCGAACTGATTGAGAAAATCAGTAAGGAGGACGTGAAGGTGCCGAGGGAGTAGGAAGAAAAATAAAAAAGCCACCGCAGGCGTGTGCCTGTGGTGGCTTTTTTGTTACCGCAATATCGTGAACTCCGCGACGATTAGGCCGATGGGGAGAATTACGATATTTTGGGTTATGGATGGCAGGGGTAGACTACAGCCACCCGTATCCAAAAAATCGCCTAGGTCTGAAAGTGGCGCGGAAACGATGTTTTCGGGGAGCGGCGCGGATTTGAGGTGCGCGGGGTTCAGGACGATGCGTACCCGATGGCCGTTATCGCCGTCGTCGTAGACGATGATTTTTTCGACCAGATCGCGGATGACCGCGCGCAGCTGTTCCGGCGGTAGGCTCGTCAGGCGGATGTTCAGCCATGCGCGGCGCAGCTCGTCGACGGTGTAGGCTGTCTGGTGGGCTTGCTCGGTCAGCTTGTCGGCCTCGGCCTGTAGCGACGCCTGCTGCTTGCGCAGGTCATTGATGCGCTGGATCGTGAGCGGCGCGTCGAGGCCGTTTTCAATGGCCGCATAGAGGCGGTCGATTTTCTGCTGGAGTGTGCCGATCTCCTTGCGCAGGGCAGTGGCGCGCTCGGCGGGGGTGTCCCCCTGCTGCGTCGCTTCGAGAACTGCCGCGCAGAGGGCGTCAATCGTTTCAGGGCTTAGGACGATGCGCTGCAAATACTCGACGACGGTTTGCTCCAGCTTGTCGGCGGGGACGGCGCGGACGTGATCCCCGTCGCCGTGCAGGCGCTTTTTGTTGGCGCAGGTGTAGTAGCGATACTCGACGGGCTGGCCGTGGCTTTTGTAGCGGCGCATCTCGCCGGACATCTGGCCGCCGCACCCGCCGCAGACCACGAGACCGGACAGCAGGTAGAACGCTTTCGCCTTGTGCTGGGCGTTGCGGTGGCGGCGCTTTTCCATTTCGTCCTGCGCGCGCTGCCAATCGTCGGGGTCGATGATGCGGGGCATGCCGTTCTCGACACAGACCCATTGATCGCGCGGCTTCAGGCGGCGGCGGTTCGTTTTGCCGTCGACGTCGGCGGCGGCAAGGCGGTTCCAGACGTAGAGGCCGGTATATTTTTCGTTGCGGAGAATTTCGTAGATGCTGTTTTTGCCGAAGGGCTTGCCCCGGCGGGTGACGTAGCCGCCCGCGTTCAGCGCGTCGATGATGGCTGCGTAGCCGGTGTCCTGCAAGTACATCTTGTAGATCAGGCGGACGGCCTCGGCCTCGCGCGGGACAAGGACGAACTTGCCGGTGGCCTTATCGACGGCATAGCCAAGGGGCGGCTGGCCGCCTGTGTTGCGGGCGCTGAGGGCATTTTCGCGCAAACCCTTAACAACCTCTTGCGCGAGGTTGGCGCTGTACCACTGGTTGATGGCCTTGGTGACGTTGCGCATGAACTGACCCTGCGGCGTATCGTCGAAATGCTCGGACGCAGACAGAACGCGGACGCCGTGGCGGCGCAGCTGTGCTTCGACGAGGGTCTGCCGTTCCGCATTGCGGAAAAAGCGGTCGAGCTTATGCACGATGATGACCTGCGCGCCGCCATCGATGGCGTCCTGCACCATCTGGGTGAACTGCGGGCGCTCGCCGTTGCGGCCGCTGTTGCCGTGGTCTTTATAGATTTTCACGAGTTCAAAACCAGCGGCGGCAGCGTAGGACACGATGGCGCGCTGCTGTGCCTCGATGCTTTCTTCCCTTTGGCCGGAGGTGGACTTACGGCAATAGCCGTAGGCGCGGGGCATCTGAAAACCGAGATTTTGCATGGTTGTCACCTGATTATGGGTTTGCAGTCGGCTGCAAAATTACTGCTTGACGCGGAAGCGGTGGCCGCAGTTCTGGCAGACGGCGTATGTAGCGTTTTTGTAGGGGTTGCGCAGCAGCAGCGGGATGAGGATGACCCAGCCGACGACCGAGACGGCGAGGAAGATGTAAAGCAGGATCGTCAGGCAGCCGGTGGATTTTCGCTCGCTGACGGTCTGGTAAAAGAGATTCTGGCTGTTGCACTTGGGGCAGGCGCGGCGGGCGCGGTTTGCGCCGGGGTCATTTGTCATGTGGACGCCGACGCTGGCATTGATGGGGGTGTTGTAGACCTGCACACCGTTCGACTGCACCGTGGCAGGCTGCTCCTGCGTGGGCTGGACGGTGACGCGGGGCGGCGCGGACTGATAGGACGGCTCGTAGGCCATGGTGTCGGCGGTGTCAAGGCCGAAGAGGCTGCGGGCGGTTTTGCCGTCGAACGGGACGACGAACAGGAACAGGTCGACGGCCAGCAGGACGGCGGCAAGCAGGAAGATCGCGCCGAGGGCGGCGGATGCCCCCTGCCCCTCGGTGAGGGAGATAAACGAGATCAGGCCGAAGATGGCAATGACGATGCCGTGGACAATAACCAACAGGGTGCGCATGAATGACAGCTCCTCTTTTTTTGCGGCGGTGTGCCGTGCGATTTTATAAGTATAGAATACCACATAAAATGACAGTTTACAAGATGGAAGAAACAGGAAAGCCGCAGTTTTTGGAAAAACTGCGGCTTTTTTTGGTGGGCATGAAACTATTTACGCATTTTGGGAAAGATCAAAAGACGTCCCTTCCCCGTGAAGGGCTGCATATTCGTGCTCCAAAACATTTAGTACAGCGGATTGCCCGCGAACATCAAGAGAGCGAAATTTATCAATCAAAAGACACTCTGTAGGAGACAAGGAAGCAGATGTATCATCGGGCATAGTAGAAAAGCTATCTTGAAAGAGAAAATTCGGCTCGACGTTCAGCACATCAAAGATTTGAAGAAGGACAGAATCTTTAGGACTGCTTACGCCGTTTTCATAGTTGCCAATAGCGGATTTTGTAACGCCAAGTTTTTTTGCCAATTCGAGCTGCGTAAGCCCTGCGCTTTCGCGCGCCTGTTTAAGCCGTGTTGCAAATGACATTTTAACTTCCTCCTCGCTGATTACAGTATATAGGCGGCGTCACAGAAAGTCAAGATAAAAGTACAAGAATTTTGTACAAAAGTCTTGACAGTACAAGATTGTTGTGCTATTTTAAGAATGTCCAAGAAACTTGTACTCAGGAGGTGGCAAAATTATGGCAGTAACAGAGACAATCACTAAAATTATTTCGGATAGGTGCATGAAGCAGTCCGCTGTTGCAAGAGCTGCCGGGTACACTCCCAAGCAATTCAACGATCTGCTTCATGGCAGAAAACGCTTCACAGCTGACGATGTTGTACCGATTTGCAAGGCTCTGTCCATTACGCCGAACGAACTTTTTCGGTACGGACAAAACCCTGTAGCGTGAGGTAAACATGAACTGGGAAGAAAAGAAATTAGAGAGCACGGCCACGCTGGAGGCGTTGAACACGTATATAAAAATCCGCACGGCCGTGGAGCGGCCTATGCGGATGGCGCGGAAGAAGCTGCTGATTCATCTTATGAAAGATGGTATCTGTGTGCGGTTGAGCAAAACCGACACGGGCGCGGTGCAAGTTGAACTGCTGGATAATGTGCGGCACACATACGGCGGCAGATATGTACTTGCAGAACAACCCATCGCAGGATTGCAGAATTTCTACGCGATGCGGTTTGTCAGCGGCCGGCTTGAAGACGAAACGCCCACTGTGAACCATTGCGCCGCGCCGTCACAAAGGCGTGGGGTAAGTCGGTATCGTAGGCCGAAAACTCGATAAGATACTCTGCATCGTAGTTTTCGGCGCACGAAACCGCGTACCAATTGGAAGTGCCTGTTTGAGATGTGAGGTATTCAAACGCTGCCAAGCCGAAAAAATACCGCTCGAACAGGTCTTCGTTACCGCTGAGACGGACGAACGATTTCAAAGGCACAAAAAACACCTCCCTTCTGCTGGCATTGTAGCACAGAAAAATGAGAGGGACAAGGCGGCCACGGCGGCAGGAGGTGAAACAACCATGAGATTGTATATTATGCTGATGCACTCAATTCTGTGGGTAGCGGCTACTGTTGGCGCATTCGTCTATACAGCGACAACCGCGACGCATGAATTTGAAATGACCGGCAGGCTGTCGAAGCGTTGGTGGATGGGGTCACTGCTGTATCTGCTTTACGCACTGTTTGTCTGCGCAGCGGTCACTATATTTTTACTACTGTACGAAGAACTTTTGTGATTTCGCCTAAAAGCTCGCAAGCGCCTTCCTGATATTCCGGGTCGGTAAGAATTGCGTTGAGCTGCTGCATTTTGGGCAGTACAGCGGCGGGTGCGTACAATTCCGCTTTTGCCGATGCCGCCCCAAAAGCCGCAACGTTTTCACCAGATGCGTAAGCAGCGCACCGACCGGCGGCGAGCACATAGGCGTCGAAAATTTCTATAACGCGTTGCGTCTGACGGTTCTTTTCTGCGAGTTCAAGTTCAAGCTGCTTCTGCTTGTAGTCACTTCGACACTTGATTACCGTAGTAATAACCGGCGCGACAACGGCAGCAACGCCCAGAACGACGCTGTAGGTAACGGTGAGATCAAAATTCACAATCAACACTCCTTTGCAAAGAATCGACAGAAATACTACTGCAAGTATAGCACAGGAGCGACAGATGAACAAGGAGCGCGAACCATGACGATCATGAAATTCAAAGAGTTGCCGTACCATGTGCGGCAGGGGTACGCCGAGAAAATCCCGGCGGGCAAGCTGCGGCAGGCCTACAACCTGATCTTCGACGGTACGCGCGGGCGGTACTACAAGGATAACACGTGGCACAAGGCCGCGATGCTGTGCGGGCTGGATGAACAGGAACTGCGCGAGCAGCTGACCGCCTTTGTGGCGGAGATCCCTGACCGGCCGCACCGCCCCGTATATGCGCGGGTCGTGCTGGACGATGTGGGCATGACACACTGCGAGGCCTGCGGCGCGGAAATTGTGTGCAACGACTGCGGCGACATGCCGGAAAGATGCCCGGCGTGCAATGTAAAACTTAGCTACGTTGTATTTGAAAGGAGTTGAAAACCATGTGTGAAAAGGAAATGGCGGAGCGTGAGCTGCTGGAAAAGATGAAGAAGCTGCCGGAACACGCGCAGGAGCGCATCAGCTACATGATCGAGGGCGCGGCGCTGGTTGCCCGCGAGGACGAGCCGGACGACAAACACGACGACCCCACACCGGCAGCGTAAAGGAGCGCAAACCATGAGCGAGAAAACGTGCAGGATCGAGGGTGCCGAGTGGCCGGACGGTACGCCGGTCACGGGGGCGGTGCTGAGTGAGGCGGGCATCAAGGCGGTTGCGCCGCTTTTGGCCGACCTGCTGCTGGCAGAGTTGGAAAAGCAGCGCCAGAAAGCGAGGTAAAACCAATGACCCAAATTGAGGCCGTGAAGGAGATTATCGCGGGGGCGGTGGAGAACGAAACACTGTACAAAAAGACACTGCGCAGCACCATCGGGGTACACAACCCCGGCACGCGCGGGGCGCTGGTGTGTCAGGCCGCCGAGCAATCCGGCAGGATGCAGGGGTACATCAACAGCCTGTGCCTGCTGGCGAAGGGCGGCCTGATTCCGGAAGAAATCGCCCCCAGCGTGCTGGAGCTGCTGGCCGAGCGCACGCCCCACGCATAACCCCGCCGCCCGGCGGGGCATATAGGCCGCCCGACGCCGCATGAGGCTAAGGGTGGAACCCCGCGTCGGTACGGCGGGGGGGGGTCGGGCGACCCCCCCCGCCCGGGGGATGTGCGGGCACGGAGCAACGCGCACAACCATGGAAAAGGGTGCGCGCCGTGCAAGAGTCTGTGCGCCCACGCTGTTCTGCTGCGCACAGCTGCCGCCAGACATCGTATGCGTCGAGTGCCGGGCGGTTCTATGAGATGCGCCAAGGTTGCGGCGGGGGCTTTCCCACCCCTGTTGGGCGGTTCGATTCCGCCGCGCACCACCAGAAACGCAATTTTTGAAAGGACGTGCGGACGATGAAAGAGTTGAAGACAATGAAGGCGGTACTTAAGGTATTGTGGCCGATGGGCAAGCTGTGCGGCATGTACCTGTGTGTGCTGGCCGTGGCCGTGCTAGGCAATATGCGCGGCGCGGGCATTGGCGAGATGCTGGGCACACTGACGACGACGATCTGCTGCGCGGCGGGCGGGCTGACGCTGTTCTGCGTGGGGCAGGCCGCCAAGGAGCTGCTGGCCACGTTGCAGAAATGAGGCAGCCGTGAGCAGAGCAAGAGAATTTCCCGCTGAGGAGCTGGAGGAAATCCGGCAGGACTGGGAGCGCACCGGGCACAAACTGGGAATGGTGGCACAGCTGCACGGCTGTAAAACGGAAAGAATTTTGAAGGTGCTGGGCATGGAAGCTGTGGAAATCAAGCGAAAAAAGCCCGCGCAAAAGACTGCGTGGGAGAAACTGAACCCAGAAAAGGCCGCGACGTTTGCCGAGCTGATCCGGGGCGGTATGAACGTGAAAGAAGCCTGCAAGGTCATTGGGCTGAAATACGACACGGGCTATAGAGTCTGGAAACGCATGAAAGGAAAAATCGACATGAGCAAAGCAAACGAAACCTATGCGCCGGAAATGGACGCGGAGCCGATCACGCCGGAGGATTACGAGGTGGAAACTGTGGAAACTGTGGAAACCCCGGTAAAGGCGGGCAAGGATGTCTGCGCCGTGATTTTCGACCAGATCTCGGCCGTGACCGAGCTGGTCGACCTGCTGGACAAGAACCAGATGATCAGCCCGGAGGAGCGCGAATTGTGTGACAGGTTCGTTGACCGGGCGGACGCGTTTATGCGCGGCATCAAGTACGCGCGGAAGGGGCAGTAAATGTGCGTCAAATAACAACTGCCCCGCCCGGCGGGGCGTGGGTGCTGCGGTGGATGCGCCGCGCGAAGCGCTGCCCCCGCAGCGATACCACCTGACAAAGGGAACCCCGAAAATGAAAATGCAGCAGTGCTTGAATACGTTCAAGATCACGCACCCGGAATGCCGCGCCTGCAATGGGCTGCGGGCAGAATGCGACAGATATGCGCCGAACCAAGACGCCAAGGCGGCACGGGAAACCGACCCGGATGCGCGGCGAAAGCTGCCGGAGAGGCTGTTTCCTGCCATGGACAGCAACCCGGTCACGCTGCAAGAAGAACGCTACCGCCCGCTGGAGGGCGGCAGACGCAGGCATAAGTGAAATCCATATTTCTTTCTCTCCTCAATTTGTTATGAGTGCCCCGGCACGGGGGCGCAAAAATACTAAAAAGCCGGACGGCGCGGTGTGGTGAAGCCGTCCGCCCGGCTTTTTGACATGGTGCGTGGCGCTGTCCCTGAGCAACGCAGCGAATCGGCTCGAACCCGGTACGCACCGCCAAACAGAGATTTTTTCAGGCAAAAAAATTGAAAAGAGTGGTTGCTATGATCCTACTGGCCGCAATCGCGGTGGGCATCGGACTGTACGCTGCGTGGTGCAGCGGGCAGGACGTGGGCTACCGCAACGCCCTGCGCGAACAAATCGCCCATGAGAATGACGAACTGGAGCCGACGGTCTACCTGACCGTTGCAAATAAAAAAGGAGATGCGGAAAATGAGCATTGAAAAGGCCGTGGCGCTGATTGCGGCGCAGCAGGAGAAGATCGGCAAGGGCAAGCCCGCGTGGTGCGTGGGCGAACAGCTGAAGGACATTTTGCAGGGCGACGAGGCCGCCGCTGCCATTGTGGCGCAGGACTTGGAGCAGGGCGACAACATGGGCATTGCCGTCTGCGAGAGAGAAATCCACGCTTTTGCCAGCAAAAACGGCGGGTTCTGCGGCGGCAGGGACGCCGAGGACATCATCCGCAAGTTTTACGGCATCGAAAAAGCCGCCGCCACAGCCCAGACTGCCCGCCCGCGCCGCCAGATGGTGAACGTGGCGGACTTCCTGTAAAGGAGGCCGCCGGAAACAATGAGAACCGACGAAGAATACGCGGCGCTGATCCCGACCGTGCCGCCGGATGACCTTGTGTGCTATTTGCAGGACAAGGAAGGCTTTTTCCGGCACAGGCACATGAGCTATAAGGCCATCAGCAAGGTGGAAGCAGCCGCCCGCGCGTGGGACGAAGACCTGTACGCCGACCTGCGCGAAAGCAAGAACGACCGCGCCGCGCTGCTGTGGTGCAGCAACTGCGAGCGGGAGATCATCGCGCAGTACGTGCCCGAGAAGAAGCGCGCTTTCGGCGTATGCACTGCCATTGAAAGAAGCGGCATCAGGATGCCGGTCTGGGGCGGCGACGAGCTGATAACCTATGAGGACGGCGGCAAAGTGGAATGCCCCTGCTGCGGCGAGGAGCTGATCTTGCGCAGCGCGTCGAGCCTGAGCCGGTACGGACGGTGCGAGCAGCACCTTGTCGTTGTGCCGAGCGTGGCGGACGGCTGCCTTGTGCTGACGACGTGGTGCGTGGAGCGGCGGCAGATGGTGGGACGTGAAGAAACGTTTGAGACCGCGTTCAACGCCTATATTTTCGACGGCGAGGAAAAGCGCTTCGTCAAGATGAACGCATTCCAGAAGGGCATGAACGGCGCGTGGTTTGCGCTGGGAGGCTGGAAAAGGCTGAAGCGCTTCGCCGACAAGATGGGCGCGCCGGTCTTCTACGACGGCACGGCAGGCCGCCCGGATCTGCGCGGCACTGCCCTTGAAAACGCGAAGCTGTGGGAGTACATGGACACCTGCTACGAAGACAACGGCTTCTACCCCGTCGCCTACCTGCGGCTGTACGTGAAGCACCCGACGGTGGAGAACCTTATCACGGCGGGCTTTGCGCCGCTGGTGGCCGAGGGTATGGGCGACAGCGCCAGAGCGACATACTACTACAGCAATACACTGGAGTACGGCATCCCGAAGCTGAATTGGGTGAACTGGAAAGAAAAACGCCCGGCGCAGATGCTGGGGCTGAACAAGCAGCAGGCGCGCATCTGGCGCGAAAAGCAGTACGACTTGAAAGCGCTGAAAACGTGGCATACCTACCGACACAAAATCGACTTCGGAACGCTGTGCAAAGTGCTGGACAGCGAGATCGGCCGTAACGACATCGGCAACATACTGGCCGACGGCATGCCGCCGGTGCGCACGGTGAATTATCTGGAAAAACAGAACCGCAGGTACTACTACTACAAGGACTACTGCCGCATGGCCGCGCAGAGCGGCATGGACATGGCGCAGGAAGAAAACCTGTGGCCGAAAGACCTGCGCGCCGCCCACGACCGCGCCATGGAAGCGTCGCGCTATGCGGCGGCGGATTGCGGCAAGTATGCCGAACAGTTCCGCGAGATGAGCGCCCGGTGCGCGGCGCTGGCGTGGGAGCACGACGGCATCTGCATCCGCCCGGCCATGGAGCCGAGCGAGCTTGTGCGCGAGGGCGATGTACTGCACCACTGCGTCGGCGGTTACGCCCAGAACCACGCCAGTGGGCGTATTATCCTGTTCATCCGGCACAGCCGCAGGCCGGAACGCAGCTGGTACACGCTGAATGTTGACGTGGAGACGCACAAGGAAATCCAGCTGCACGGCTACCGCAACGAGATGGGCGAAAACGGCGCGCTGCTGAAAATACCGCAGCGCGTGCGTGATTTTGTGGACTTGTGGCGGCGCGAGGTGCTGGACAAGTGGCAGCTGCCGCCCGCCCCGGCGGATGCCGGTAAAAAGAAGAAACAGAAAGCAGCATGAGGTGAACACCATGAAAAAACTGAACCAGAAGCAGCTTGACGAAATCCTGCGCGCGCACAAGGCATGGCTGAATGATGAGCCGGACGGTGTGCAGGCAGATTTGAGCGACACCGACCTGCGCGGCCTGACGCTGAGAGGGGCTGATCTGAGCAGCGCGACGATCTGCGCGGCCTGCCTCGGCGGAATGGATTTGCGCAGGACAAACTTCCGCCGCGCGAGCTTGGGAGGCAGCGACCTTTCGGGCGCATTGATGCGGAAGGCAAACCTCAGCGCGGCAAATCTTTTCGGGGTGAATCTTAGCGGCGCGGACTTGACGAATGCGATTGCGAACGGAGCTACCCTGAAAAACGCTGACCTCAACGGTACGGAAGCCACGGGCGCGGATTTCAGCAAGTCGATTTTCTGGGGCGCGTGTTTGAGAGGCGCAAGCCTGTGCCGGGCAGACCTGAGCGAAACGACCTTTGAAAAGGCAAATCTGCGCGGGGCAAACCTGAACAACGCGAACCTGACGATTTCCATTCTGACGAAAGCGAACCTTGTCGGGGCAACACTGTACGATGCGAACCTGTATCACGCCGACTTCTTCGAGGCTGATTTGAAGGGTACGATGTTCGACGAAAGCCGCCTTGAAGATGCGCTGAATCTGAAAATTGAGGAGTGAGCCGCATGGAAAACTTGATCGTATTTTTGAAGAACGGCGAGGTCATCCGCTACCCGGAAAACTCCGGGGCGGAATGGGACTACGGCCACGGCGTTGTCAGGGTGAAAACGCCGCTGAGCGACATAAAGGATTTCTACCGTATGGAAGAAATCCAGTCCGTGCGCTACAACGGGAACATCGAGAAGGCCGCCGCCGTTGCGCAGGCAGAGGAACGCGAGCCGTGTTTGCATCTGGAAATCTACCGCGGCGGCCACCAGAAGAAGGATGTCTACGTGGAAGGAATAGCAAAATTCTGGGTAGAATGTAGTGCAAATGGGAAAAAACGCCTTGTCATCATGGATACATGGGAGCAGAAGGACATTGAAGATATGCCAATCGATGAGGTGAACGAAATCTACGCCGCCATCGAATACAGAAAGAAGGCTAAGGCATGACCTACGACAAGGAACAGATGATCTTTACCGGCGCGGCGACGCCGGAGGAAAGCGCGGCCGTCGCGCTGCACTATGAGATCGCGGCGGCGGCCAGAACGGCGGCGGACAGCCTGCTGGACTTGGGGCGCAAGATCAAGAAGATGCGCGACACAAACGGCTACAAGGCGCTGGGGTTTGAAACCCTCGGCGACTACACCAAGGCGGCCATCGGCCTGAACCAGCGGCAGGCCTACAACTATATCGCGGTCGTGGAGAAGCTGCCCGCCCAGCTGATCGAGCAGAACGCGGCGGCGGGCGTGACGAAGCTCGCCCTGCTGGCGCAGCTGACCGAGGGCGAACAGCAGCAGGTCGTGGCCGAAACCGACTTGCAGGACGTCACCGTCAAGGAGTTGCAGGAGAAAATCCGCCAGCTGGAGGCGAAAAACAGCGGCTACGCCGAGCAGTTGAGCCTTTTGCAGTCGAGTGCAGACGAGCCGACCGGCGAGCTGACCGCCGAACAGCAGGCGCACTTTGACGAGATGCAGGCAGCGCTTGACGCCGCACGTGCCGAGGCGAAGGCCGCGCAGGACGCCGCCGCCCGCGACAAGAAAACTGCCGAGGACTTGAAGGGCAAGCTCGCCAATGAGAAGGCGCAGCACACCGTACAGCTGGAAAAAGCCCGCCGCGACGGTGAGGACGCCGCCCGTGCCGCTGCCGCCGAGGAAGCCCAGAAGGCCGA
>ERZ1035027.889-NODE-889-length-15245-cov-138.067610_pt1 | contig 15245 bp, 14 predicted proteins | sample MGYA00520604_ERZ1035027 | MGnify/ENA primary metagenome ERZ1035027 (study PRJEB33766, sample SAMN09781743) | gut metagenome | biome: gut microbiome | host: Homo sapiens | place: Madagascar | study: EMG produced TPA metagenomics assembly of the PRJNA485056 data...
TTAATAAGGAAGAAGAACCGAAAGTGGAAACTAATTAACTAAAGAGGACTTTAGTTAAGTAAAAATCTCTCATAAATTCACTATAATATCTATCCAGATAGAGCGAACAGTGCTATAATCACTATAACAGAACACAAAAAAGAGGAGCTGGACTCCCGACTACCAATCAAAAAGTCCAACTCCAAGCACCACAAAGGGTACGGGTATATTATAGCACAGTACTCTCCCTTTGTGAACCCAAAAGGAGGGTATTTTTTATGAGAGAAAAATTCGTGAATGGGTTCATGACAAATCTGTATGAAGAAATTCCAGAAGAATATCTTGAAACAGTCAGAAACAAACTGGCGTTGTATGTAAATGATTTTGATATAAGTCAAAGAGAAACAGCAGTTGTAAAGTATACTGGATATTTGCCAGATTTCTACAAAACTTACATTGTAAGTAGAAAAATCGAGGGTTTGAGTAAAAAGACTCTCGAACTCTACAATCTTTATCTGGATGATTTCTTTTTCACAGTCAATAAAAAAGCTGAAGATATTACCGCAAATGACATTCGTGTATATCTGTATAATGCTCAAGAGAGTAGAGGGCTGAGTAATCGAACGCTTGATAGCAGAAGAACTGCCATACACGCTTTCTTCGAGTGGACTGCAAACGAAGGATATATAGGCAAGAACCCGTGCAGAGTTATCAAAAATATCAAATACGAACGCATTGAAAAACAACCTCTGACAGATATGGAGTTGGAAAGAATCAGGCAAGCTTGCGAAACCATACGTGAAAAGGCAATGATTGAATTTCTGTATAGTACTGGAGCCAGGGTTACAGAGGCTTGCACTGTTAAGAAAACAGATGTAGATTTTTACAATGGTGAGGTGATTGTCTTAGGAAAAGGAAATAAGCATAGAAAAGTATACCTAAATGCTCGCAGCAAACTTCTTTTAGGACAGTATCTTGAATCCAGAGATGACGAATCAGAATACCTATTTGTAAGTGAACGTAAGCCTCATGGAGCATTGAAAAAGGAAGCTGTTGAAAGGATAATCCGCATCATAGGTCAAAGGGCAGAACTTGACAGACCATTGACACCGCATCTATTCAGACATACTCTTGCAACACTTCTTCTTCAAAGAGGAACACCAATTACAGAAGTACAAAAGATTCTTGGACATGTTAACATTAACACGACAATGATCTATGCGAAGGTATCTGATGATGATGTAAAAGTATCACACATGAAATACGCAATGTAAGTCAAAGAGCAGGAATCTTCCTGCTCTTTATTATTTAGTGTGCCGAGCATGGCATTAATCATACTAGTGCAAGTCCAGTCACGGGTATTTGCCGCTAAGTGTAGCAAACCACAATGTAGATTTTGAGATGGATAAATCTGAAGAAATGCAGAGCGAAACTGAAATAAAATAAACAATCAACCATTTAGGGGAGAGCAGAAATGTTCTCCTTTTTGCATTGGAGAAAGTATTATGAGAGGATTAAAAAGACAGAAACAGACCGTGTATTGGTCAAAAGTAACCGAAATACTTGATGGGATAGATACCGTACCGTTCTACAGTCAGCCACAGAGTTTTAAGTTTTCCGTATCATCTACCGCAGGAACACCAGAGGAAATATCGGCAGGAATCGTGCTGGATTACGACAGATACATTACTTCCTTTAACCGTTCTTTTCATCCACAAGAGGGAGATGTATTTTGGATTGATACCGTGCCACAGGTTGACACACTGGGAAATCTGGTTCTGGAAGATGGTATTCCTACAACACCGCCAGATTATCGTTTGAAGAAAATTCTTGATACGCAAAGAGGAAATCTGGCTAGATATGGAATTAAAAAGATAGGTGCAGAAGAATGAGTGGACGAGTAATCAAATGCAATCTGAGCCAAAAATCTATTGGAAATGCAATCAAAGAATTGAAAGCATATCAAAACAGTCTTTGCGATAAAAATGAAGTATTTCTTAAAAGACTTTGCGAATTGGGAATTCCTGTCATAGACGAAAATATTATGTTGGCACAGGGAGATTCTGATAAAAACCACAATACCTACATCAAAATTAACAGGTTCGGAAATTACGCGCAGGCAACTCTTGTGTGCGAGGGTTCTGACCTAAGTTTCATAGAATTCGGTGCAGGTATTTCATACAACACTCCGGCAGGAACAAGTCCCCATCCAAAAGGAGAAGAATTCGGATATACCATTGGTTCCTACGGACAGGGAAAAGGAAAAAACGAATCGTGGGTATATGTGGCAGATTCTGGCGAATGGGTACGTTCTTACGGTACGGAGGCTACAATGCCCGTTTACAAAGCAAGCGTAGAAATTATGCAGAATATCCGTAGAATCGCAAAAGAAGTGTTTTCTGCATAAAAACATAACACCTTTTCTTACTGAATATAACGTCTGTTTTATGTATACTGTAAGATATAAAAGCATCTACCGGAATGGTGGGTGCTTTTTCTATGCTCAAAATAAGGTGGTGACAGAGATGCCAGATGTAGTAAAAAATCCAGTTTCAGACGTATTTGAACGATGGAAAGCAACTATTGAACCCGTTGTAGGAAAAGGAAACGTTTCTAATGATGAAAGTCAGACGGTAGTTTCAAACAAAAGGGTTTACGCACGTTTGTTCTTGCTTGGAAATCCAACATCACGTGGCAATCTTGAGGGGGATGAGTGCGCGACGACGCCATCTTTCCAATCAGAATCCTATGCGGCTGGTTCAAAAGCTTCTTCAAAAGCATATGAAATTGACGATGCCAGTCACAAGGCTATGGTTGACATGGGGTTTCGTAGGATATACGGGCCCGTAAGACAGAATAATGCTGATAACAGCATAAAACGTGTTGTTAGCAGATATAGCCGGATTTATACCGGCACATTACTCTAGGAAAGGAGTGAGAAAACATGGAGCAGATTATGAATTACGTGAAACCGGAACTTCTTATTGTCGCGGTTGTACTGTACTTTATCGGAATGGGAATCAAAAAATCCGAAGTCATACCGGACAAATATATCCCGGCAATCCTTGGTGCTTTAGGTATTCTAATTTGTGGAATTTATGTTATTGCTACATGTGCTATATCTGGCGCACAGGAAATCGCAATGGCAATTTTTACCGCAATCACACAGGGAATCCTCGTTGCAGGACTTAGTAATTATGTACATCAGATTGTAAAGCAGGCAAGCAAAGAAGACTAGAAGGAGGTGATCCTTTTATCTCCCGGTACAGGGTTACGTACTAGAACCAGAGCCGTTAAGGCTCTTTTTTATTGCAATAAATTATAGCCGAAAGGCAGAAAGGAGCCAAAATGGCACGATTAACTACACTTGGTGTGAAATTTTCATATGCCGTTGAAACCGTGAAAGGCACAAAGCCTACCAAATTCACACAGCTGGAAGAAGCCTCTTCCATCGGCGGTATTTCTCTTGACACAGAACAGATTGACGTTTCTGCACTGGAAGATTATCTGACACAGTATGCAGCTGGTAGACAGGATACAGGTGGTACTTGGGAGATTGAATTTATCATGGATCCAGATAAATCTGTTAAACAGATTAAGAAACTGTACGAAGATTCTAAGGCTGCAAAAACTACAGGACTGGCAACTTGGTTCCAGGTATCATTCCCGGATATGTCAGACGCGTTCTTTGTTATTGCAGAATGCGGCCGCGAAATTCCAATGCCAGAAATTGCACAGAACGAAGCAGCAACCATGTCTATTTCTCTTATCATCAATACATATAAGGGACTGGATACCAAAGTTGAGCCGACAGCGGCTGCTGAATAAGTTGTAAAACAGGGAGGATAATTTATGTTTAGTTTCTCAGTAAATGATAAAACATACAAAGTAAAATTTGGATATGGCGTACTTACTCAGTCAGACATTCTTACACAGGTGTCTTCCATGGGGTCAATCACCAACCCGAAAGATATGATCAAAATGCTTCCAGAACTGATTCTGGCAGGACTGCAAAGAAAACACAAAGATGAATTCGGGTATGAAACCGAAGAAGAAAAGAAAGTTGCATATGAAAAGGTATGTGACCTTCTGGACGACTACGAAGATGAATCCACAGAGGAAAATCCTCATAATGGATTTACTTTATTTGAAAAAGCAAGTCAGGAGCTTGAAAAGAACGGTTTTTTATCCGGAATGGTAAAAGCAATGGAGAAAGCGGAAAAGGAAAAGAAGCTTCCGAAGACTCCACAGGATCACAAGAAGAAGAGCTAACTTTTCCAGAAGTAGTTCATAAAAAGTTACTTCCATTGTATTTATCAATCGGTGTTTCAGAAGAGAAGTTTATGGATTCCACACCATATGATTTAGAACCATACATGGAAGCCTACAAATTAAAACAAAAAATGGCAGATTCGCAAGCATGGCAGTTCAACATGTACACGATGTGTGCAGTTCAGACTGCGGTTGCAAATGTGCTTATTGGTAAAAAGTCAAAAGCTGAATACCTTAAAGAACCATTTTCACAAACAGCCGAAAAGCAAAAGCAAGAGGATGAAGAGAATCTTTCTGAAACAGAAAAGAAACGGCAACGTGACAGGTTGCTCATGACATTGCAACTCATGCAAGCAAATTTTGAGCTGAATCATGGTAATAATGACGAGGGCAGGCAGGATTAAAAGTCTTGTCTGCCCTTTATTTTTTTGATTAAAAGGAGGTGCTTTAATGGCCGATAATACCATAGATACCCTCAATATACAAATAGAGAGCAGTTCTTCCAAAGCTGTTCAATCTATTAATGACCTTATTAAAAAACTAGATGTATTGAATAAATCTTTGAATGGCATTAATACTGGTGGGTTGAGAAATTATGCTAAAGAGCTTGGGCGAGTTACCGTTGCTTTCAGTTCTCTTGGAAATGTCAATACGTCTGGCTTAGATCGTACCATAGCAAAACTGAATGCTCTCAGCAAAATTAACCTGAGTAATCTGCAAAATCAGAAAATAAGTCTTGACCTCGAAATTAAAGGTGGAGATCAGACACAAAAATTGCAGTACGCCATCGACAAAACCATTCGAGATATAAAAGTTGACACATCATCATTATCTGAACAAATCATTAAGTCATTTGACCTTAAAGGTGGGGCGGCGGCTAAAATTCGCGCTCAGATGAATGAGCTGTCCAAAGCTATGGCAATCTCTTATGACGGAACAGATATGTCTGCAAAACTCAACGATACGCTTAACAGCATTGCTAATACTATTATCAAAAGCGGAAGTGTTGTTAAGGGAAATTTAGGATCATATCTTGATGGCGCTGAACAGGAATGGATTGATTTCTATAATTTCTTTAAGAATAAAAGAATTTATGTTTCTGACATGCTCAAAGCAGATGTCGGAAACGGTGAGTTCAATAGCTTACTGAAGGAAAATTTGAGCAATATTGTGCGTGATGCCGCAAAAGGAATAAATCTCAATGAATCATGGGGAGAATTGGCAGACAGATTTCCTACTCTGATTCCTAAAGATACAATCAATGCCGCAGATCAGTTAATTGCTGTCCTTGAAAACCTCAAAAAAGTAAGAGATTCTATTAAGCCTGTTTCAATTCAAGACCTTACCGGCAAGGATTCAACTATGGCATCAGATAAAGCGTGGGGGTTCAGCACAGACGCATACAATCAATTAGCCGAGGGTGTAAAGAAACACATTGAAAGTGCTTTGAGTACCGCAAACGGTGAACTTCCGGTTGATGTAAAAATTAATACAGATAAAATTGTCCTTGATATTCAGAAGGCAATCAATAAAGCAGCAGACCTAAAATACAATACCGTCAGCGTTACTCTGGATGCCGATGTAACAACTGTAAAAGACGCAATCACAAAGAAGTTAAAAGATATCGATGCCGGAGAAATGACTGATTTGTCTACCAGTATGGCAAAATTTACAACCTCTCTCCGCGACCTAGGAAGTGTGAATTTCAAAGGTACTGGATTGAACGCAGTTATTAATTCCATCAATCGTCTTGGAAAATCCGATTTCAGTCAGTTTGATACAGGAAAATTAGGCGAAATTCTTACCGAGATGCAGAAACTTGATGCTATTCCAGATGTTTCTCCGAGCGTTAGTCGGTTCACAACCGCTATAGCTAAGCTTGCCGGCACAGGACAGTATATTGGCAATGTATCAAAGGAACTTCCGAATCTTGCAACAGGTTTAAATAATGCGGCTACTAAATTAGGCTCTATGAGCGAAGTATCAGCCTCCACCAATGCTTTTATTACTTCTCTTGGGAAATTAGCTGGTGCAGGAGATAAAACTGGAAAGACTGCAAGTCAATTATCAGCTCTCGCGCAAGAGGTTTTGAAGTTTTTTAACGCAATGAAAAGCGCACCAGATATCAGTTCGAGCACAATAAGAATGACAGAAGCTCTTGCAGTATTAGCATCGTCTGGAAGCAAAGTAGGGCGTGCCACAAATAGTGTTTCGAATTCATTCAACACGCTTTCTTCGTTAGGTTCAAAAGCAAGTACTGTGATCCATGGGCTGACAAATGCTTTTCAAAAATTTGCTTCAAAAGCTATTTCTTTAGGTGGAAAAGCTGTATCTGCAATCGCAGGTATTGGAAATGCATCTTCTGAAGCCGGCGAAAAAATAAGAAGATTGTCAAATCCTCTGAGTTCGGTAACGAATAAGTTGAGTGCTCTTTACGCCAAAGGTTTCCTCGCAAAAAGAGCATTAGATGTTCTGACATCGCCAGTAGAATCCGCAATGAACTATGTAGAGACCCTGAACTACTTCAACTCTGCGTTCAATCAGGTGGCAGAAGGAATCAACACTGACGAATGGAAAAAAAGTGGTATAAAATCCGCTGAAGCATATGCAAATTCGTTCCAGGAAAGGGCAAAACAATTATCCCAGAAACTTACCGGATTTAATATTTCTGATACAGGCGAGATGACCAGAACTAACACTGCCAGTCTTGGGCTTGACCCAGAAAAGACTATGCAGTATCAGGCAACATTTGCACAGATGGCATCTTCTATGGGCGATACATCTGAAACAGCATTGAAGTTATCTGATGCGCTTACAATGATCGGTGCAGATCTTGCGTCTGTAAGAAATATGGATTTTGAAGATGTATGGCAAGATATGTCTTCTGAACTTACTGGAATGAGCCGTGCGCTTGATAAATATGGTGTAAATATACGAAATGCCAACATGCAACAGGAACTGGCAAGACTTGGAATTGATGCTAATGTATCTAGTATGATACAAGCTGATAAAACAATTCTGAGAACGATTATCTTGCTGAATAGTTCTAAGTATGCATGGGCTGATTTGTCAGAAACGATAAACAGGTCGGTAGCGTGATAAATGCGTAGCTACTGACAAGTCGCTCATATCGAAACCGTCAAGTAGGATATGAGTTATAAGTGATGAAGTAAACTGGAAAGCCGTTTGCAACGGTAATCAGAGAGTGAAGGCTATGATTAAAGCCATAGTCAACCGCAACGCGTAGGAAGTGAAACTGTAGTTGAGATATTACAGAATATAATCTTCCCAAGAGGCATCACTATCGGACGGTACAGGTGCAGAGCCTGTGGTAAAAAGGTACGCTGGACTGCATTGTAATGATGCAGAAGTAAGGACAAAAAGCCTTACGATAACAACTCGAAATCAACCGGCAAATCAAATTCGTATGTTGCAAGCTAATTTTGCATCCCTCGGAAGAACAATAGGTTCTTTGTTCATTCCTATACTGCAAACAGTTCTTCCGTATATTAATGCAATAGTAATCGCATTACAAAGAATGTTTGCTTATATCGCAAAATTGCTTGGAATCAAACTGTCAAACTTTGTATCATCTACTGGTGGTATTTCTGTAGATACCGGAGATATTGCAGATAATATGGATAATGCCAGTGGTGCGATTGACAATGCCAATACCAGCGCAAAAAAACTTGAAAAAACATTGTCAGTTCTTTCATTTGATGAACTGAATCAGCTTAATGACAATTCTGATTCTGGTAGTACAAGTAATCCATCTTCTGGCTCTGGAAAAGGCGGTTTGGGGCATATCAAAGCACTTGATGCAGCTTTGGACGATGCTTTGTCTGCATATCAAAAAGCATGGGACGAAGCTTTTAAAAAGATGTCCAACAGGGCAAATGAGATGGCAGATGCTATCGTGAATGCCTTTAAGAAAAAGGACTGGAAAGGTCTTGGAAAAATAATGGCAGACGGCATCAACTGGGGAATGAAAAAGCTTTATGATGCTATCAACTGGAATAAAGTCGGGCCATATATCACAAAGTTTACCAGTGCATTCACGCAGACATTCAACAGCCTTGTTGATAATATCAATTGGGATTTGATCGGACGTACTTTTGGCGCAGGTGTAAATACCATTGTAAATACAGCAAATCAACTTTTAGAAGGAATTGACTGGAAGAACCTTGGTGCTAAATTCGCAAATGGCATTACGGGACTTGTTCGTGAAGTTGACTGGGGTAATTTTGGAAACTTACTTGGAAATTCCTTTATGCGTGGCTGGAGAATCTTTGAAGGATTTGTAGAAAATCTTCAATATGGAGAAATAGGAACAGCTGTCGCAGAAGGTTTGAACGGAATCTTCGAAAAGATTAATTTTGGCGAAATCGCTCATACGCTCGCAACCGGCTTGAATGGTGCTTTTGATACACTCGCTTCTTTTACTGCGACTTTTGACTGGGATGAAATGGTTGATAATATCACGGGCGGTATTGTGAATTTCATGCAAGAATTCGACTGGAAAGAAAACGGAGCAAAGCTGGAGGATTTCATAAATCATTTGCTCACATCTCTTATTGAAATTGCAAGAGGTGTTGATTGGGAGGCATTTGGACACAACGTAGGCGTATTTCTTAGTCAGATTGATTGGGCTAAGCATCTTGGTCAATTACTTACTGCTATTGGTGATGTTCTTGGAGGAATCTGGGAAGGCCTTGGAAGTACATCTGCCGGCACATTCGTTCAGGCTATGGCTGTCTTTGCAGTCGGAAATAAACTCATGCCTTTAGTAGATACAATCACTAAGTTCTTCACAGGCGATACTGTATTCGGAAACCTTTCTACAGCTGTAAGAAATATGCTGAACCCCGCAATCACAGAAGCTGTAGCGACAACTATTCCAGCTCTTGGTACTTCCTTGGGTGCACTTGTGGCAACTGGTGGTGGAATTGCTCTTGCAGTAGGTGGTGCAGTATTACTTACCAAGAAATTAGCAGGACTTTTTGAGATCATGCAAGGTGGTAATGGAATGACTACGCAGTATGGCGGTTATCTCCATGATTATGCGACACAGCTTACTAATGTAGCGAATCTTACTAATGAACAGTCGGAAGCATTATGGCAGTTGATTGAAAAGGACGAAGAGCTTGGAAAAACTCACGATGAAATGTACTCTGATATGGTTGAAAAATTGAAAGAGTATGGCGTTTCATCCGATCAGGCTAGAACAGCTCTTGAGCAGTATGGCGCACAGGCAGGTGTATCGGCTGAATTTGTTGAAGGCATGACCAATCAAATTTCTGCTCTTGGAGAAGGTGTGTCTGAAGCTGCAAGCAAATTTGATACGTCAAAGATCAGCGTTGATAATTTGAAAGATACTCTGTACGCATTGAGCCTTTCTTCCACTGAATTTGGGGGAAATTATACGACTGCATGGAATATGATTAGTGAAGTCCCGTACAGCAATACAACTGATGCACTAAATGCAGTTTATACTTCATTGAAAAATGCAGGAGTTCCACTTGATGAACTGAACAGCAAACTTGCAAAAGATTTCCCGAACGCAACAATAGCTACAAAGTCAGCAGCAGACAAGAATATCGTTGGTGCACAGCAGACAATTTCCTCTTCTGTTGGTAAGGCATCAAAAGATACTCAGTCAGCTACAAACACAATGGCCAAGAGTGCCACAGATGATTTCTCGGAAATTCAGAAGCAAGCCGATACTTACATGAAAGGCATGGAAAGCACAACTACTAGCTCATGGGGCAATTCTTCTAGAGAAGCTACATTGAAAGCCAGGGAAATGAAGAATGCCGTAAGTACAGAGCTTGGAAACATGGACAAATCTGTAACAAGCCATTTCCAAAGTCAGTACAACATTGCTTATAAGAAATGGGAGAATATCGGAAGAGATATCTCTTCTTATGTTTCTGGAAGTATGTCAAAGAGTATGGATAGCTCTTTAAATAGCTTTATGAGAACTATTCACAGCGCATTCAGTGATATGTACAGCATTGGTCATAATGCGGCTCAATCATTAAGAAATGGAATGAAATCCGTGAGAATGCCTACGCTTTCGTATTATATTTCTCAGTGGAAAACACATAGCCTTGGGAACGGCGGTACCAGTTCAACCCCTGTCTATAGTCCGAACTGGTACGCTAAAGGTGGTTTGTTCAAAAATGCATCTGTCATTGGCGTTGGCGAAGCAGGACAGGAAGCTGTTCTTCCTTTGGAAAATCGTAAAGCCATGAAATCCATTGCCGACAGCATCATGTCTGGCTATGACGGCAACATGGGACTTACGAAAGATGAGATCATGGAAGCTGTTGAGCGTGGCGTAGTTACTGCTTTGATGAACAATGGTGGCTTTGGCGGTTCTTCACCGGAGTACATCATGAACAGCATCAAAGTGAACGAGCGTGAACTGGCGCGAATTGTCACAAAGGCTCAGAACAACACAGATTACCGCATGAATCCATCCCCGGCATATTGATTTTTTGACCAAAATCTGGTAATATAATAGATGCATAATAAGTAGAATATTGAGCGTACTAAGGATGAACCGTGAGCAGATATAGCTTGCATCTATTCTTGGTACGCTCTTTTTTATTTTATTTAAACACTTCAAGAAAGGAATCAAATGAATGGTATCTAAAATATTAACTTTATTTTTTACTTCTTTATTGTCTCTTTCCACTGCAACAGGAACGACTACAGCACAGGCTGTGGAATCTCCTCAAGTATATGAGGAATCCGTTGATTATTCAGAAACACCGAAATATACCGAAGAAGATGTTGATGAAGAAGATGCTAATGAAGAAGATTCAATGACTGTCGAGGAAAAGTATGCACATAACCAGAACAAAGAAGATTACCTTGAAGATGATGGTGAAACTCTGATCTGGTATGATGTTCCATACTGTGACGATCACGACTACGAAGTAATTGAGGGCGACACAGAAACTATGAATATCTGCAAGAAATGCGGATATTCATATTCTGAATTCCCGGAAGAATCTGAGGACGAGCCGGAAGAAGAACTGCCAGAAGAATCTGATTCTGACAGCGAAAAATAATTTTGGTAAAACCAGTAGGCTAGGGTAGCTCCCGAAAAGTGTAAACCTTGATGCACCTGCCTACTGTTTTTTATAAGTCAAGGATTCTGGCATATTACGGAGATGCCAATGACCAACAAGGAGGTTTCTATTATGAGAAAAGAACAGTCTATTTCCGAAAAAAGAGAACGAGATTTCACGGGTGTCTTTATACCGTCACGATTATATCTTACAAACAAATTCAGCCCTAGAGAAAAATTTTTATTAGTGGAAATATACAGTCTTCGCAAGAAAGATAAAAGCGGAGATTGTTTTGCAAGCAATCGGCATTTTGCAGATTTTATTGGTGTATCTGAGCGTACTGTCCAGTCAATGCTTAATGGATTAAAAACAGATGGATATGTAGAAGCATGGTATGAATATGAAAAAGAAAACCCGAAAGTTATTCATTGTAGACACCTTGTTTTGACAGAAAAATTTTACGAAGAATTTATCAATGAACATGAGGTAAAACAGCCTTCTGAACATGGTGAGAAAAAACACATGGGGGACGGTGAGGAAAAACGCACCTCCCGTGGTGAGGAAATCTGCATGTATAAGTATAACAAGGAATTAAGTATAACAGAAGAAAAGAATACAGATAAAGACTGTACTTTATCAAGTACAGAGGAAAAGACTTTACCATCGTCTGGTAAAGGAGTAAAGACTTCTGCTCCTAATAATATTAAAAATATAAATATAAATAATATACCACCTAGAACGAAAGAGCAGAAGCAGGAACGGTACGCGCATGCGAAAAATAATCGCTCTGTCGATTACAAAGACGAAGAACTACCGACAATCCTGTACAATGGATTTAATTCTCTGTATGGGGACAAAGAAGATATTTTTGAAGACCATGATATCTGTCTGACTATGGCATTGGTCAAACAGTTCTTTGAAAAGTTCAAACAGTATCGGGGAGAACGACATCCGATAGTCTACGCAAATGACCTTGACCAGTTCTTGGGTGTGATTCGGAATACCGACTTGGATATGGTAAAAGATGGAATTGTTGAAGAAGACGAAGAGCCGGGGTATTATCTGGACATGATGGACGAATATTTCGGCTCTGACATTGGGAAGAACAACAATATGGACTGCGATTATCATATCTGGCTGTTCTTCACGGAGAAGACACAGAACATTTTGTATAACCGCGTGAAACAGAAACGGGAGGAATAATGGACTTTAAACAAAAATACTTTACCATATGGCAGGAAGTGTGGGGACTTCACAAGAAATACTGGTCAATTTCGGCTGACGATACGAATTTGTGGAAAAAGTTTATCTCCGAATCCGATAGACTCAGAGAAAAGTATACAGGATCGCCAGAAGAACAGTTTGTGGAAAAGCTTATTCTTGCTGTGATAAATGAAGTAGAAAACGTTTCAAAATCATCTGACGATAATTTCCTCGGATAATACGCTAGGATTGATTCTAGGCAAAAACAGTACAACAATTGATTGGAAAGTGAACATATTATGAGTAATAACTACTTACAATTAAAATCAAACCGGTTTTCCAGATATAATAATTTTGTTTATATAGACACAACTGGATTCCTTGCCGATAGGATTTTTGCACAAAATGAAATTAAAGTGAAATTCTGCGGAGATTACTTCCACAAAGAAAAGAAATATGTTGTTGTCATGTGTAAAGTAAAGAAAAAAGATGCTTCGGTATTCTTGCAATCAATGACAGAATTAAAGAATCGGGCAATTCTTATGGGAAACACGGATTACGAATCATTTTGCAAAGAACAAATCCGTTTAATGCAAAGCAAAATATAACTTTTTCTTACTGAATCTCACCTTGTATATGTGATAAAATAAAGAATCATAAAGCGTCTATCAGAGCGATAGGCGCTATTTTTATGCGATTTTTAAGGAAGGTGACAAAATGTCAATTATATATGTAAAACCAATGGGCGCTTCTGAAAGCCAAAAACAGGGTTTTTCGCCTTCTGGATTTTCATGGGGGCTTCAAGATATATCAGCCGCAAAGTCTGGAAGATCTGATGATACAGACATGCATAAAAACAGAGTTGGACAAGCCCGAAAAATTGGTTTGTCTTGGAATGGAACGGATAAAGATGAAACAAGCCGCATATTAAAAGCATTTAATCCTGAATACGTGGATGTATATTACGAAGACGATATGGACAACAAGTGGGAATGGCGAACATTTTATGTTGGAGACAGAAGTGCGATGCGTAAATGGTGGTGGATTGGAAATAAAAGGCATGAAACGGTGTCTTTTGATATTATCGAAAAACATGGAAGGAAAGGCGCATTTTGAGAAATTTATCATCTAACTGGAAAGAAAAAGTTAAGCGCGGAATGGACGTGCAGTACCTCAAGTATGCAGATATCACACTTACAGACGGAACTGTACTCAATCTGACCAGTGCCAATCTGTGGCAAAACGGAATGGAATTCGAAGATTCCGTATCTAATGATAGCAGCTTTGACATCGGTTCTGCAATCATCAATGTATTGAATCTTAGCATTAATAATTTTGACGGCGAGTACTCCGATTACGATTTTGAGGGAGCAGAAGTCATCTGCTATGTCGGTATGGAATTTGATGATGGGACTACAGAAAAAATTCGCATTTGCACAGCAACAGTAGTTGAACAGCCGGAAGACGAAACGGTGACCATAGACCTTACGTGCGAAGATAATATGCGGAAGTTTGACCGCAATTATTCCGACAGCAAATTGAAATATCCGGCAACCAGAGGACAGATTGTCCGTGATGCCTGCGATGTATGTGGGGTTACTTTGCAAACAACATCATTTGACAGAGATGATTATATCGTACAGGCCAGACCATCAGATGATGCATTGACGTTCCGACAAGTATTACAATGGGTTGCTCAAATTGGCTGTCAGTGGTTACGATGTGATGAATATGGCAGACTTTGCGTAAAGTGGTACGATACAGAAAAAACAGATGCACAGGAAATTGATACGACTTATAGTTTTACGCCACAACACACAGATGTTGTAATTACAGGTATTCAAGTAACTGAATATAGCGATTCTTCCGATGAAGAACCAGAAAGTTATATGGCCGGTACACAGGGATATGTACTGGCTATTTCTGACAATAAATTGATTCGCAAAGGCGATGGACAAACAGTTGCTTCGATGATTGCTGAGAAATGCGTTGGGATGATATTCCGCCCGTTTGAATCAGAATGCCCGACAGATGTTGCGCTGGAAGCTGGCGACGCAATCACAATCGAAGATAGAAATGGAAATCTGTATAATACCTATCTTACAACTACAACCTTGCAACCAGGATCCGGACAGAATATTGCTTGCAACGCTAAAAGCGCAGCTAAAAATAGCAGCACTCGTTACAGCCAAATCACACAGGTATATGTGACTGCTCGGAAAATGGTAAAAGCCGAAAAAACAGCCAGAGAAAAAGCGCTCGAAGAATTTGGAAAACGAATTGATTCAGCCACAGGAGTTTATACCACCGTTGAGAAACAGGAAGATGGAAGCAAAATCTTTTATCTGCATGACAAACCGACGCTTGCAGAATCGCAAGCAGTATGGAAAATGACTTCCGAAGCATGGGGAGTATCTACTGATGGTGGGCAGACATGGAATGGTGGTATGACTGTTGACGGTGATACCATTGTAAGAATTCTCACAGCCGTAGGATTAAATGCGGACTGGATTAATGCCGGTGCGATTACCGTTAAAGACAAGAATGAAAATATCATCTTCCAAGTCGATATGGACACCAAAACGGTTGTTATCAACCCAGATGTTTTGATTGTCGGAAATATGACATTGTCCGAGAAATTAAAAAACATGGATGAGAATATTGCATCTGCCAAGAATATGACATTCCAGCTGTCAAACGATATGCAGACGA
>ERZ1035027.893-NODE-893-length-15224-cov-4.910805_pt1 | contig 15224 bp, 6 predicted proteins | sample MGYA00520604_ERZ1035027 | MGnify/ENA primary metagenome ERZ1035027 (study PRJEB33766, sample SAMN09781743) | gut metagenome | biome: gut microbiome | host: Homo sapiens | place: Madagascar | study: EMG produced TPA metagenomics assembly of the PRJNA485056 data set...
CCAATTAGGCCGACAAATTGCAGTTTATCAAAACTAAAAAGAGCAAGCTCGCGTTTTAAAGCGCGTGCTTGCTCTTTATCATTTCTGTAAGGTATATATTATTATGTTACTTAATCACCTTGCGACCCGTATTGGTAATGAAAATGCCCTTGGTGGGGTTCATTACGCGACGACCTTGGAGGTCGTAGTAACGTGTAGGCTCAGCGGGAGTAACAACGTCTACACCGTCAATGGCGGTAATGGTGCCTACAGCGTTCAAAACGAACTTGGTACTCCAAGTGGCACTGCCCGCCATATCACGCCAATAGTTGAATGTTCCGTTGGTCAAGTTGACTACCAAATAAGTGCTACCACTCACTGTTGACTTGAAATGCCAGTATTGACCATCGCCCTTCACGATGTTCCAGGGCTGAGGGGTCGCGGTGGCTACTAATGTATTGCCACTACGGTTCAAATAGTTCGTCTCGCCTTTTTCCTGAATATAAACTTGACCGATTGTAGTCGTTGAGGGAACAAGACTCCATTCGCAGTCAGCAGCATTGCCTGCAGTAGCATTTTTCAGCATATACTTGGGGGCAGCATTGTCAATGTTTTCGAATGAAGAAATCGTATAAGTCGTTTCATTGCTCTGACCGTCAACGATACATGTCGTAGAAAGGGCAGCTGCAATAGCGGCCTCTACTCGTGGACAGAGAGCGTCGATCTCGTCATCGCTCATCTTTGCGAGTTCTTCTGCAGTGGGCAAGAGTGACTTCAAGGCGTCAACGGAAGCCTTGCTGAACTCACCTGCCTTGGCCGTTTCTATGGTTTCATAACCTGCGCCTTTGTCAAGTATCACCTGCGCTGAAGCTTGTACGCTCTTGAATGCCTCTTGGCTCAAATTGCCTTTGTAGATGAAGCTGGTGGGCAATACCACGTAGTTCAGTACGAAGCCTGTTGAACAAGCATTGTCTTCGTAGAAGATAGCGATGTCGCCGTCCTTCGTTACGTCCATGGTTGAGTAACTTGCCCCAGGTGCGCAAACCACATAAGGATTGCTCCATGATTTACCGTCATCAAAGCTGGCCTTAATGGTCAAGTTCTTACGGCTGCCGTTGTTGGGATAAGAGTGAAGCATGACGTGCTTGTTTACATACAAGATATCGGCATTGCAAGCACAGCCACTGATGTCGGCCCACTTGGCTTGTGTACCCCAAGTTACACCACCATCGGTTGACTTGTTGTAACCGCGCTGACCGCCCTGACGCACTGAAATCATTACCGTACCGTCGGCTAATTCAACAAGCTTTGACTCATCGCCACCGCTGTAAGCTGATTGGGTAGAGAACTTCCATGTGTTGCCTTCATCGTCAGAGTAGATGATGTACTCTTGTACGTTGTTTTTACCAAAGCGGTGACTCATCGCAAACATAATGCGGCCGTTGAGTTGCTCGTTCTTTTGACGCTGCAACATCAATCCACGACCTGAACCTGCAAACGAACCTTGTACTGCACCCTCTTTGTAAGTAGTATTGTAAAGTTCGTCAGTAAGCGTGCGAGGAGTTGACCAAGTGTCGCCGCCATCGGTTGAGGTGATGATCGTGGGCACGATAGGGTTGCTAGGAGTTGATTGGAAGTAACCAGGACCACCTACCATGATAGCGACAATCTTACCGCTGGCGCATTCTACCAATGACACGTCGCCAAAACCATGGCCACCGCCTACGAGTGCGTGGTCGGCGTCTGTACCTACTACCATTTTGTGGGTTGACCATGTAGCACCATTGTCGTCAGAATGACGTTCGTAAACGTCGATGTGGCTGGGGAGGTCGCCGTTGTGGTCAAAACGATTGTCGGCCATTGTGACTACGCGGCCGTTCTTGCTGGCGTTTTCGCCCTGTTGGTGGTGAAGTACTACCATGGCAGGAATGCGCCAGTAATGTGAACCGAGGTCATAAGGCTGGAAGGGTGCGCTCTGTACCTTATAGATGACACCTTGGCCTTCGGGGTTGCCCGAGGTGATAGTGGCCGTTTTGTCGGTGTTGTAAGTAAGGCCTGTAATAGCTACGTCAAACTTGTTGCCTACCTTTGCATCAGACTTAATGTCGGCTGTTACGTAGAAGGTGGTAGTAGCAGTTACGGGAACGCCTGCTGTGAAATCTACCTTTACGGTGTTGCTCGTAACGGTTTCTGTCTTACCTACGAGAGTAGCATTGCGCTTACCATTGATAATGAAGTCGTCGTTCTTGGAAGTAAAGACTTGAATATTTTCCAAGTCGGCAGCATTGGTAGCACCGAGGTCGAGGGTAACACTATTGGCGGTGAAAGCGTCTGATGTCCAGCCTATCGTAGCATTGGCCACGAACTTAATGAGCACTTGTCCTTGCTGACCAGGGGCATAGGTCTGCGTACCAGGATAAGCCGTTGCGCCAAACAAAGCGGGAGTATTCTTATCTGCCTCTGGCACTTCTTGTAAGTGCCAAGCTGAAGCAGTGTTCAATCCGCCTGCCCATGTCACAAGGCAACTGTTGTCCTGCTGCGCATGTAAGGGGTTCTTGCCTTCGGGGATAATGTTGAAGGCGCCTTCGCCTAAGGAAGTTACGGTGTACTTTGTCTTGGCGGTTTTGGAAGTGCGCGTGCCGTTTTGACCATAACCCTCGGTTGTGGGTTCGATGTACTCTTTGGTCTTGTAGTTTTGCAGATAGAACTTGCCTTCGCCTGCGTCAACAAAGGTCCAACCATAGGCTGACGACAATTGCTTGTTGCCCCACAAAGGCCAACCTTCGCTCTCATTGCAATACACGTACTTGCCTTGGCAGTAAGCAACCGACGGACCTGAAATGATGTAGTAGGTCTTACCTGCTTGTACGGTGTTGATCTTTGAAGCTAAGAAGGTTGTCTTAGCAGCAGTTACCTCTGCATCGGTTGAGGTGGACGACAAGATTACTTGCAAATAGGCATTGTAGGCTTCATAAGAATACGCTCCGGGCTGATTACCTACGTTATAACTTGCCAGCTCGTCGTAGGCGGTCTTTTTGCTATCGCTTGTAATCGTAGCGCGTGTTATGTCGGTAAACGTAAAGCGACAACCTTCATCGTTGGTGGTCGAACCGCCTCCGTAACTAATAATGGCATTTCCGCTCAGATTGCTTTGGTGCAACTGGGTGGTGCCTGAGCTGACAATGTAATAATCGGCTTTATTGGCTATTTCAGTAGCCGTCCAACCTGAAGAGGGGTGTGTTGTAACGGCTACAAAGGCTTTGTCTTTGGCTGCATTTGTCAACACCTCTACATGAGCGGGGTCGATGTAATTGCCACTTTTGCTTACGATACTAAATGTGCCGTCGCCATTGTTCTCAAATCGCCACAACATATTGTCTGTGGGCGATGTCGAGGTAGTGCCTGTAAACTTTGCACCTGTGCCGTTATCAGTTAAGTAACGGTTGCCACGTTCAGCTAAAATACGGAACCACAATGGGTGTTCGGCCGTTGAGGTCACCACCTTGTCGGCCCATGCCTGCTGAGCTACGCCACAGCCTAAAAAGGCAAGAGTAGCAAGCAGACCTTTTGAGTAGTTTCGTTTCATTGTGTAAAAAAAGATTTGTTATTGATTTAGGTATATTTAGATTACTTCTTATTTAAGAGCGAGTTGGGGTCGAACTTCGAAATGGCATCACGCATGGCGGTATCGCCCTTTAAGTTCTCAAGTTTGTAATAGTCCATAAAGCCCATGTTGCCTTCGCGCAAGGCTTGTGCCAATGCCTTGGGCACTTCGGCCTCGGCTTGGATTACTTCGGCCCGCGCTTGCTGGGCCTTGGCACGCATCTCTTGCTCTTGGGCCACGGCCATGGCACGGCGCTCTTCGGCTTTGGCCTGTGCAATGTTTTTGTCGGCATTGGCTTGGTCCATCTGGAGGGTGGCGCCAATGTTCTTACCTACGTCGATGTCGGCGATATCGATAGATAGAATTTCATAGGCCGTACCTGCGTCCAAGCCCTTTGAGAGGACGAGTTTGGAGATTGAGTCCGGATTTTCGAGTACTTGTTCGTGCGTCTCAGCCGAACCGATGCTTGACACGATGCCTTCGCCTACGCGGGCTAAGATCGTGTCTTCACCTGCACCACCTACCAATTGGTGAATGTTGGCACGCACTGTTACGCGGGCTTTGGCGATGAGTTGAATGCCGTTCTTGGCGACAGCGGCTACGGGAGGGGTGTCGATTACTTTGGGGTTGACACTGGTCTGTACAGCTTCAAACACATCACGACCAGCGAGGTCGATAGCAGTGGCCTTTTCGAATGACAGGTCGATGTTGGCTTTTGAGGCGGATACCAAGGCGTGTACGACGCGCTGCACGTGACCACCAGTCATGAAATGGGCTTCCAGATTGTCGCGCGTCACAGTACGCAGCCCTGCCTTATGGGCCTCTATCAAGCTCGGAACAATGACACTGGGCGGTACATTACGTATGCGCATCAAGAAGAGTTGTATTAACGATATCTTAACACCTGACACCTTGGCACTGAGCCAAAGAAAGAAGGGGACGAAATGAAAGAAGATACTTACCAGTACGATAGCTGCAAAGGCTATGATACTTAAGAAAACAGGATCGTAAAATTCCATAGTGTTCTTAGATTAATTTTAAAAAAGGATTTCAAGTCGCAAATATACACATTATATAATAGGTGTAAAAAACACGTACACAAGTTTAATATCAAAGTATGTTGTATAACATTATAAAGAGAAGAGCCTTGGGGAGAGCGCATCCTCATTTGGGGGAGGGCGCAATCTCACCTGGGGGGAAGCAGTCTCATCTGGAGGAGGGCGCAGTCTCACCTGGGGGCGACGCGTCCCCGCGTCGGCATTTGCTTGACAAGGCTCGATGCCTTGGCAAGCAAATACAAAACGCGCCCCCAGGTGAGACTGCATTGCCCCCAGGTGAGACTGCGTTGCCCCCTGATTACCTACCTCCACTAACACTAACAAAGAATTCAATAAATTTTATTAGCAACTTAAACATTCAAAACAATGAAACTGAACAAGTATTTACTTTCAGCCATCGCGGCAGCTTCACTGACTGCTTGTAGCGATAGTCCCGAGATTGTGGACAACAACAAGGGACATTGGAACGCTGACGGAACAGGCTACGTGAGCCTCTCTATCAGTATGCCTGACAACGTGGGTTCTAAGGGAAGCCGTGCAACCAACAACGACGACTTTGTAAAGGGCGACGACAAAGAGTACGCAGTTAAAAATGCTACGCTCGTCATTTTCTCTGGCGACACAGACGACGAAGCTTCTATGAAAATTGAAGCTGCCTACGATCTACCACTTAGCTTTACCACAGAAGGTGGAAATGGTAATCAAATCATTTCTAAAGGGAAGCTTACAAAACAAATCAACAAAATAACAAAGACTTACGCTAAAGCCTTGGTTATTTTGAACATGCCTTCTAATCTTCATTTAGATGGTAACAGCTTGACCTATGATGTTACTACTGCTACTGGTACTACTACAGAAACCTTCAATGGGACTTTCAAAAAATTCCAAGAGCTTCAATCAACATTAAACGTTGATGTAGATGACACTAAAGGTTTCACAATGACCAATGCTCCTCTGACAAAAGGACAAAGCGGCGCAACAGCTCCTACAGCTGCCAAAACTACTACGTTGGCAGACATTACTACGGAAAACATCAAACCTACAGCCGAAGAAGCAGCCCAAAATCCTGCTGCTACTATCTATGTAGAACGTAGCGTAGCTAAAGTCACTGTAACAAAAAGTAGTACTGCCACCGACATAATTGAAGGGACTACAAATATTAAATACGCCATCAAAGGATTTGATTTGGACAATACGAACACTACATCTTACATTGTTCGTAACGCTGATGAGACCGCTACTAAATGGTTCGGACTAAAATCAAATTCTAGCTTAGTAGACGGAGATGATAGATACCGTTTCATAGGTAACAAACTTATCGCGGATGGAAGTGGACTCTATCGTACCTATTGGGCCAAGGATCCTAACTATGAAAATGGTAATACAACGGATATTAAATCTAATTCTTCTACTCAAGACGGTGAAGGACACGATAGATTTGTAGGAATAGACAAACCTAAGTACTGCATGGAGAACACCTTCACTGTAGCCAATCAGACTCAAGCAAACACCACACGTGCAATTTTGCGAGTACAGATGTATAAAGATGGTGAAACAGCTGGCAAGACTTATTACATGTACAACAACGATGTAAACACTTTTGCTTCTGAAGGTACAAATTTTGATACTGAAGTTAAAAATAATGCCAATAATATACCCGCAGTTAAAGCAGAGGGCAAGACGGTAGCTTCTTTTACTTTAGAAGATGTAAAAGAGAAAGGCCAAACTATTAAAGGTTTCAAACAGATTGGTTCTGTAACATTTACTGGTGAAACAAGTAGTACTAATACTGGTGAAGCCTTCGATGCTATCAAGAATTACTTTGGCAGAATTACTGTATACACAGACGGCTATGCTTACTACCCCGTATTGATTAAGCACTTCGGTGATGGCCTCACTCCTTGGAACAAAGAAGGTGACGAAAAAGAATGGTTAACTCAACCTTCTGCTGGTGATGTAAATAATATTTATCCAGATGATGTACGTCGCGACGCTAACTACCTTGGCCGCTATGGTGTAGTTCGTAACAACTGGTATGAACTTAGTGTTAATAAGGTTTTGAGACCTGGTTCTCCCGTTATTAATTCTCCTTCAACCAACCCCGACGATGAACTCAATAGCTACATCAGCGTATCAATCAACATTCTCTCTTGGGCTAAGCGTAAACAAAACGTTGACTTGCAATAAAGCCTAAGTTTGTAATCTCTCAATAGGTTAAGAGTTTCAGAGGTTATTGGGTTATGAAAGTAACTTTGTAACCCAATAACCTCTAAACTCAAAACCTTTTTTAATCAACTAAACGAACCCTATTTCTCATTACGACAATCACTCTGATATGAAACCATTCTCTTACTTAATCACAGGATGGGCTATGATGACGGCAGCACTCTCATTGGGAAGTTGCGCACAAATGGACACCGACCTTGTAGAATGTCCCTCTGGCCTTGATGTGACCTTTAAGTACGATTATAACATTCAACGTGCCGACATGTTCAAAGACCACGTGGGCGGCATCAGTTTGTATGCGTTTGATGAGAATAATCAACTGGTGCTGCATAAGGACACGGCTAACACGGCCCTCACGGCACCCTTACAACAGAACAACTTTACGTGGCACATCTCAGAAAGCGAACTCCCCGTGGGACGCTACCGCATTGCGGCTTTGGCGTATCAAAAGGACTATAACGAGACGCTTGCCACTCCTGGTGCAAAACTGCGCCAAGCAGAACTGAACCCTGGCGATGATATTACCAAACTACAAGTTACACTCGACCGCGAAGCAACGGACGCTACGAGCGCTACAGCTTGGGTTGATCATAAAGGTTGCCCACTCGACACGCTTTGGGCTACGCGCAACCTCACAGCGGACAATGATTGGGTAACGATAAAGCCCCAAAAGGTGAGTCAACACCAAATATCACTCCTACGTGACACCAAACAAGTGAATATTACCTTGCGTCAAACAGTCGACCCTTCTAACATGGACGATGCCGACTACGACGTGAAGGTTTACGATACAAACGGTCGCTTGCTCTACAACAATGAGCCTGACGCTACCGACACGCGCCTCTGCTACACACCTTACACGCAGTGGACTACCACACTCGGCACACGCGCTGAGGGCGAGACTGCCAATCTTATGCACACGGCGCACTACGAACTGATGACCAATCGCCTCGTTGCTCATCAAAATAACGTGGCTGACGCACGCCTCCTCATTACGAACAAGCGCACAGGCAAGGAAGTGGCCAATGTCAATCTTCCGGCCCTCTTGGCTGACGGCCGTAGGGCTTACGAGCGTTACAATTACTCAGCGCAAGAGTATTTAGACCGCGAATATCAGTTTGCCCTCGACTTCTACCTCGTTGGCGATAAGTGGCAATACATCAGCGTGAGCATCGCTGCCCTCAGTTGGAGCTATCGCGTGCAAAACGTTGAACTTTAATCCTAACGGGGGGGGACGCGTAACCCCTAAGTGATACACACAAAAAAAATTTTCATGAACTTGAAATCCCTCTACTACATATTGTCCACATTGCTACTCATGGTGTGTACCATGAGCTTTGGGTCGTGCAGCAAAGACAATGTGGAAGAGGTGGACAATGTGGCTAAGAACGTGTGCTTTAAAGTGGAAGTGCGCACAGGTGGCTATGGAGCAGGAACTCGTGCGGCTGGACCGTCTAAAGATGATGGTACGTTGGCTGACGATGAGAACGAAAAAGCGGTCTATAACGCTACGCTCTTTATCTACCAAAATGATAAAGGCATAAATGGAGCAGCCGACACTCCTATATTATATAGTGTCTACCTACCCAACTTCTCAAAGGACACAGAACACTCTTCTGCCTACGGAGGCGTGTACACTTCGTCCGTGGTTGATACGCGCTACTCCATTCCCGCAGGCGACTACCATGTGATTATCGTTTGTAACATGGGACGCCTCACGGCCAACACCTTGGGCGACGTGCAACAGATGACGACCGCCAATGCCACCTTCGGCACGCTACAACAGCCCGAAACTTGCTCAACCTTTGCCATGTCGTCCTCCGACGACAAGTCAATCCATATCGAGGGCCGCTCCAACATGGCTAATGTAAAGGACGGCGTATTGGTCGAGATGAAAGCCGACGTGCAACGCTTGGCCGCACGCATCGACTTCTCAGCAGGTAAAAAGGGAAAATGGGTCAGCGAGGTGGTCAACACGGCAGGAGGTGATCAGAAGCTTGAAGGCTACAAATATACCATTGGTACAGAACCGAAAGCCGACTACTTCTACTTGACGGGGGTGACACCTATCAATCTACTCAACAGTGAGGAGTACGTATTGAAGCGCGTTACCGAAGACAAGACGTTTAATACCATTCAATACTTGGGCAAGGAGTTGCTCAGCTCTGACGGCAACGCAGCGAACTATATAGTCGACCCTTACATTCTTCAAAAAAGCCCTTCAAGGAATGCTTTAGGGCTAAGCTACACCAATAGATATGAAGAAATGAAGTCCAGCTTTGCAGCCTGCAACAGTGGGTTGAACAAGATAACGCAGATAACCAACGGCGCCCCCAACTGTTACACCGATGCTACGGACGGCTTGACGTATAAGAGACTCGTCTATGCGAAAGAGAACACCATTACCATAGGTGCTAACAAAGAGGCTTACGTTACGGGCTTGCTCTTTACGGGCTATTACAAGAAGGCTGGCGAAGCTGCTGTACAGAAGACATACGAATACTTCATTCGCCATACTGACCCATACAACTCTAACTCTGATGCCTTGGCCATGAAATATGGCATCGTACGCAATCACGTTTACCAAGTACGCATCAATAGCGTAAGTTCTATGGGCTTAATCCTCATTCAAGTGCGCGACTGGATTCCTATCGTGGCACCTGATATTGACCTGTAGGAAATGTGCAAATGTGAGAATGTGCAAATGCTTTTTTAATGTGCAAATGTGAGAATGTGCAAATGTGCAAATGAATGAATGCTTTAAAAGATCATTTACACATTAGCCAATCGCAGCAATAAAAGGCGTCCATTTGCACATTTGCACATTCTCACATTTGCACATTAACTCAGCATTTGCACATTTCCTACGCATTTGCACATTAAAAAAAACTTTCTCCTTTATGAAACTCTTATACCTTCTTATTCCCCTACTACTCTTCTCCGCCTGTTCTAACGAAATAGGCGACGACATAAAGCGCGGGCGATCCACGGTGCGCATTGAGTTGCAACAAAACGACCCAACGGCCGTGGCGCAAAACAAAACGCGGGCCTCGTTCGGTGGTAGCTATCACGACGCGGGCGATGACATTCATAATGCTTACGTCGTGATGTACAACATCAAGGCGGGAAAGGTGGAACGTATCATCAACGTACCTACCGACGCTGGCGAAACGGAATACAAGAGCAAGCAGGTGACGACTATCACGACAGAAAACGGTGAATACTTGTTCTATAACTTTGCCAACCGCACTGACTTCGATACTGATCCTGCCACCCCTGATGCTGCTACGCACGAGGTGAAATCACTCAGCCTTGACGGCCTTACCTTTACCGTTGGCTATCCGTTACCTGAAGGGTTAGATCCGTCACCTGAAAAGTTAGATCCGAAAGTGACCACTTGCGACTATAACAACTACAAGATACCCCAAAAGGGCATTCCGATGAGCGATAAAAATCATTTCACCATTGACAAGGACCAAACTATTACGCTCATGCTCTATCGTATGTTGGCCAAGATGCAGTTTGCCTTTAACAATCGTTCGGCTTCAGCCTTTCGCATTCGCGGTTTGAAAGTGGGTAGCATTACCAAGGACAATACTCAGATTTACTTGCTTCCCCCTAAGAACCAAAACAACTTGATCAAGACTAACTTCACGGGATTGCAACACGACACCACTAACGTTGACGTATTTACAGCCACAGCCGACAAACCTCCTGTAATCATCAACTCTGGCGAATCAGACAATACTTCCTTTAATAATCTCTATATCAACGAGAGCGAGGCCAACACCGACGGACAGTCCTTTCCCCTCACCATTACCATGGACCGCTCTACCGACAAGGGCACCACTTGGGAGGATGACTCACGCCATGCACTCATTCAACTCACGAGCATTCCACGTAACAACGTGGCCATTGTCAACATTAACCTAACGGACTTTGTCTTAAAGCTCGAAGCCAGTGCCTACGCGCCCATTGGCGGCTATCCCGCTTACGTGGTCAAACAGAATGACGACTTCTACGCTTACTTCTCAGGAAGTGGCGATTTTGAACTCCGCCCCACACTCTATGAGTATGCCGACCGCAAACACCCTGAGCGTTACATCAACCTCAACGACAAAAATCGCGTGAAGGATTATTCGCTCACAGTGCTCGACCCGCAAAGCATCTTTAGCAGTCAGCCTGCCTTCGATACTACAACGGGTGAAATCATCGGCACCCTTGCTGAAGGCCAAAAAGGCACCGCTACCGTGCGCCTCAACCTTCAACTCGTCACTGGTAGCGTTACACAGAATTATACGCGTACAATTTATATTGTTAGTAATTAGTTTTTTAGTTGACAAGTTAACGAGTTGACTAGTTAACGAGCAGGTTACCTTTAAAAATACCTACTCACTAACTCATCAATTGAAACTAACTTACTTGTCAACTCGTTAACTTGTTAACTCGTAAACAAAAGAAACCCCGTTAACTAAGAAGCAAAAACCTTGTAGACATGAAACGTTTGTTTGCACTTCTTCTCTTGATTCTTTCATTGGGAATGCAGCCTATCATGGCAGCAGACAACCCAACATACACATATATCCAATTCTCGGGCAACGGGCGCACCGTCTTGCTCGACACTGATGGGGCACTCTCGGTAGTAAACGCTACCGAGAATGCCCCTTCTGGCTCTGGCTATCAATGGACGCTTGAAGCTGCGCCCAACACCACGACATCAGAAGTTGTACTCAAAAGCAAGGCGGGACACTATGTAGTGTACAACACGACGGATAAATCCTTCACGACAACTACCGATGCCACCGCAGCCACTGCCTTTACGAAAAGTACTAACACGTATTACAACAGTGCTACGGCTGGCAGCACCCGTTACGACCTCAGCATTAGCAGTCTAACGGGGAAAAACGCTTTAGCCGTAAAGAATGGACAACTCACCCTCGCCGTGACTAATTCACGTTACAGCACGGTGCGTTTGGCCACGACTATTAGTGGCCCGAACGTTAACCCCATGGTTAGCACTGAGGGGAATGAACATTGGTATTACATGGAGCTGATTAGCAACGGCTCAGAATGCATAAAGGATGCCACCGATGGTAGCAAATTGCAAAAGACCAATACCCCTCAACTCAAATATCTGAGTGCTTACATGTGGAGCGTGTATGAGGCCAATGAGCAAGGCGATGTATACTTTAAGAGCAAGGCAGGACATTACATATATCAAGATGGTGATAAACAGTACGTAACCAGCGCAGAGAGCAACCGCAACAATCGTGGTCGTTACCAAATATGCGATGTGGCAGATCAAAACAACTATGCGGGCACTTACATTCTATATAACTCGACTACTGACAGATATGTTATGCCCTACCAAAGTGGCAACCCCGATGTGGGCATAGGTTCTAATGTGAGTACATACGAGCGCATGCGCTTTATCGAGACCGACACGCGCTTGCTCACCCAACCCCACGTCATTCAATTCACCGCACAAGGAGCACAGGCGCTTTACGATAGCAATACGAAAAACAACGTAACCGTCAAGACACCTGCTGATGATGACAATGCTGACGGCTATACTTGGCAATTCGAAGCCATTGCGGGCCAAACCGATGCCTATGCTTTGAAGAGCAAATTGGGGCACTATCTAAAATATACTGACAACGCATTCAGTACTACGAGCAATGCTGACGAGGCCGTTGCCCTCTTCCCCCTTGGCAACGACTACGATCCTTACCATACGCGCATTTCCCTCACCTTGGCCAACGATGCTACCAAGGCGATTGGCTATAAAGACCATGTCCTCTATCTGAGCGATGCTGCTGCCTCGCTCTATACCGTTACGCGCATGGTAGAAAGTACAGCGCAGGTCGTTGGTACGGCATTGCCCAAGTTTTCTACCATCAACGATACCTATTATTATAAACTCCAATTCAAGGCCAACCACGCTGGCGACGACCGCCTCACCCTCACCGCCAATGGCTATGACACACCGACAGTCAACACCGAGGCGAACCCTGCTAACATTAATCAGAACTGGATACTGAAAACCACACTCAACCCTAAAGCCAAAGAGGGCGACTTCTACTTGCTCAACCAAATGGGCGAATACTTGTGTTACGATGGGTCGAAATTTGTCATTCGTCCACAATATGACGAAAATTCTACCACCGTCTACCGCTTTATGCAAAACGACACGCAACCCACGTATTGGATGATTGACATGCCGCTCAACACAAGCACCAACCACACCATGGGTTTGCGCAACACGGACGTTTATAAGCTCAAAGAGTGTGAAGCCGTTTCGGACTACAACTACCTTTCGTTCAAGCCCTCTACCTATGTAAGCGAATACAACTACTTAGAGTTTACAGGTAACGGCCGCACCGCACTCTTCGAGAAGGACGGCGCGCTCATAGCCGTAGCTACCACCGAGACGCAGCCCATAGGCGATGGTTACCAGTGGACGTACGAGACTGCAGAACAAAATGGCATTGTCGGAGGCATAGTTATCAAGAGCAAAGCTGGCCACTACGTTAAGTACGATACGACGACCAAGACCTTCAGCAGCGTTGCCAACAAGACCGATGCCTCTATCTTTGTACGCAACGAGAACACCTACTACACAGCCTCCGCTGGTGCTACGCGCTATAACTATACGCTCTATGGCAACACCGACCCATACAACACACTCGGTGTGAAGAATGGTCAGCTACAATTGGTACGCCCCAACTCGCGCTATGCTGTGGTGCGCCGCACCACCTCGTTGCGCGGTGCTTTGTTCTGCCCAATGGTGAGCACTGACGACAAGCCGTATTACTATCACATCGACCTCCGCACCAATGGCGACGAGCTGCTTCAAGATGCCAACGACGGTGAAGTGTTGCAAAAGACTACTGAGACCCTTCTGCCCTTGAAGGACCTGCGTTGGAGCATTTACGAAGCCAACGACTTGGGCGACGTTTACATCAAGAGTTTCAAGGGACACTATATCTACTGCGATGACACCGACCAACGCGTCACCGCCGACCCATCTGTGCGCGATACTAAAGGCCGCTACAAGCTCTGCGATATTGCCGACAACACTGACCCTCGCAGTGACGGCCATTGGCTTATTTACAACTACAATAGCAATAATATAATGGCAGCCTACGGTGTCAACGATAACAGAGTGGGTACAAGTGGTATTCAATACATGCTGATCGCCAATCGCGTCCGTTTTACCAACCTTGGCGACACTATCTATCGCTACCTTTTATTCCCCGCTATGGGCATGAAGCCCCTAGTTATGGGATATAACAATAAGGGACTACAACTACACGCCCATACCATTAATAGCCAAGATGACCAACCCGGCCTCTATCAATGGCGCATTGACGGACTCAACATTGGCAATAAGGCGGGCTATTTCATCACTTATAACGATAAAGACAAAACTTTCGGCGTAACGACCAACAAAGAAGAGGCTTATCAGTTTGAGTTTAGCCGCAACACTTACGAGAACAACAACCTCATGCGCGACAATCTGCTCAGCACCGATGAGCAGCATGCCCTTTGCATCGACGAGGACGGCACCCTCTATTGGGGACAACCCAACACGCGCTACAGTGTGGCCCACTTCCGTTCCTTTCCCCTCGCCCCGAAGTTGCCCGTTAGTTCGGCTAATGGCGTGCATTACCAACTCTACTACTTACAGACGCAAAGCGGCAGTCACTATAACTATACGCTCAATGCTGACAACACGCAGCTTTCGTTGCAACCTGCAGCCACCGACGACTTGCGCCAACTCTGGGTGTTTGTGAACGACGGCCGAGGCACAGGCGACTACTATCTGCAGAGCGCCTATAACCGTGCTTTCTTAAAATACGATGCCACGGCCGAGGCTGGTCAGCAATTCGCTGCTACGACCAACATTGCCGAAGCTACTCATGTGCGCTTGGTCGAGAGCAACACACAACCCAACTATTGGCAATTGCAACTCGTAGGAACGGACGGAAATAGCAATATCATTACGCACAATTACACCAATACTACAGGGACCTTTGCCCTCACCACACCTAACAACGACAATAACTTTGTCAACCTCATTGCGGCTGACATTACGCCCGAATTTTATGATGAAGAAGGAGGTACTTATCGCAACCTCCAGTTGAAAGAATTAGACACGCCCTTACAGCTTGTGGCGCAAGAGGACGGCAGCGTAACGACCGAAGCCGATAGCAGCACCAATACCGACCACAATAGTTGGAAGAACGTAGGCTCTCGCGAAGACTTTGTCCTACGTAATGCCAATGGCAAATACCTCACTACCAATAGCGAAGGCGCTGTCATCCTTACCGACAATGAGGCTGAGGCTACCCACT
>ERZ1035027.895-NODE-895-length-15171-cov-14.853202_pt1 | contig 15171 bp, 12 predicted proteins | sample MGYA00520604_ERZ1035027 | MGnify/ENA primary metagenome ERZ1035027 (study PRJEB33766, sample SAMN09781743) | gut metagenome | biome: gut microbiome | host: Homo sapiens | place: Madagascar | study: EMG produced TPA metagenomics assembly of the PRJNA485056 data...
CCGCTCTGCCGCTTAAAAGCCCCACTGGGGCTTTCATTGCTACGCAAACGCGGTCTTGTAGAAAAGTACAGAACGGCGAGGATTTATTCCCCATGAAGACTTTTACCGCCCCGCAACACACCCGATCTATTTTGCCGCTTACTTCATCCGACAAAATCATCGCTGCGCTGCGTGGGCGGTATTTTTCTTTTTCACAAATAAAATCTTATGTAGTTGTTCAATCTTCCAAAATTTGTTTTTAGTTGTTGACTGCACAACCGCAAAGTGTTATTCTTGTGCTTGATAGAAGCAGGTTGGATTATGAGAAAAATCAAGCTGACGCGCGCCAATAAAATTATTTTGCTGAAAGCGCTGGGCGATTACTATTATCGGCAGAGAACCATGAACACAGGTTGGCGTGAAACCGGATATTTGATACTCAAAGTTGATTCTCTCCCAGTGGGTAAAAAAGCAGTTTTCACCGGTGAGGAAGTCCGTCTTGCAAGAAACGCTGCAAATCAGCTGCGAAACAAGAAAATTAAGCAGGGGCAGTACACAGACGCCACTGATGATATGTTGCTAAAATTATTCTAAAAAATCAAAAAAGAAAGACCTCATTGCAAAAAATACATCGCAATAATGTTTTCTGGTGCGCCCGAAGGGATTCGCCAAGCCGCGCCCTAGAAACGCCCCACCGGGGCGTTTCTGCCCCGCGGGACGCAAAGCGCGGGGCACGGGCTGTTCGAATCCGCTCTTTTACTGCTCCATAAAATCCATGCAAAACAAAAAGAGCAGCACCCCATAAGGTGCTGCTCTTGGTGCGACCGGGAGGATTCGAACCTCTGGCCTTCCGGGTCGGAGAACCGTGACAAACGGCAGAACTCAATAATACAGCGCCGGAAATTGTGTGGTGTGCACAACTTCCTGCGCTGGTTTTGGTGGCTATAAAAGAATGTTGAAACGTAAAAAACGATACACGGAACCGGTCGGAAAGAAGGAGTGGTCTGATGGTGGTCAAGAGCATTTAGCTTTTTCAAAATGGGTGGAACAATTACATAATTGGAATCGGCATTTAATCTGCATTCAATATTTTGATGCACCTAGGCATAAGCCGACTTGGTTTGGTTCCTTGAACTAAGAAAATCAAACGGTATCAGATTATAGTCACTGGATAGAAAATGTCCATCTGCTTGTAAAACGACGTGTTACCATAGTATAATAAAAATGATTTCTCTTGAAAATGAAAGGGGGAAAGAGACGTGGCACAAGAGCAACTGAATAAAATAGAAGAACGCCTGTGCCGAGCCGGACTATTCCTATAGTTCTATAGAGATATTGCTTTCGGAAAGCCCTGACAGCGACCGCATAAAATGGAAAAACTTTTTAAGCCTTATAGCCTTCACAAGACAGTTTTTCTGCCATTATGCATATATGTGGCCAGATACGGTCTCCGACCAAGGGCTTCGCAAGCTCAAACATTATCTTGATGTCTGCTCTGAAAAAACGGAAAATTGCGGCACGTTACCACAACAGCTGATTGAACAGCAAGAAGGCGGTTGGCTGCAGTTACAAGAATATATGGCTCAGACAGCTGATGAACTGTATGCATGGCTCGAAAACATAGCGCATACCCGTGGAAACGAACCGGCAAATCCGGGCACATGGAAGAAAAAAATTGCGCTTTTATACAAGCCAACTAAAATGAGTGTTTTGACCAGGAAAAACTGGGAGGCTCCACTGCGCTGGCGGCAGAAAAAGTATCAACTGAATCTGCGAGATGTAACGCTCTCCTCTGACATAAGTAAACTAGAGGAACGTTTGATAGATTACATTGATCAGCGGGAAGCAGGCCTTCCTACCACCGCTGCCGATTTTGTCTTTTTGCAGGATCAGATTTGTTACTGGGCAGATACAGAGATGCTCCGCCAGTATTACAGACCTTCTCATGCAAAACAGAACTCAAAATTCTTTTGTCGAGAATAAAAAGTTTTTTTCGTTTTGTGTTGATTGATACAAAATGATTATGGAATAGCCAGCAAAGCTGTGTAATACTTGGCTTTGCGGGCTTCTTTATTCCGCATCCTGAATCCGGTACTTAACCCGGTTGCCGTAGCGGACCGAAGTCAGCAGACCAAGGCTCTCAAATTTGAGAACGAAGCTCCGGATCGTGGCATAAGCCGCATCGCCGAAGTCTTTTTCCAACCGCTTGGTGGAAAACTCTTCGCTGCCATAAGCCGTGAGGACAAACTGCCAGAGCGCCCGCTCCTTCTCGGTAACCTTCCCTTGCCGCAGCGCTTCCTCGAAAGCTTGTAGCGTCCGTGGCTGCGGCTGATCTTCTCCCAGCCGGTGATACACCGATTCCGCAAAATAGACCAGGAACGGCGTCACATCCAGCACGCCGCTGATCTGCTGATTCTGTTCCACTTGGGTGTACGCTTTATAATACCGGGAGCGGCTTTCCTCCACAAAGCGGGACATCGGCACGAGCAATGCCGACGAGTATCCCTGCTGCACCAGATACCACAAATGGAGCAGGCGCGCCATCCGACCGTTTCCATCAAAGTAGGGATGCAGATAGGCAAACGAGAAATGCAAAATGGCTGCCTTGATTAGATCATTCTGTGCTGTTTTCTCGGCAGCAAACGCAACCAGTTCTGCCATATAAGCTGGCAGTTTCTGCCAAGGCAATCCAGTATGTTCCACCTTGCTGCCTACGATATACACGCTATCATGCCGATACCAATGTTCGGGCAGTAAACGATCCTCCGCTGGTAGGAAGTCTCCAATGGTCATCTGATACAGCCGAAAGAGATTTTCCTCCGTAATGGTATGAGATCTGTCCGCGATAAATTCCAGGCCCTGTTTCATACCATAGATGCGATGTTCTTCCTTATCCTTCGGTACCTGACCGGATAAAATCCGCCGCACACTTTCCCTGCTGGTGTCAATCTGTTCGATTCGGAAGGTGGACAGGATTTCCTCTTCCATCGCCTTGGTTCCATACAGACGGGCATTCTGCTGCGGTGTCAGCAAAACACGAGCAGCCGACAATGAAACCCGCGCCACACTTTCCAGGTATACCATCGGTTTTCCGTCAAAGTCATGCAGGGGTAGTTCCTGATAAAAATCACGTTTGAGTAGTGTGAGGAATTCCTGCAGATCTCCTTGACCGTATTTATATCCCATTTTTTTGAGGTCCAACATTCCTGGGTCTGAGAGCATCTTGGCAAACACAGAAGCGTCCATGGAGGTTCTCCTTTCAAAAAGTGATATAAAGTAGTATCATTTAGTATCAGTATAACCTATTTCATTCGTTTTATCAACCTGTTTTTTGCCCCATTCTTGTTAGAAGTCCCTGTTAATGTATGCATAGAATGATATAATCAAAATAGTATCAATAGGGAATTCCACATGCCTTGAAAAGAGATGCCCATCGGGACACCATGTAGTCATATTCCTTCGGGTGTGTCAGAGACAATCTCTCAAAGCGGTTAATTCCCAATTTCCGTCGCTCCGCACACAGACCGAAACCACAAAACATACATCCGTTTCTTTGATATCCTTGTCCATATAAATCGGAAACAGGTATTTTATAAAGCTCAATATAATCCCAGATGTCTCGTTCTGTCCAGAAAGACAGCGGCCTACACTGGTTGTCTTTCTTCTGAAAGAAGATATTGGAACCATACGCAATCCAATCTCTTTTCCGGACTTGGCTTTCTTCTGCCAGTGTTCCGATTATGCTGCATTGCGTTTGCATCCGCTTTGCCATGCGCTTCAAGGGAGCCTTTTTCAATTTTTCACAGCACAGATCAGAAATATTGTAGTTCAGATAGGATAGTGCTTTGGGATACATCCGTCCCAAATAATCCAGTGCGTGCTGCTTTGTTACAGGCGTTTTCGCGTGTCGATATGTCCGTATTCCATTGGCAATCGCCTTGGAGAATAATGGGTAGCCATAAGTTGCAACTACGCGCTCAAAGGTCCATACCGAACCATCCCGACAAACGGGACGCACAGGCACAATGTTTTTCCCTCTCTGGCGCTCCTCCTCGACGAAAGACAGGGTTTCCGGATATTCACAACCTGTATCCGAAAACAAATGCAGGATGTCCGGCTTTAAACTGCACACAAGAGATGACAGAACCGTTGAATCCTTTCCTCCCGAAAAGGAAATATAAACCTGCTCGCCAAAGGTTTCCATGCAGCTTACAATCAAGTTTTTAGAAAGCGTGATCTTCTCTTCCAACGGCAACTTTTGTAAATACTCCAGTCCTTCCTTTCGGAATTCAAATGCCCTCATTATCGTCGTTTCTTGATTTTCACAAACCCTATTTTCCATTTCGCAACCTCCTCGGAAAAGCGTTTGTGTTGTGTTAACTCTATTCCGAGGGAATTGCAAGAGGTTTCTGCAAATTTGGTCAAATACCGGAAAGGCAGCGTTTTTTTCGTCGGACAGGGTGCATTTTGTTCCGTAAAATGTTATACTTAATAATAGTCTAGTATTGGACAAGATTGTACTTCCGCATAGGAAGAATATACAGTTTTCTCCATACCAGAAAAGACTTCTAGAGGGAGTAAAATCTATACATGAAAGAATACAATGGAAAGCCTCTGGTTGAGGGTTTGCTTGAAGAAATTAAGCATGTGTATAGGTCCGACAATCGTCCTTGGGTGATTGGATATAGCGGTGGTAAAGATTCCACCGTCGTTGTCCACCTGGTCTATCAGATGCTGAAAAACCTTCGGCCTGAAGAGCGCCATAAAACTGTATATATCGTTTCTTCCGACACTCTTGTGGAAAATCCCCTGATCAAGATCTATCTGGATGATATGCTTCATCTTTTGGATAAGTCTGCCAAACGGGATAGCTTGCCGATCAGCGTAAATAAAGTTACACCCAAACCAGATACTTCGTTCTGGGCCAATGTCATTGGTAGAGGTTTTCCCACTCCGCGTCTGAACGGCACCTTCCGTTGGTGTACAGACCGACTGAAGATTGCCCCCAGCGGACAGTTTGTAGAAAACATCATTAAGGAACAACATACCGAGATTGTTTTTATCCTTGGTGTGCGCAAGGCCGAAAGCGCGGCACGAAAGCGCCGCATTGAAGGTCGAGAACTGGCTGATCGCCTTTTGAATCGCCATGAGACCATCAAGGAAGCCTATGTATATCCCCCGATTGTTTCCTTGTCCACCGATGATGTCTGGGACATCTTGATGTCCAACAACCGGAAAAATGCCTGGGGTGGCGATAACTCCCAACTGATTGAATTATATTCTGGTGCTGACAGCGGTGAATGCCCCTTCGCGGGATACTCCTCCAAGGAAGATCAGCAACAATCCTGCGGTCAATCCCGCTTTGGCTGTTGGATCTGCACTGTCGTTCAGGAAGATAAGTCTTTGAATGGCTTCATCCGTTCCGGGCACCGTGAATTGATTCCCCTGGCCGAATTCAGAAAATGGCTTATGAGCATTCGCGATGTACCTGAGTATCGCGAAAAGAAGCGCCGCGACGGTAGTGTCTATCGTACCTCTCAAAACCAGCTCGGCTTTGGTCCGTTTACCTGGGAAGCGCGCCAAATGATTTTGCGTCGCCTTCTGCAAACGCAAAAGCAGATGAATTATGAGCTCATTACCATCGATGAACTCCGCGCCATAGACCGTATTTGGGACGAGGAACAGGATCTGAGCTGTCGTGTGCTGGTAGACCTCTACTATGATGAGATGGGAGAACGCTTGCCTTGGGACCAGTTGAAGCGCCCCGTCTTTGATGAGGAAACCTGCAAAAAGCTGGAAATGTATGCCTCTGAATTCTCGGTTCCCATGGACCTGATGAAGAGCATGATTTTCAGAACAAACAAAACCAAATTTTTCTCGAACACTCGCATTCTTCGTGAGTCTCTCCGGAAAGCCGTTACGCAGCAATGGCTCCAGGAAGCTGAATTGGTGAATGCGCAGGAAGGAACCCGGAATGAAGATCAACAGAGTGACACTCTATAATTTCAGCTCCTATGTGGGGGAAAACACAATTGCGTTGGATACCCATGGTGTGCAAAATATTATTCTGATCGGCGGAAACAACGGTGCCGGTAAGACCTCCTTTTTCACTGCCATCAAATTGGCTTTATATGGTCCCCAATGCTTCCGCTTTCAGGATAAAAACAACCGCTATACCGCACGAATCAAAGAGCTGATCAACCACGATGCGTTCTTATCCAACAATGTCAAGTCCTATGTCGAAGTAGAAATCGACCTTCCTACAGATCGCGCCCATACACTGTATACCATTCGTCGTGAATGGTCTTTTATCGAAAAGCGCCTTCACGAAACCTATTCCGTGTATAAAGACCAGCAGCTCCTTGCCGACAAGAACTTGGATTTCTTTCAGAACTATTTGTTCTCTGTCATTCCTCCCAACCTGTTTGACTTCTTCTTCTTCGACGGCGAAGAAATCGGGAACTTTTTTGCAACAGGCAATTACAGCAACTATATTAAGAATGCAGTCCTGACATTAAGTGGTTACGATACCTTCAATATAATACAGAAATTCTGTGATTCTTATATCGGAGAAGAAGGAAACGAAGATTACGACCAGGTTGCCAAACTGGTGGAACAAGAAGAAGCAAACCTCTCTGCTTATGCGACCAGAAGCAGCACCTTGGAGTCTCAAAAGCAGCAGCTGACGGCCCAATTGGTTTCTGCCCAGGAGGAGAAAGAATCTCTTGATCATCAATTTTCTCGTTCTGGTGGTCTGACCGCCAAAGAACAAGAACGGCTGGAAACACAACGTGCAATACAGGAACGTGTGAAAGGCGATAAGGCAAAACGAATTCGGGAATTTGTAGAATCCATGATGCCCCTTTACATCACCAAAGATCTAGCCGCTGTCGCCTATAAGCAACTCAAAGATGAACGGGCCGTTCGTCAGTATCACACCATCTGTGATCTGCTGGATGCACAAACCATTCAGGATGTCTTGGAACAGCAGCCCAATTGCGATACAGCGCAAGTTCCTGCATTAGCGCAGGCGATTTCCAATGGAATTGCAAAGAAAGCTTTGCCCTCTTTTCCGCTAGAAAGCTTCACCTCTATCCACGATCTGTCGCAAGAACAGGAAAGCCAGGTTATCAGCGATATTGTAAGAACACAATATTTTGCTGAAGTAGACGCGCCTCAATTGATTAAAGCCATCGCGGAGAAGAAAAAGGCTTCTCAAAAATATGATGAGATCAGCAAAAAGATCCGCGAGGCTTTGCCCACTGTAGATGCTGCGGCCTACTTTGAAAGAGTTCGCTTTCTCACGGAGCGCATTGCAGCCTACGAGGATAGTCTGGAAAGCGTGGAAAACCAAATTGCGGAACTGGAAGCCACCATCACCGACCAGAAAGCTTTGGTGGAACGCTTGCGCAAAGCGCTGTTTGCCAAGGCGAAGGATCGTACGGCGCATGAATTTACCGCCCGCATCAGCCAAGTCATGCAGCGTATGATTTCCGATGTGACACAGGAGAAATTCCACCAGATTGAGTCTCTTGCACTTGAGATGTTTAACAAGATCATCCGCAAGGAAAACTTTGTGCAGCTTATTGAATTGGATGACAATTTCAATGTCAACCTCTATAAGAAACAGATCTATACAACGCACGAATTGCTGCTGCTCGCCAACAACATTGGGCTGGATGCCTTGGAAAAACGATTGGGAAGTGCAGGACTCAAAGAGGCTGCCCACCTTTTAACAAACGATTCTATCGACGAACTGCGCCGGTATTTTTCCGGGAAAATCGTCACCGATCAAATTTCCTTCCAGGACGATATAGAACTTCCCCTGTACAATCGCGTGGAGCTCAATCAGCTATCCAAAGGCGAAAAACAGGTTTTTATTCTCTCCCTGTATTGGGCAATCATCAAGACCTCCAACCAGGCAGTTCCCTTCATCATCGATACTCCCTTTGCCCGTATCGATACAGAACATCGCGAACAGATTTCTGCCTTGTTCTTCCCCAACATCAGCGGGCAGGTTATCATCCTTTCTACCGACGAAGAAGTGGTAGGCTCGTATCGTGCTATCATTCAACCGCATATTGCGCACGAGTATCTGCTTGAGTACAACGTAGAACAGGGTTGCACCTCTGTACAACCGGGTTATTTCAAGGAGGCAAAGGCATGATTTTCAAGCTAAAGACTTCCAAAAAAACGCAGGAAATTTTTGAAGAGATTGGGAAAAGCACTGCCTTAAAGCCGTATACGCTCGTCAAACACGCGATTGCCTGGTCTTTGAAAGCACAAGGAAAAATCACCTCGTTCGACAGCGATACAGATGGCCTTGAACTCAATCGTCAAACGATTACCGGCGAATATGACGATTACTTCAAAGTCCTGATTGAACAGGCAGAAGGACGTCATTTAAGCAATGAGGAATACTTTCCCAAATATATGAAAGCGCACATAGATCGCGGAGCCATCCTTTTGGAATCCCGCTATAAACACGCCGGAGATCTGGACAAATATGTGCTGGAAACATTTGGGATTGGTGATACCGTATGATTTATTTAGACAACAGTGCCACGTCCCCCATCGCGCAGGAAGTGTTTGAGGCGATGCGCCCCTACTTGCAAGAGGAATACGGGAACCCTTCCAGCAAGTATTATCCCCTTGCCGCCCATGCTGCCGATGCTGTGGAAAATAGCCGGAGCTGGGTTGCCAAGTTAATTCACGCCAAACCGGAAGAAATCATTTTCACCTGCGGTTCCACTGAGAGCACCAATATGATTATAAAAGGTGTGGCGGACTACAAAAAATACTACGAAAAAAAGGGCAACCATATTATCACATCGAAGGTTGAGCATCACGCCACATTAAATACTTGCCGCTTTTTGAACGGCGATATTTACTCCAATCAGGATGCCACCTTTTCGCTGTTTGGCAAAGTTCCCAAAGTGGACCGCGGCTATGAGGTCACCTTCCTGGATGTAAACGAGTATGGCCAGGTGACGCCCGATTCTTTTGAAAAAGCCATACGCCTAACAACCACCCTGGCATCCTTTATCTGGGCGAATAACGAAATCGGCTCTCTCAACGATATGGACGCATTAACGGCTGTTGCACATAAGCATCAGGTGTTACTCCACGCTGATGCTACGCAAATAGCTGGGAAACTGCCCATCAACGTTGAACAAACCAGAGTGGATTTTCTTTCTCTCTCCGCTCACAAGTTCCACGGGCCCAAGGGCGTGGGTGCTGCCTATATTCGGGGAGACGATTATGGCCTTCCTCCGATGAGTGCATTCATGCACGGGGGCGAACAGGAACACGGTCTGCGTGCCGGCACATTGGCTGTTCACAACATTGTTGGCTTCGGGAAAGCCGCCGAGCTGGCCATTGCGAACGAGCAACAGCAGACAGCCTATATTCAGAAACTGGAGCAGGCCGCTAAGAAGATCATTGCATCCAACGAGCACCTGGAACTTTTAGGAGATCCGGAACATCACCTGCCAGGTGTCATCAGTTTGGTAGTTAATCAGGACGACTTTGATAACGAGCGCTTTGTGAAGCGTGTTAGCGCGAAGTTCGCAATCTCTACAGGTTCTGCCTGCACGGCGGGTATGCCTTCCCATGTATTGCAGGATATCGGTAGGGGGGACGCTGTATCCAGAGTTTTGCGCATTTCGCTGTCAGCAGAAAACACCATCGATCAGGTGGAGGCGTTCCTGAAAGAACTTTCCTAATATATTTTTCCGAAAGGGGGATGATGGCATGAGCTTGCGCACAGTGTCATTCCAAGACACTTACTGGAGCGGGGAAAACGATCTGATCAAAGAATTCTATGTTCCCTGCATGGAGGAGAGTATTGAATACTGCCGCGCTGTCGGATATTTCAACTCTTCCATCTTGTGCTACATCACCAACGGTTTGTATCCCTTTATTCAAAACGGCGGACGGATGCGTATTGTCTGCAGTGTGAATCTGAGCCCGGAAGATGAGCGCCAGATCGCCCTCGGCTATGATATCCGCCATCTATTAGAGGATAAAATCGCCCCTGTCACTCAGAGTCTTATCGATCTTAATATTGCCAACATCAAGAATCTCTGTTGGCTCATCAAAAACAACCGCTTGGACATTAAAGTGTGCCTTCGGAAAGACCCCAATGATTCCGGCACGTATCACTTGTTCCACGAAAAATTCGGTATTTTCAAGGACGCAGACGGAAACGCAATCTCTTTCTTAGGGTCTGTTAATGAAACGCTTGGTGGGTGGATCAATAACGAGGAATCCTTTGAGGTTTCGCAAAATTGGATTCCGGTATTGCAGTCCAGGGTAGAGCAGAAAATCCAGCGCTTTGAAAGATTGTGGGACGGGACAGCCGGAAATATTGTAACATTCGATTTCCCCAAGGCCTCCCGCCTGAAGTTGATTCAAAATGCACCGGAACATCCTGTCGATTACATTTATCGCGTATCCGCCGGGATTCATCCCAACTTCAAGCCGCGTTCCTGCCAAGAGGATGCCAAAAACGCTTTTCTGCAGAAAGACTTTTCCTGCCTTTTCATGATGGCAACCGGTTCTGGCAAAACCAAGGCGGCAATGTACGCAATCAGCCAGATCGACCCCTGGAAACTTCTTCTTATCTGTGTTCCCAGCCTAGAACTCGTAGAACAATGGGAAGCGGATGTCCACCTGTTTTATCCTGATATCACCATTATCAAGTGTGGGTCCCCTTATCGTGGTCACAAAGAGTTTCTGAAATCCCTCACCCAGGCGCGCTTCCCAGAGCAAGTCGTGGTGATTTCCACCTATGATTCTGCCCAGGGCGATTTCTACATGGCAAAGTGGCGACAGGCAAAACCGGAACAATTTGCCATGATCTGCGATGAAGTCCACAATATGGGTGCTCCAAAATCTCAGTGCCTCATGGAACTGAATCCAGCTTACCGCATTGGCCTTAGTGCAACGCCTCGCCGGAACTTTGATGAAATTGGATCTGAAAAGATTCTGAATTTCTATCACCAGAACACCTTCGAATTTTCGATCAAGGATGCCCAGCGTGAACACTACCTGGTGGAATACCAATATAGAGTTCTTCCCTGTGCAATGCCGGAAGAGGACTGGGAGTCGTATAAAGCGTACTCAAAGGAAATCGTACAGCTTCAGCACGCACTGGAACAGGAAGATAACGAGAAAGATCGCCTGCGGTTACAACAGCGTATAGAAGGCCGCTACCGTGATCGTGCCAAACTGCTTAAGAAGAACGACCAAAAAGTCCAAACACTGCAGACAATTTTTGACGAGATTCCCCCTTCTGCCCGAGTTCTGATTTATGGCGATGATTTGAACCATTTGGACGAACTGGGAAAAGAACTGGACCGGATGGGCAAATACTATTTCAAATACACCGGAGAACTGGACGCGCAAAAAGAACGCCCCACAATCCTGAAGGAATTCCGACAGGGAATCCGTAAAATCCTGTTGGCTGTTGGCTGTCTCGATGAAGGCATCGATATCCCTGCTTGCGATGTTGCAGTTTTTATCAGTTCTTCTACCTCTGAGCGTCAGTTTATTCAACGCAGAGGCCGCGTCCTTCGTATTGCACCGGGTAAAACGACTGCTTGGATTTATGACTATCTGGTCTATCCCATTCTTCCGGCTAGTACCAGCGATGAGGAACGTCGCATGGCTCTGTCTGTGATTGATTCGCAATATCGGCGAATCAACTTAATGGTAGACGATGCCATCAATGGCATTCGAGAGCATCAAAAACTCGATCAGTTTTTATCTCAGCGGAAGTTGAATCCGTATGATTTTTAAGGAGGTCGGAAAAACGATGGATCCATTGCTTATCCAAGTCGCAGAAGAATACCATATTGATGCCTCTATCGTAGAGAATGTTCTCCAGGTGGAGAAGGACCACGTATACCAGAAAAGTCGTCATACTCGCGGCCCCATCAGACAGATTATTGCAAATATGAGCGGAGAGGAGGATTCGGACCAATGATTTTCAATTCCCTCCGCATAAACAACTATCGCGCCTATTATGGGGAATGCAACTTTGATTTTCCCATTGATGGTGAACGGAACATCAGCATCCTTTACGCCGACAATGACGTAGGAAAATCTTGCTTCTTTTCCGCAATTTTGTTCTGTCTGTACGGCCCCAAAGACAGCGACGATCTTAAAGATCTGATCAATGTAAATGCCCAATCGGAGAAGTGCTATCATGCCGCGGTTTCTCTGTTTGTTGAGAACGGCTCTGACAAGATCGAAATCTCTCGCACCATTGACCTGCGCGGGAAACTGGAGGCTACCCCAAGCAGCAAAGACTTCAAATGCACGTTGGAACTGATTAAGAACGATGTTCCGCTGAACAGTGAAGAGGATGAAAAAGCAGATTTCATCAATTCTCTTGTACATCAAGATGCCTCACAGTACTTCTTCTTTGACGGCGAAAAAATCAACGATTATAGTACGGCCAGCGGAAGCCAGTATAAAGACGCCATTGCCCGTGTCCTTGGTATTAAGGAAGTTGATAACGCAGTAGAAGATCTCGGCCTGCTGAAAAAGGAATTCGAGAAAAACCGAGATGCTTGGATTCAGACCCAAAACAAGTATCAAGATATTCTGCAGCAGAAAATGGAAGCCGACCAGAAAGTCGCTGAGCAGGAAGCCTTGTTGCGCCAATATGAGCAGGAGATCAACGCTGCCAACGAGCAGATACAAAAGGACGAAGATAAGCTGAAGGATTTTAAGGAAATTTCTGAGAAAGTCACCCAAAAGCAGAAATTGTCTGAGGAAATCAAGCAACTCACCGACGACTTGAAACGTACTCGGCAGGAACAGTCTGAATGCTTTCAAAAGAATGCCACCCTCATGTTGGCCGCTTCCATTTTTGCTAAAATGCAGCAAGATACATCTAGCGAACCTACGGAATACCATATCACCGAACCGGTGAAAGAGTATCTCGTTCGCCTTATGGAACAGCCTATCTGTGTGTGTGGCGAGCCAATGATGGATTCCCACAAAGAAAAAATTCAAGCATTCATTCAGGATCACTTGGTAACAGACGATGCCATTCTCATTGAAAAGGAGCGTCGCGCCCTGTTTAATGCCTGCGCGCAGTACCAACCTCACGGATTCCAGACTCGTGCCGCTTACTTCTCCCTGAGCGAGGAAATTTGGAAGAAAGAAAAGGAGCGTTCCGCCAAAAAGGAAGAATTTGAGCACCTGCGAAAGGATATCGGTTCTTTCAATGAAGAAGCTGGCGAGCGCATCATTCAGGACATTGCCAACATGGAGGTAAAAAAGCAGGAGACCGAAACTCGTCGCACAAAAACGCAAGTTCTATTGGAACAAGACCAAGAAAAGCTTGCCCGGCTGGAAGAAAAACTTGCGGAACTCAGCCAGTTGGACAAAGAAGGCGCTTTGTGCCAGAAAAAATTGGAAAACACCATTGCGTTGGAAAAAATCTTCAGTGTGTATCGGAATCGTCTTCTGGAAGAAAAGCGTGCTTTCGTGGAAAAGTATGCCACCGAAGTTTTCTTACAAATCACCAACGCACCCCAAAAGTATAAAGGCATTAAGATTGCAAGCGACTATAGTCTTTTGCTTGAACTTACAAATGGCGAAACCTATCAGATCGAGCCTGGCCGCACGCTGAACCCTTCAACCGGTCAGTCTAAGGTGATCAGCCTTTCTTATATTGCCGGATTGAATCGCTCCTCCGATTTTGCAGCACCGGTTATCATTGATAACCCTCTTGGACTGTTTTCGGATGAACATCGTGCTGCAATTACTCGTTTCTTGCCGCATATGGGCAAGCAGGTGATTTTTATGGTCTCCACCGGTGATCTGACTGAGAAGTATCAAAACGAGCTGAAGCCGTATGTCAAAACCGTCTATAAGTTGGAAAACCACAGTGATCAGACCTGGCCCAAGACGGTGATTGCAAGCAAGGAGGTATATTGAAAATGGCGGAACAAGAGCTTTTTTTCATAAAACCTACTGCCAAAGTTCAGGCATCCTCGGAAAGTCGTGGCTTCTACGATGAAATCGTAAATGGAAAAGGAATTTTTTCCACAAAATATCAATTATATACGTTTGCTATCATGGTGGCCCTGTTGCGCAATGCAACTCCTGTCCCCATAAGTAAAACTGTAGATATTTGCGCAGTAGATAACGTGGACAAAGATAATTTTGCAGTTGCAAAGGGGTTGGTTGCTCACGGTTGCCCTGAGATCAACAACGGCAGTGACCTTTTGAAACGCATGAATGAATACGCAAATGCCGGTATTGCAATTCTACGCACTGACTACGAAAACAATGACGAGGACTTCGATCCGAGTGAATACCTCGAATAAAAAAACAAGGGCTACGGCAATACATTTGCCGTAGCCCTTGTTTTTTATACACACGGAATCAAATCTATCGAAGCGATTAAGCTTTTGGCGAATTCATAAAAAGCCCCTGTGAAATCCTCTTCAAAATACCTATCAAGACATTCTTTGGCTTCTTCTTCTGAGTTGATTTGATCTAAGTTTGGAAACTTTGTAAATAGCTCAGACCCCTTCAGTATCGATAGATAACGTAGAGAATAGTCACAATGAATTTCATCTTGATGTTCGTCTAGTTTCTTTACTTTTGCCGTAAACGAAAGCTGTCCGATATTCCCGTTGAGATTCTTTGAAATGAAAATATAGTCAAATAGGAAATCACGATATTTTCCAAATTTTCCCGGGAACGTATACTGAAAGTCAATTTGAGTTGTCTGTATATGTATCGTTTTCCCTTGTGGGATAATGAAATGTTCAAGCGTGTAAGCATCTTTATTGGTAAGATAACTTAAAAGTTCGGCCACGTTATTAATGTCGACATATTTTTTTCTGTCCGCGTTCGTTTTAAAGACAAAATAGTTATGGAGCATGGCCAACGCTTTGCAACGGACCCACTGAAACATATTGTTTGTTTCCTCTTCATCTTCTGTAAAACGATAAGCCGCCATCATTTTTCCCTTTGTCAACTCAACTCCGCTTATAAATGTTTTTATCCACTCGTTAAGTTTATCAATCCAATCGTTTGCTTGTACAATTTTATAAAATTTTTCGCCATCTTTTTTCGGCGCGAAGAGAATAAATAAAGATGCTGCCGCGAAAATCGGATAGGCCGAATCGTAATCCTTCTTTTGATGATTATTGCCATCAAAAA
>ERZ1035027.899-NODE-899-length-15154-cov-22.226041_pt1 | contig 15154 bp, 7 predicted proteins | sample MGYA00520604_ERZ1035027 | MGnify/ENA primary metagenome ERZ1035027 (study PRJEB33766, sample SAMN09781743) | gut metagenome | biome: gut microbiome | host: Homo sapiens | place: Madagascar | study: EMG produced TPA metagenomics assembly of the PRJNA485056 data set...
TATCGATATCGATACCGGCGTAATCGCCCGTGGTATCGACATACACATAGGGGTCGTTATCCGTAACGCCGATTTTGAGCACCGGGAGATCTCTGTCAGCTTCATTCGAGGAGGAAGAACTGCTTCGAACGGTATACGTCAGGGCGCCCGCACAGACGGCAACAAGGAGTATGAGCGTAAACGAGACGATGGTGGCCCGCTTGATGCGTCTGGGCACGTGCCCCCTTTCATCGAAACAGCAGTGGAAGTTCATTCTATTACCCGGGCGCATATGTGACAGTAAAAAAAGCGCCTCACCCAAGACGGGCAAGGCGCCAAAGGTTGAAATGCATCCGCAAGCGGTCGAATTAGGTTAACCCTACTCGAAGCTCAGCTGCTCCAGGCGATCGAAAACCGTATCGATGCGGGTGAGGAAGTCCCACGGATCGAAGATCTCGTCGAGCTTCTCCTGGCTGACGGTGCAGCGCAGATCGGCCTCGAGACGCTCCTTAAAGGTGGGGCCAGAGACACAATCCTGCACCTCGTGCCAGGTGGCCATGGCGTTTTCCTGAACGATAGCGTAGGCGTCCTCGCGGGTGATGCCCGTATCGACGAGGGCCAGCAGGACCTTGGAGGAGAAGATGAGGCCGCGGGTCTTGTTGAGATTGGCCATCATGCGGGCCGGGTACAGCTGCAGACCGTCGATAACGCGAATGAGGCACTGGAACATATGGTCAAGCGCGATGAAGCTATCGGCCTGGGCGACACGCTCGGCGGAAGAGTGCGAAATGTCGCGCTCGTGCCACAGGGCAACGTTGTCGAAGGCGACCTGGGCGTTGGACTTCACGACGCGCGACAGGCCGCAGACCTTCTCCATGGTGATGGGGTTGCGCTTGTGCGGCATGGCGGAGCTGCCCTTTTGGCCCTTACGGAACGGCTCCTCGGCCTCGAGCGTATCGGTCTTCTGCAGATTGCGAACCTCGGTAGCGATGCGCTCGCAGGTGGCCGCGGTGGTGGCGAGAACGCCGGCGAGATAGGCGTGATGGTCGCGGCTGATAACCTGCGTGGACAGCGGGTCGTGAACCAGACCCAGGTGCTCGCAGACATACTCCTCGACAAACGGCTCGATGGAGCTGTACGTGCCAACAGCGCCCGAGATGGCACCGAAGGCAACATTCTTGCGGGCGTCCTCAAGACGATCCAGATCGCGCTTGAGTTCCCAGGCCCAAGAGCCGAACTTCATGCCGAAGGTCATCGGCTCGGCGTGGATGCCATGAGTACGGCCGGCACAGAGCGTGTTGCGCTCCTCAAAGGCGCGACGCTTGCAAATCTCGCCGAGCTTCTTGACGTCCTCGATGATCAGGTCGCAGGCCTGGGTGAGCTGGTAGCACAGAGCCGTGTCGCCCAGATCGGAGCTGGTCATGCCATAGTGAACCCAGCGGCTGGGCTTGGGGTCGCCCTCGGGAACATCGGCGTCGATGTACTCCTTCATGTTGGTCAGGAAGGCGATGACATCGTGGCGCGTGACCTCCTCGATCTCGTCGACCTTTGCCTTCTCAAAGTTGGCATGGTCGCGGATCCACTGGGCTTCGTCTTTAGAAATGCCGATCTTGCCGAGCTCCGCCTGGGCCTCGCAGGCCAGGACCTCGATCTCCTGCCAAATGGCGTACTTGTTCTCGAGGGAGAAGATGTGTCCCATCTCCGGGCGGGTATAGCGATCGATCATAGCGGCTCCTTTTTGGTTATTGGCACGTTGGTCGTAACCCAACCATTGTACCGTGCGCGGGTGCGAGTATGGGCTGCAGGCATTAACCTAACATTTTGTGGCATAGAGCGGGCATGAGGACGTCTGCGTATTTGCGAAGCAAATACGCACTGGCTTCAGGCGACACGCCCGAACCTACGCCCATGCGCGGTCAAAATGGGTTGAATCCGACGCTCCCGACTGTCTCCCGTGCTCGGTGGAGTGGGCAACGGGACATCCGCGTATTTGCTTCGCAAATCCGCACCGGCTGCGGGCGGCATGCCCCGGTCCGGGGAAGCGGCGGTAACGTCGGTTGAATCCGCTTTTCCCAAAATCCGACCTGGTCGATGGAGCGGGCAACGGGATGTCCGCGTATTTGCTTCGCAAATCCGCACCGGCTGCGGTCGCCTATCGGCGACCTTGCCTGCTCGCTATAAACGCTTCGCGTTTATTTAACACTCGCACCCTGGCGGGTTCGAGTCCCGGCACTTTATTGAAAAAAGCACGGCACCGTGATGGTGCCGTGCTTGTGCTTTTTACTGGAGCGGGCAACGGGACTCGAACCCGCGAGTGTCAGCTTGGGAAGCTGATGCCTTACCACTTGGCGATGCCCGCTTGTGTGTTGGCTAGTATAACGCGGTTGTCTTGTTCGATACAAGGGTGGCGATGCTTGTTTTAGCTGTGGAGATTCGTTTGAAAATCGCATCAATTGTGGAGACGAGGACCTTTGACCTCCTGTTCTCCTTATCTTCTACCTGCGCTTTTGCCTGATTGTTGTATTTGAGCTCAATTTGTCAGGAATTGGGCAAGCTTTTGGTCAGGCTCCGGTACTTACCCGCATGAACCTCGGGGGTAGCCTCATCCTACGCGTCGCAACCTCCCCATGCGGCGCACGAGGGATAAGGAGCAGCCATGTCCAACGCACCCACGCACTCTGTCCACAGCGCAATCGCAACAGGTCCGCTGCTCCTGCTCCTCTTTTTTCTGATCGGCTGCCTGGCCCCAGGGGCCGCACTCGCCGTCGACGGGAGTGACGCCCTTAATTTCCGCACCATAAGCGACGGTTGCGGCCCCTTCGGTGTCGGTAAATACGAGGCACAGGACACTTCGATTTCGTACTGTATGAATCAAGACTGCCCCGGTCCCAGCAAGCCGGGAGGACCATGGCGCACATATGACCAGGGCTGGACATGGCTCGATGACGAATTTGCCGCCATCGTCTGTCACGGATACCCCTCCAGTACATCCTTTGGCGGCCACAATCTGTCGCCCGATCTCGCCCGCGCCGCCACCCAGATTGCCGTGTGGATGCTCAACGGAACTACGCGCCCCGACGGCACCTATTCGTATACAAATAGCAAGGGAGTTGCCAGAAGCGGTAGGTTTTACGAAAACGCCGAAGCCGTAGCGGCTGCACGTTGGCTCTACGACAGCGCTAAGTCCGGATCCATTAAGGCGGCCCCACATCGAGCCAGGCGTTATCACGGCCCGGTCTCGGGCGAGGGTCGACACCAGGACATGCTCTATGTTCTGCCCGCCGTCTCCGTATCTTTTCAAAAACAATCGTCGCAGGCTGACATCACCGCCGGTAACGACACCTACAGACTCGATGGCGCAACCTTCGATATCTTTGAAAGTGCGGGCGATGCACGTGTCGGCACTATCCAGATGGACGAAAACGGGCGTACACAAGCAACGCTTTTGCCCAATACGGCATATTACCTGGTCGAAACCAAAGCCCCGGCTGGCTATATCCCCCGAAGCGACCGAATAGCCTTCACCACACAAAACAGCGGAGAACATGTCACCGTCAATGAGCAGCCCGGCACCATCACCTTGCGTATTGCAAAAATCGATGCTGCCACGGATGCCGGCGCCCAAGTTGGGGCGTCGCTTGCGGGCGCTGAATTCACCTGCGTCTCGCAATCAACTCCCGGCTGGACTCGCACCCTTACGACCGACGAAAACGGACGGGCGATCCTCGATGACGTTCCTCTGGGCACCTTTACCATCTACGAGTCGAAAGCACCCGAGGGCTACCTGATTTCAAACGACTGTTGGAGCTACACCGTCGGTGCCGAGCAACTCGGAGATACGGGCATCGTTGAGCTCGAAAGCCGTATTCCCAACATCCCCATCGCCTTTGACCTTGAAATCTCGAAGTTTAAGGACCATGGCGATAACGATGAGTCCGGCCTTGAGCAGCCGGCGGGAGGCGTCGTCTTTGAAGTTGTCAGCAATAGCTCCCAACAAGTCGTCGGCACGTTAAGCACAAACGTTTACGGCTTTGCCTCCACCAAAGACCAGCCCGAAGCATGGTTTGGCGCAGGCAAGCGACCCGCCGGCGCTCACGGTGCCATTCCCTACGACCGCGCGGGCTACACCGTTCGCGAGGTTGCAGAAACGGTCCCTGAAGGATTTAAGCAAGCAGGGGAATGGACCATCACAGCAGAGCAGACCGCAGACGGCGCCGAGCTTCAGTACATCATTGACAACCACGCCCTATCGACACACCTTCAAATCGTAAAGCGCGATGCCCAGACCGGCGGCACCGTACCACTTGCCGGCTTTACGTTCCAGCTGCTCGATAGCCACCACGAGCCCGTTTCGCAAACATGTTGGTATCCGGCCCACAATGTAATGAATACCTTCACAACCGATGCAACCGGCACCGTCACGCTGCCCGAATCACTTAATCCCGGAACATACTACGTGCACGAGGCATCGGCCAAGGAACCGTATCTGCGCGGAGAAGACCTGGAGATAACGATTCCCGCCGACAGGAATCTGACACCGGTCGCCGTCGCCTCGTTCTACGACGACGTCGCAACCGGAAGCATCGAAATCATTAAGACGGATGCTGTAGATGGGAGTACCCTCGCTGGAGCCACGTTTGACATCCGCGCTGGTGGTGACATCGTGCGAGCCGACGACAGCATCGTCGCGCTGGATGGCGAAACCGTCGCCACCGTTACAACCGACGAACGGGGGCATGCGCGAGTCGATCATCTTTCACTGGGATGCGGTGCCGCCACCTACGAGGTCGTCGAGACACAAGCGCCCGAAGGCTATCTGCTCAACCCAACCCCATATACTGTGAAGTTGTCGTACGCTGACCAGCAAACGCCCGTGATCGAAGTGCACCTTGACGCTTCCGACGACTACACCAAGATCGATATCTCCAAAGTCGACGTGTGCGGAGGTCAGGAAGTGACAGGCGCCGAGCTTGTCCTCTGCGACTCCAATGGTAACGAAATCGATTCTTGGACTTCATCCGGCAAACCGCACCACATTGAGCACCTTACACCCGGCACCTACACCCTGCGCGAAACGATGTCCCCGCGTACCTACGACCTTGCCGAAGAGATAACGTTTGAAGTAAAGGCCACGGGAGAAGTTCAAACCATTGCCATGAAGGATACCCCCATCGAGATCAAGGGAAGCGTCGATAAGCGCCAAGAGATTGCACAGCCAGTCACAAGCAAACTCGTTGCCAACGGCGACGGAAAAAACCGAGCCAAAGCACGGGCCAATACACAAGGTACCTTCTGCTATACCATCGACGCCAAAAACGAGTCGAGCACCTGGGTCGACGAGTTAACCATCACCGACGACCTTGAGTGCGCCAAGGATGGCGCAGCGAAACTTGTTGCCGTCGAAACCCCTATTGCGGTCGGTGATCTAAACGGGCTGTGCAACGTGTGGTATCGAACGTCACCGGCAGGAACAAGCGATACGGAAAAGCAGGTCAATGCAACGCTTGACGACGGGCACAGCAATCCTTGGCTCGAAACGGAAGAGGTTACAAAGCTGCTAGGCGACGATGTGCGTCTCGTCGATTACGACGGGTGGCACCTATGGAAAGCAGATATCCCGACGGACAAGTCCGCCACGCTCGACACGAAAGAGATTGATCTTACAGACGACGCCGTCATCACGGGCATCCGTTTTGAATACGGTGCGGTAACCGCCGACTTTACAACCAGAAGCGAGGCGGGCTCTTGGACCCGGGATGACCTTAAAGACGAACACGACGATCTTGACGATGCCAAGGCGACCCTTAACTCGGATGCCCTAGGTGCAGTCGTGCATATGCAGGCAACGTCGTCCTATACGCCCCAAACCGCACTTGCCAACAGTGCGCGCGTCGATCTTTGCCGCAACGGCGGTGGCGATAAACTCGAGGCGCATGACGAGGACCGTGTCATCCAACGATGCGCTCTGCCTCAGAACCTGCCGGCAACGGGATCTGTTGCCGTCGCCGCATGCATCACCGCACTCCTGACCTCGGGCACTGCAGCCATATGGTTCGCTCGCTTTAGGTCAGCCACAAGGAAGCGCTAGCACGATAAATAAAAGCGGGCGAGCCAGTCTCCCGGCTCGCCCGCCTTACGCATAAACGATGAATCGGCTATTCAGCAGATGACGAACCGCCATCGATGGCTGCCTGATCGGACTCGGAAATACCGTCGGCACCCAAACTTTGCTCTTGCTCCACCTCTTCGTTCATTGTTGTCTCGGGCGTCGAGCCCTTAACGCCAACGACATACGCGGCCCCAAAGCCCAATGCGATTGCGATCAGGGTCAAGATTAGATAGATGGGCCAATGGCGCTTGATGTACGAAAACACGCTGACTCCTTAGCGGATCTGTCTACGAACGACGAATGACCTCGGTCACGACCTCGGACACCGTAGCGATATTGGTCGGATTGACGTTGTACGGCAGGTCATCCTCGGTGCGAGCGCAGGCAAGGCGCGGGCCGTCCACACCGGCGATCGTAAGGGCGCGACGGCTTGCCTCGAGCGCTGCGGATGCATCGGTTTTTGCATAGGGCATCTCGAACGCACCGCAATCGACGTGGAACGACTTACACACCTTGCTGACAAGATTCATGATGCGGCGATCGCCCTTAAAGAGCTGCTGCTCGCCCTCGACCGTTACCACCGAAAGCCTGCCGGCACCGATAGACTCAAGGTTGATGAAGAACACACCGCGGAGCTTGTCACGATGCGAGGCCAAAAACGCCCTCATGCCGGCGCCGTCGCAATCGGACGCGCCCGTTGCGACGAACCAGATATCGTGGCCGAGCAGCTCATCGTCACCCATGGAGGCAACGGCCGAGAGCATATCCTCGGCAGAAGCACCATCGGAGGAGGTGGCGCCGCCCTTCCAACCGTCGTCGTCATCCTCGAAGTTATCCCACGAGCCAATGCCGCGGCCAGACTTCTTGGCATCGTAATCGTCCTCGACGCCCAGCCAGTCGCTCATGCTGTCCTGCTCGCTCTTCTTTTTGCGACCGAACAAGCCGCCCAGGCCACGCTTCTGCGGCTTGGCGCCCGTCGAAGCAGGAGCCGAGATGGTCTCGAGCGGCTGTGCGCCCGAGGAGATGGGCATGGGGGTCGCGACCGGTGCCGATGTGGGCTCGGGACCTTGCGCCGTCGCAAAGGGATCATTTGTCTGTGCCGAAGGATCGGGAAGATCGAATAGCGACGTGCGGGATGCGACGTTGGCCTGTTGCATCGAAGGCAGCGACGGATCGGGGACCGAGGCCAGCGGCGACGAAGAGGGCGCAGGCGCGGAGGCCGGATCGGGAATATTCATTTGCTGGCGCGGAGGCACCTGAGACGAAATCTGCGCCATGAGGGAGTCAACCGTCTCGTCCTGCGTGGGAGCGACATTGGCCACCGTGGCGCCGGGGTCGCTCGGCGCGGGCATGGTAAAGATCTGCGTAGAATAAGGCCTGGACACATCCGTCTTGGGAGCCTCGTCAACCGCAGGGGACTCCTGCTCCATCGCAGGAGCCTCGACCTGCTCGGGCGCGCTGGCCTCAACGGAATCGACCTCGTCGATAACCGAATCATCGGCGGCGTCCTGGGCATCATCGGAGATGGGAAGGGGCTCGGCAATTGCGGTGCCCTGCTTCTCAAACGTCATCGTGGCATCAAATGACATGGTGTTATCGACCGGCTGCTGCGCATCAAAGGACGTCGTAGCCTCGGCAACGTCAGCGGATGTCGGCTGCGGAGCCTCAAAGGACGTCGTAGCGTCGGCGACATCGGCAGGCTCCGGCTGCTCGGCCTCGCTCTGCTCGAACTCCTGTGCCGCACGCTCACGCTCGGCCTCGGCGGCCTGCTGCTGGGCGATGGCCTCCCGCTCGGCGGCCTCGCGGGCAGCGGCGCGCTTTTCCTCAAAGTCGTCGACGAACTTCTTGCCCTTCGCAAGGGCGCCCTTAAAGAAGCTAGAAGCGCTGGCACCAATCGAGGAGAATGCGGAAGCGATATCGGCATGGGGCGTTGTCGAGGGAAGCTCGGCCGAGAAATCGGTGTCACTCTCATAGGACACGCGTTGCGGATACTCGTCATAGTCTTCGTCGGCGGTCTCGTCTTCAACCTGTGCCGGAGCGGCAGGCGCCAGAATATCCAGACCGGCTGCAGAATCGAGCGCGGGCTTTGCGTCAGACTCCGCGGCAGCAACAGGGGCAGCGACCGGCTCGGCGGGAGCAACAGCCGTATTCGCCGCGGGCGCAGGCTCCTGTGCAACGGGAGCAGGCTCCGACTCAAACGTCGGCTCCTCGCCCTCTTCGTAATCAAGCGTGCAGGACTCGGGCAGCATGCCAAGCGCACGGATGGCATCCGAACCAAAGCGGATATTGCCAGCGGCATTGCGATAGAGTTTGGACTTGGGCTCGGCAACTTCGACCGCCACGGGCTCCCCCGCCGGCTCGGCGGTGGACTTTTCCTCGGTGGACACTTCGACCTGGGCAGTCTGGTCTTGAGCCTCGGGCGCGATAACGCCGATCAGCGTCTCGTCGGCAGAGGCACCCTCAAAACCATCGATCTGCCCATCAAAAGCCTCTTCCTGCTCGGGCACATCGTCAGGCGCCACCGGCTGGCCAAACTCGTCCTCGTCGTAGGAAGGTTCCTCATATTCAATGGTGTTGCCGTAGTCGTTTTGCTGCTGGGCCGCGGCATACTCGGCCGCCGCGCGCGTCATCTCCTCGGCGCGACGCTTCTGCTCGCCAAAATAGGTATCGAACGGAATGTCGTCGGGGAACTCGTTTTCGCCCTGATAGGGGGCAACGTTGTCCATGACACCGAGCATGGCGGCAACAGAGGACTTGTTGCACACCGCGCCAGACGTGTAGGGAAGCACAAAACGGTTGGAGATGATATTGGCGGCGTTAGCCAGTGCCACAAGGGAGGTCAGAATCGCGACAACCCACAGCAGCACCTTGAGCACGCCGGGAAGCGGCAGGATACGCAGGATGGCAACAGCCGCGGGTGCGATCGTGGCGACAGGCAGGAGCTTGGCGATAAGCGCGCGATACGGAGCGTAGGGCTCGCGAGCAAGGAGCTCGGCACGGGGGGAATCATAGTGCGCCACCACGACGACCGGGCGGTTGCGCGGAGACGCAAGCGGGCCCGAGGCCTTGTGATAGGCGATGACATTTTGGCTCACACCGGTCTTTCCCAGGCGCGAAACCACGGGATGCCCCGTGCGCTCGAGCACGTAGAGCACGGCTCCGACAATGGCCAGCAAGGTGCCGACCAAGCCGATACCGCCGCCGATGCCCATCAGCAGGGCGCCGGCAAACGCAAGAATACCGGTAACGGCAAATGCCAACCTACTGGGCGCCGGGGCATTGAACTCCTGAACCTCGGGATCAAAGCCGTGGTTGCGGAAGATCTGAGCGATATCCTCGGCAGCCAAGCGCTCTTCTTCGCTGCATGCCGGCGTAATGCCGGTGTTCTGCAGCAGGTGGTTAATATAGTTCTGGGTGTTCGCCATGTGCGCTCCACATCCATAATCCGACAAATAGGCCCAATGCATGCACATTAGAACCGTATATAGTCGAAAGTATACCCCGAGCGAGCGCAAACGACCGAATTCGGGCCATCTTAACGCCCCGAGCGGACAAGGATATAGCCTAATCTCCATATCGGACTAAAATCATGGCATCAAACAACCTTCTCATGCGAGGATTCTATGACGGCAAGTACAACGACTGCGGCAAATAAAAAAGGTTCGGCAGAGCCGGGCTACGATAAAACCGCCCAGCGTATCCTCAATCTCTTCTTTGTGCTCAACAGTTCGGCCGAGCCGCTGACCACCGAGCAGATCGTTCTAGACTCCGATCTGGGCTACGGGTCGGGCAATGTTGAGTCTGATAAACGCAAGTTTCGGCGTGACCGCGAAAAATTGCACGAGCGCGGCATCGTGATTAAGGAGGTGCGCGCGCCCGGAGCCCAGGAAACCGAAGAAAGTGCCTGGACAGTCGACCGCGACCACACGTTTGCCGCCGGCGGCCTGATTACCGCCGACGACGCGGACATCCTCATGGACGCCATAGACCAGACACTCGCCGTCGGGTCGTCGACTTTTTCGACGCCGCTCGCCGACATCCGGTCCAAAATCGCATACCTGACCGGCGAGATGGATGAGCCGGAGATGCCAGCCCACCGCTCTCCCATGGTCGATGCCGTATGGAGCGCTTTTGCCGAGCGCTGCGCGCTGCGTTTCCTGTATCAAAACGGGCGCGGGGAGCAGCGCCAGCGCACCGTCCGTATCTACGGCATGTTCGAACGCGAGGGCATTTCGTATTTCTGCGGCTTGGATGATGCCTCCGGCACGGTGAGGACATTTCGCTGCGACCGCATCGTCCGCGCCTGGAGACCCTCTGGCTCCTACACCATCCCCAGCGACTTCAACCTTAATGACCAGCTGTTCTTTGAGTTTGATTTTTCCGACCGCGACCCCATCGCGGCCACATTCTCGTTTACCGCCGCCACGCCGGCGGACATGCTCCACGCCCTTACGCGGGGACGCGGAAACCTCGACCATACCACCGAGGGATGGACGTGGACCGTTGGCGTGCGTGACCTAGATGCCGCCGCCTCATTTTGCATGGAGCACAGCGTCGACGGCATGAGGCCCGTGGCACCCGATGCACTCAAACAGGCTTGGAATCGCCTCATCGAAAGGACGGTGAACGCCCATGGTTGCGCGTAAACTCACAAGCGAGCAAAGACTCTCACGCGCCATCGACATCATGGAAGCCCTCTACGCCGCCGGTGAGAAGGGCATGGATCGCGCTGAAATCTGCAGCCGCTTCGACATCACCGGCGCTTCACTCGACGAGATCATCGGCATCGTTTCGACCCTGGCAGACCGCGAATCGGGGGCGCGCGTCATCTGCGAATGCCGTGACGAGCGCGTCATTCTAACGGGCGAGGCGGGCCGTGTGCTGCCGTTGCGCCTTAGTGCAGCCGAGGGCGCCGTGCTCAACCACGAACTCGAGTCACTGGGCATCGAGCCAGAGACGGCGGCACGCATCCGCCGCGCGCTCCTACCCGAGGAACTGGGCTACAACCAACGCGTTGTCGACACCGTTGCGCGCGGCTCCCATTGGCAGCAGCTCAATTGCGCCATCCAGGACGGCGTTCGCTGCCGCATCGCCTATCGCTCGCTTGATGACGAGCGCGCGCGAGAGCGCACCGTCGACCCCCTGCGCATCGTGACGAACGGCGACAGCATGTACCTGGCAGCCTGGGATACCGAGCAGGACGCGCAGCGTCGCTATCGCCTCGATAAAATCGAGGAAATCATCCTGACTGACGACTCAGTCGAACGGCACCACTCGAAGATTACAACCCTTCAAGACTCGCTTGCGAAGGCAGGGCGCGAGGCAAAGCTCGCGATGCCGCTCGATCTTGCCGGCCGCCTGGGCTGGGCGGGTATCACGTCGGTCAACCAGACCGACGAGGACGCGGCAATCGTAACCGTTCGCTACACGTCCGAAACATGGCTCTTTTCCCAAGTGCTGGCAAAGGGCGGAACCATCCGCATCACGGATGACCCCGCCCTGTCAAAGCGCCTGTGCGACTATGCGGAGACGCTTATCTGCCAGCTCTAGCGTCGTCGGTCATGCGCCTGTCGCCACAGCTGCAGGTAGTGGCCGATCTGGGCCGATTCGATACGCTGGTATGAGGTAGTGGGCAGCGACGTCAAAAACTTCTTGCCGTAGCCCTTCGTCACCAGGCGCGGGTCGGCCAAGATGAGTACGCCACAATCGGTCGATGAGCGAATGAGGCGACCGGCTGCCTGCTTGACCTCGAGCACGGCCTCGGGCAGCGAATAGCGCGCCCAAGCGCGGTCTTCGCGCAGATTGCGCTCACATGAGAGCGGGTCTGTGGGGCTCGAGAACGGCAGCTTGGGGATGATGACGCAGCGCAGCGTCTCGCCGCTGGCGTCAAACCCTTCCCAAAAGGCCTTAAGCGCAAAGAGTGACGAGGTCGGTTCGTTGATAAAGCGATCGCGCAGGCGGCGAGGGGACGAGTTGCGCTGCTGGCAGTTGAGTTCCAGGCCCGCACGAGCCATCTTGGGCTCGACGCGATCGTACAGCTCCTCCATGTCACGCCTGTTGGTGAACAGCGTGAGCACCGAGCCGCCCATGGCAAGATGAGCGTCGACCAGCACGCGCTCGAGCGCCGTAAGATAGCTCTCACGATCGCGCGGATCGGGGATATCGCCCGCAACGACTACAGCCATGTTCGAATCGAAGTCGTAGCTCGAGTCCAAGTGCAGCGATGAGGATGTTGAAGCACCGATGCGATCGAGGCCGACCGCATGGTTAAAGTGTTCAAAGCTTTTGGACACCGTCATGGTCGCCGAGGCAAAGATAGCCGTGTGAACCTCGGGCAGCCACTCGGTTGCCAAGGCCTCGCCAATATCGATGCGCTCCGCGGTCATCGACTCGCCGCCGGCACGCAGCCTGCGATTGACCTGCAGCGAATACACGTAGTGTTCATCGGTGCCGTCAATGATGAGCTTGAGGTTCTCGGCCAGCTCGTGCAGGCGGCGCGAGATATCACCCAGGTCGACAACAACCTCGGGCTTGTCGGCGGCGACGGCTTGTACCAGCGCGTCGACGCTCTTGTCAGCTTGTTCCAATGTGCCGATGGCAGCGTAGGCCGACTGTAAGAAATCATGCCAGTCGTCAGATTCGCGCAGCTCGGGGCCAATCCATAGATTGGCATTGTCATAGCCCCCACGGGCACGGCGACCGAGCTCGCGAACGCCATCGAACACGCCGGCGATCGCCATGCTCGCGCGCGCAACCGTCGACGTCGCCTTGGCAGTAAGGCCCAGATAGAGCGTAGAGCCCTCGGAGGTTGCCAAATCACGGGAAACCTGGCTTAGCGCGCCGGTGCTCGAGCCACCCAGACGCTCAAACAGAACGCGCGATTCATCCGCCGACACCACGCGCGCCCACTGACGGCGCGCCTCGCGCTCGATGGAATGGGCCTCGTCGATTACCCAATGACGAATCGGAGGCAAAATCCTGCCCTCGGCCGCGACGTTGCGGAACAGCAGGGAATGGTTGGTGACCACCACATCGGCATGCGCCGCACGACGGCGAGCGCCGTGGACCAAACATTTATCAGGGAAAAACGGGCAGAGGCGACGAGCACACTCGCGCGAGGCCGTCGTAAAGTCGGGACGGTTGACGCTGCGCCACCGAATGCCGAGCGAGTCGAGGTCGCCATCGGCTGATTGGCAGACGTACGCCATAATGACCGCGACCGCCGTGAGCGTGTCCGCCGGATCGCGCTTGGTGGTAATCTCGACCTGGCCGCGGCTCATGCGCTCGAGCTTGCGCAGGCACGGATAGTGGTCATACCCCTTGAGAGCGCAAAATGACAGACCACCGTCCAGTTGCTCGGCAAGTTTTGGCAGCTCATGGTACATGAGCTGGTCGGCAAGATTGTTCGATTTGGTCGCAATACCAACCGTGATGTTGTTACGGCGTGCTGCCTCGGCAAAAGGCACCAGATAGGCCATCGATTTGCCGACGCCTGTGCCTGCCTCAATTACTCGATGAGTGCCCGTGACCAGCGCATCGCGGACCTCGAGCGCCATCGCGATCTGCTCATCACGCGGCTCGTAGGTGGGATACATGCGATTGACCAGGCCGCCCGGGGCATAGTCCGCCTCGATTTCCTCGCGGCTCGGCATCTTAAGGACCGGTAGCTCGTCCGCATCAACGCGATCATCGGCCCGATCGGCCTTGAGAACGTCGGCGCGGGCGGCGCTGAGAGAGAAGATGGAACCGGGGTTCTGTCCCGCCAAGAAGGAGAAGATGGGACGATAGGACCAGGGTACGTCGGGGTGCATGTCGGCCAGGCGCGCCATCAAGCCATGAGGCAAGTCGGTGAGCGCCACGAGCAACACACGCCACACACCACACAAGGCGTCGACATCGGCGTTGGCGCGGTGCGACACAGAGTCGCAGCCAAACAGGTCGGCCATGAAAGACAGCTTATGCGAGGCCAGGCGCGGAAGCGCGATGCGCGACAGTGCCAGCGAATCGATCCAGATGTCACTGACGTTGACGCCGCCCTTGACCGACTCGATAAACGAGCGGTCGAAGGTGGCGTTGTGTGCGATCACCGGGCAGCCACCGACAAAATCGGCGAGAGCGGCGACGGCCTCAACCGCCGACGGGGCATCTGCCACATCGGCATTTGTAATGCTCGTGAGCTCGGTAATCTCGGCGGGAATCAGCTGCTTGGGATGCACGAAGGTATCGAAGCGATCGACAACCTCGCGGCCCGAAAGGCGAGCCGCCGATATCTCGATAAGCTCGTTGTCCTGCACCGAAAGACCCGTGGTCTCGGTATCGAGGACGATAACATCTTCTTCGATGAGACCAAACGCTTGGGTTTTGGCGCGCTCGGCAAGCGTGGCATAGGAATCGATGACAAACTGCGGCGTTCCCGACGAAACAGCGTCCTCGATTAGCATGCAACGCCCGCTCGACGAAGTCCCATGCGAATCAGGCTGTCACAGACCTGCGGGAACGTCATGTCATCGGTGTGGCGAATCTCATCCGGATACAGCGACGTATCGGTCATGCCGGGAATCGTGTTGGTCTCGAGGATAACGGGGCCGTCCTCGCTCACGATAAAATCGCTGCGCGAGATACCCAGGCAGCCGAGTGCCTTATGGGCAGCACAGGCAAGCTCCTGGGCACGAGCGTAGTTCTCGGGCGAAATCTGCGCCGGAATGCGATGGATGTCCGTAGGGTCGACATACTTCACGTCCAGATCGTAGAACTCGCAGTCCTCGGGCTTACGGATCTCGACAATCGGCAGGGCGCGCACGTCATCCTCGCCGTATACGCCGACGGTGATCTCGGTACCCTCGATACACTTCTCGACCAGCACTTTGTCGCCAAACTCAAACGCCTTGGCGATAGCCGCAGGCAGCTCGGAGGGCTCGTGGACCAGGGAAATGCCATAGCTGGAACCGTTGACGGCCGGTTTCACAAAGCAACGCTCGCCACAGACCTCGACAACGTGATCGATATCGACTTCATCGCCCACTTCGAGCGCAAGGCCGGGGGCAATGGGAATGCCCGCCTTGGCGT
>ERZ1035027.902-NODE-902-length-15135-cov-9.116910_pt1 | contig 15135 bp, 12 predicted proteins | sample MGYA00520604_ERZ1035027 | MGnify/ENA primary metagenome ERZ1035027 (study PRJEB33766, sample SAMN09781743) | gut metagenome | biome: gut microbiome | host: Homo sapiens | place: Madagascar | study: EMG produced TPA metagenomics assembly of the PRJNA485056 data set...
TTCCGGATCGTTCCGGATCCATTTCATATCGATCATGATTTTTTCCTTCCTTTATCTTATGTGGGATGCCCACAAGATTACAGTATGTAGGGCGAACAATGTTTCACGTGAAACAACCTCGCCGCCTTACTCTCTTGTCAGTTTCTGCGCCAGTGCAGACAGATCGTCCTTGTCGTAGAACTCCAGGTTCAGCGTGCCTTTGTTCTTGCCGGCGGTCACGGTGACACGCCGTCCCAGGCGGCTTTCCAGGCTGATCTCGATTTCCTTGTAAAAGCTGTCCTTATGGGAAAACTGCGGCATTTTTCCGGGCTTTTCCCCGTCTGCGGCGATCTTCTCCACCGCACGCACCGTCAGCTTGCCCTCTGCCGCCTTTGCCGCCGTTTCCGAGAGCAGTTTCTCGTCGGAGATGCCCAGCAGCGCCCGTGCGTGTCCGGCGCTCAGGCCGCCGTCCTCCACCAGCTTTTTCACCTTCTGGGGCAGTTTCAGCAGCCGCAGGGAGTTTGCCACAGCGCTCCGGGATTTTCCCACACGCTTTGCCACTTCCTCCTGGGTCAGCTGGAACATATCCATCAGCTGTGCATAGGCGTTCGCCTCTTCCACCGGGTTCAGATCCTCCCGCTGGAGATTCTCGATCAGGGCGATCGCCATAGTCTCCTCGTCGGTCAGCTCCCGGATCACCACCGGCACTTCGTCCATGCCCAGCATTCTGGCAGCACGCCACCGGCGCTCGCCGGCAACGATCTGATAGTTCAGTCCCAGCGGACGCACCAGAATGGGCTGTATCATGCCGTACTGCTGGATGGAATCCGCCAGCGTCTGAATTGCCTCATCGCTGAACTGTTTCCGGGGCTGATCCCGGTTGGGTTCCAGTTCTGACACACGCAGGGTCTTTTTCACCTGGACATCCGCTGCGTTTTCATCGTAGAGAAAGTCCAGACCGCTCCCCAGTCCGCCGATCGTCATAGGTCATCACGCTCCCTTTTTCTGCCGAATGCAAGCATCCGCCGCTTTTTCTCCGGCGGCTTTTCTCCCAGCAGTTCCAGCCCCAGGAGCATATATGCCTCGGCACCACGGGAGAGCCGGTCGTAGTACATGACGGGCTTTCCGTGGCTGGGTGCCTCGGAAAGGCGCACGTTCCGGGGAATCTTGGTCTGAAAGACCTTTCCCGGAAAATACTTCTTGACTTCCTCTTCCACCTGCCGGGACACATTGAGCCGCTGGTCGAACATGACGAACAGAATGCCGCCGATGTCCAGATTGGGGTTATAGTTGCTGCGCACCACCTTAATGGTATTGGTCAGCTGTGACAGACCCTCCAGCGCATAAAACTCTGCCAGCATCGGGATAATCAGCTGGTCAGCCGCCACCAGTCCGTTGACGGTAAGCAGCCCCAGCGCCGGCGGACAGTCGATGAAGATATAGTCGTAATCCAGCTTACAGGTCAGCAGCTGCATTTTCAGCCGGTTCATCCGGTTGTCCATATTGGACAGCTCCAGCTCTGCCCCGGCGAGGGTGTTCTTTGCCGGCAGCAGGCTGACGTTTTCAAACGCCGTGCGGACGATGGCTTCCTGGATGCTGCACTTTCCCACCAGCACCTCATAGGATGAGGCGTGGAGCAGTTTTTTCTTGATGCCGAGACCGGTCGTGGTGTTGCCCTGGGGATCGATGTCCACGCAAAGCACACGCTTGCCACGAGAGCCGAGATAAGCGCCCAGATTGACCACGGTGGTGGATTTTCCCACGCCGCCTTTCTGGTTCGCTACTGCATACACCATACTCACGCTGTTTTCTCCTTTCCTGCGGTGTGCCGGACGTGGGATTTCTCCCCGTTTTTCCCGGAGCGCACCGAATTTGGTTGAAAGTGTGCATGACGCACACAAATACTCTTTCATTATAACACGATTTTCCGCCCTTGTAAAGCATTTTCCGGAATTTTTGCGGAATGTCTGTCGGATTTTGTTTCACGTGAAACATTTTCCATGGAAACGCCGGCAAAAAAAATTATCGCAAAGCATGACACGATCCCCCAGCGAATGCAGTCGGGTTTTTGGGAAATGGTGTCGGCTGAAAGCGTTATTTCCCAAAGCGGCGCTGAAAATGCCCGAAACAGGCGGATTTTTTTAGTGGAAATGATTTCCCGTATCTGTTACAATGGAATCAGACAAGCCGGAGAAACGGCAAAAGAAAGGAAGTACAGCTATGGCAGGATTTTTGACATTTACCAAGGAAAAGCCCATCAACCGGGTGGTGGAAGTGGACATCGGCGAGATCCGTCCCAATCCCCACCAGCCCCGGAGCGAGTTCGACATTGCGGACATCCAGTCCCTGGCAGACAGCATTCTCCAGAACGGCATTTTACAGCCGCTGACGGTGCGGCGGGGCGAGGACCGGTATGAACTCATCGCCGGCGAACGACGGCTGCGTGCGGCAAAGCTGGCAGGGCTGCGAGCCGTCCCCTGCATCATCCTGGACATCAGCTCCCGGAACTCGGCGATTATGGCGCTGGTAGAGAACATCCAGCGGCAGGACTTGTCCTTTTTCGACGAGGCGAGCGCCATCGAAAAGCTGATTACATACTACGGGATGACACAGGAGGACGCTGCGGCAAAGCTGGGAAAGGCGCAGAGTACCATTGCGAACAAGCTGCGGCTTTTGCGGCTGACGGCGGACGAGCGTGAGGTCATTATGAAGTACAATCTGACGGAGCGCCATGCCCGGGCGTTGCTACGGCTGGCGGCGCCGGCGGAGCGGTTGGCGGTGCTGGAAAAGGTGGTCAAGCAGAATCTAAACGTGGAGCGGACAGAGGCGGCGGTAGAAGAGGTGATCGGGCAGAAAAAGGTGCAGAACAGCTATAAAAAGCGGAGTAAGGTGTTCCAGAACGTGCGCATTTTCGTGAATACGATCACGAAGGCGGTGGAGACCATGCAGGCGGCAGGAATCGCAGCGGATTCGCAGAAAATACAGCGTGAGGATTATATTGAGTACCGGGTTCGCATCCCTATTGCGGCGGGTCGCCGCTGACCCTTCCCCCAATTTAGCGTTCAAAAAAGGGCAGTGTCACGGCAGACAAGCTGCCTATAACCCCTCCGGGGGATTTATGTTGTAGGTAATCTAATGCTATACACTGCCAGTCGTGTGATACATTGCCGCCCAGGACAAGGGTAGGCGGTAAGCTTTTCTTTTTTTGCTTCTTTTCAGTAAAGAAAAAAAGAAGGGAGATTCTTTGGGAATCCCTCTGTCAGCTACGCTGACATCTCCCTTTTCAAGGGAGACTGAATACTCCTCTGCCCTGTCGGGCATCTCCTCTGTGAGAGGAGACTATTCGGCAAAGCCTCCTCTGTAGAGGAGGTGGCAAGCCGCAGGCTTGACGGAGGAGTCTCGGGCGAACAATGTTCGCCCCTACGGTAAAGTTCTTTCAAGCAAACCAATTTTTAAGATAGTCCCCCTTGAAAAGGCGCCCGAAGGGTGTGCCTATATTACACGGAGCATCCATCATCTTCTTTCTCATCTGCCCACCAACAGACAGAAAAAATCCCTCTGCGTTTACAGAGGGATTTTCTATTGCAATACCATTTTTCTAAAACGTCAGCACAAAACAGATCCAGTGTTCGTATTCCGATTCCACCTGTATCCGTATTTTATGAGCGTCGGCGATGCTCTGGGCGATGGACAGTCCCAGACCATAGCCGCCGGTCGCTCTGGAACGTGACGCATCGCTCCGGTAGAACCGCTGGAAGATCTTTTCCTTTTCCGACTCCGGAATGCCCTTTCCCGTGTTGTACACCTTGAGTACCTTCTTGTTCTGCGTCTGCTGCAAGGTCACACGGATCTGCCCGTGTTCCTCGCTGTATTTCAGCGCATTGTCTATGAAAATGCCCACCAGCTGCTTGATCTGGTCGGGGTTGCCGTGATAGCGGATGCCGTCCTGGATGTCCAGCTCCAGCTGCTTTTCCTGCTCGAACGCCTGTCCCTCAAAGGGCAGCGCTGCGCCGGAAACCGCCTCGCTGAGAGAAAAGTCCACGAAGTCTTTCTGCTTGTCTCCCATCTCCAGCTTGGTCAGATTCATCATCTCCCCCACCAGCACACGCATCCGCTCCGCCTGGGACTGGATGTAGCTGAGCCACTTGTTTTCCCCGATCTCGTCATGGAGAATGTCCACGTTGGCGGAGATGATGGTAAGCGGCGTTTTCAGCTCGTGTCCGGCATCGGAAATGAACTGGCGCTGGCGCTCAAAGGTCTCCTGCATGGGACGCATCGCCCGTTTCGTCAGGATCATGGTCAGCGCAAACACCACGCCTTCCATCAGCAGGAACACCAGAATGCTCACCAGCAGCACCTTGTGCAGCAGCAGCCGTTCGGCGCTCCGGTCGGAGAACACCACCAACGTTCCCATGGCGTAATCCCGGCGAAAATACTGCAAATTCCCATACCAGCCGTCTGCCTTGTCCTTTTGCAGCACATAGTCCAGCAGGGTCTGTGCGTCCTCTTCTGTATAGCTGTCCGTGCCGTCCAGCCGGGTCAGCGTGCCGTCGGAATTCGCAAAGCACAGAAAATGGTCGATGGTGACTACGCCGCTCTTTTTATCCGGAAACGGCGGTTCGCCATGGTCGTCCTGGCGCATGGGCATAGACTGGGTCAGCTGCGCCAGCGGTGCGGCATAGAACACCCCCTGCTTTGCGGCAGCATAGTTCTCTTCGTTTTCCCAGCGGTGATCCGGTTCGTCCGGTCCCCACCAGGGCGGCGGATCGGGATCCGGCTGCGTCGTCTGCTGGGGTGGTTTTGTCTGCGGCGGCGCAGTGGTCACCGCAGGCTTTGCCGCCCGTGGGCTGGTGGTTCTTGCCGCAGTGGTTGCCCGTGTCTGCGGTGCGGCAGTGGTTCGTGGCGCTGCGGTAGTCTGTACCGGAGACTGCACCGCCGGCGCCTGGGTCTGCACCGGATTTTTGGGCTGTTCCGCAGGCGCAGCCGTAGCTCTTGCCGTTGTCTCTGCGGCAGCGGTCTCCGTGGCTGTGGTTTCCGTGGTAGTCTCCGCAGTCGTTTCCGCAGCGGAAGTGCCGGTCTCCGTGGCAGTATCCGTGGACTGCCGGGGCTGTTTTCCGTCCGGCGGCATATCATCCGGCAGTTCGGGAACGGTGGTCTCACTAATGGCAATCTGTTCCAGCAGGTTTCGGGTCTGGTTATAGCTCATCGCCTCGGTCACCACATTGAGGGCAATCAGCGGAACCAGCAGCACTGCGGTGAGCATCGCCATCGTGATACAGATAAACTGCCGGCGCACCCGGCGGATCATGCTTTTTTCTCCAGGAAATAGCCGATGCCACGGGCGGTGCGGATCTGCACGGTGGAGTGGATGGCGGTCAGCTTTTTCCGCAGGAAGGAGATATACACCTCGATATTGTTGTATTCCACGTCGCTTTCATAGCCCCAGATCTTTTCGATAAAGCGTTCTTTGGGCAGAATCTGTCCCGGATTGGAGAGGAGCATTTCCATGATCTGATATTCCTTCAGACTGAGTTTCATCCGGCTGTCGCCCTGGATGAGGTCATAGGTCTGGCGGTTCAGCTGGAGTTCCCCGAAATGCAGGCAGTCCACTTCCACCTCGCCTTTCCGCCGGGTCAGCGCCCGGATACGGGCAAGGAGTTCGCCGGTGGAAAAGGGCTTTGTGAGATAATCGTCTGCGCCGCAGTCCAGCCCGTGGATCTTGTCTTCCACCTCAGACTTTGCGGTCAGCAGCATAATGGGCGTGGCGTTTTTTTCCTGCCGCAGGATACGAACGATCTCGGTGCCGCTGCGAACCGGGAGCATGATATCCAGGAGGATACAGTCATAGATACCGGTACGGGCGTATTCGAGACCGTCATCGCCATCAAAGACGGTGTCCACGTTGTACTTGTTGCGTTTGAGGATCTCTGCCAGGGTATCCGCCAGCTGGACTTCATCCTCGACCACGAGTATATTCATTGTAATCACCCTTTCGAAAGCGTAGGTTTCCAGTATTTATTGTAACGGGGAAAGCTTAATGCAAGCTTAAACATTGCGGCGGGCTGAAAATCGAACCGATTGTTTCCTTGGACAGGACAACTCCCCTGCCCTATCGGGCATCTCCTCTAAAAGAGGAGACATTTCGCAAAGCCTCCTTTACAGAAGAGGTGACACGAAGTGCCGGAGGAGTCCCGGGCGAACAATGTTCGCCCCTACGATGCGTTACCCATTTCCGTTATGTCAACTCACACCAGCGGCTGTTTCTTGATCTTATCGCTGCGGCGGGGGTATTTTTTCGGGGTGGCGGATACCTTTTCGATGCGGATGATGCGGCGGTCTCCGGCAGTGGGCAGGGTGTACTGTTCTTCGCCGACGACCGCTCCGCCCAGCAGCTTTGCCGCATTTTCCGCCTGCGCCGCCGTCTCGGACGGTCCCTTCATGGCGGCAAAAATACCGCCGGTCTTTACGAAGGGCAGACAGTATTCTGTCAGCACCGGCATGGCTGCCACGGCTCTGGCAGTTGCCATATCGAACTGCTCTCGGAGTTCTGAGTCCTGTGCGCCGTCCTCGGCTCTGGCGTGGATGCAGCGCACATTCGCCAGTCCCAGCCTTGCCGCTGTCTGTTCCAGAAAGCCGATGCGCTTTTGCAGGCTGTCCAGCAATGTAATTTGTAAGTCCGGTCTCAGAATTGCCAGCACCATGCCGGGAAAGCCTGCGCCCGTTCCTACATCAATGCAGGATGCGCCCAGGGGCAGTGTCACCTTTTGCAGCAGAATTGCGCTGTCCAGAAAGTGCTTTTCCCAGACCTCGCCGGGTTCGGTGATCGCCGTCAGATTCATGTGCCGGTTGACTTCCACCAGCTCTGTCAGATAGCACTGGAACTGGGCGAAATGGCTCTCGCTCAGCGTCAGTCCTGCGCCGGAAAACAGCGCCTTTGCCGTCTCATATGTCATCATGCGTTACCCTCCCTGGATGCTTCCCACACGACCAGCACGGAAATATCTGCCGGAGACACGCCGGAGATACGACTCGCCTGTCCCAGATTCTGGGGACGGTGGGCGTTGAGTTTTTCGGCTGCCTCCAGCCGCAGTCCACGAATGGTGGTATAGTCCAGATCTTCCGGCAGCTGCTTGTTTTCCAGCTTGCGCATCCGCTCGATCTGTTCCAGCTGTTTCGGGATATAGCCGTCATACTTGATCTGAATTTCCACCTGCTCCCCGATGACCGGATCCAGCACCGGGCGTGCGGTGTCGAACGGGGCGATACAGTCATAGCCCAGCTGCGGCCGGCGGATCAGATCTGCCACCTTACAGCCGGTGGTGATGCCGGATGTGCCGTGCTGTTCCAGGAAAGCGTTCAGTTCCGGGGACGGGGCAAGATTGGTTTTCTGCACCCGTTTTTTCTCCTGCGCCACCAGCTGGTATTTCTCCAGCATATGCTGATAACGCTCCTCCGGAACCAGCCCCAGCTCATGTCCCAGAGGCATCAGGCGCTGGTCGGCGTTGTCCTGGCGCAGAATGAGCCGGTATTCGCTCCGGGATGTCATCATGCGGTACGGGTCTTCGCAGCCCTTGGTCACCAGATCGTCTACCAGTGTGCCGATATAGGAAGTGGCTCTGTCCATGACGAACGCCGACTTTCCCTGGACAGCCAGCGCCGCATTGATGCCGGCAACCAGACCCTGGGCAGCAGCCTCTTCATAGCCGGAGCTGCCGTTGAACTGCCCTGCGCCGAACAGCCCGGCGATCTTCTTGCTCTCCAGGGATGCCCGGAGTTCCGTGGGGTCTACACAGTCGTATTCGATGGCATAAGCCGGGCGCATGATCTCCACGTGTTCCAGCCCACGGATGGTACGGAGAAATGCCAGCTGGACATCCTCCGGCAGGGACGAGGACATTCCCTGGAGGTAGTACTCTTCCGTTTCCAGCCCCATGGGTTCCACGAAGAGCTGGTGCCGGGATTTGTCGGCAAAGCGGACGATCTTCGTCTCGATGGACGGGCAGTAGCGAGGTCCGATGCCCTCGATCTGTCCGGAAAACAGGGGCGAACGGTGGAGATTTTCCCGGATGATGCGGTGGGTCTCCTCGTTGGTATAGGTGATGTAGCAGGACACCTGGTTGTGCATCTTGGCAGGGTCAGAGCCGAAGGAAAACGGCACGATATGGTCGTCGCCGTCCTGGCGCTCCATGGCGTCAAAGTCGATGCTGCGGCGATGCACACGGCAGGGCGTTCCCGTCTTGAACCGGCGCATCCGCAGTCCCAGTTCCTGGAGATTTTTTCCCAGAGGACGGCTGGGCAGTGCCGCATCGGGACCGCTCTCATAGGAGACCTGTCCCACGTGAATTCTGCCGTTCAGATACGTTCCGGTGGCGATGACCACAGCCGAGACGGCATACTGTGCGCCCAGGGATGTGACCACACCGGTGACTCTGTCGTTTTCGGTCTGGATCTGAGCGATCTCCGCCTGTTTGATCTCCAGGAGCGGCGTTTTTTCGCAGACCTGTTTCATGTAATTGTGATAGCGGACACGGTCTGCCTGCACCCGAAGGCTGTGGACAGCCGGACCTTTGCCCCGGTTCAGCATCCGGCTCTGGAGAAAGCAGGCATCTGCCGCCTTTCCCATTTCGCCTCCCAATGCGTCGATCTCCCGGACGAGATGGCCTTTTGCCGTGCCGCCGATGGACGGATTGCAGGGCATATTGGCGATCTGGTCGAGAGAAATGGTAAACAGCACCGTGCGGCAGCCCAGACGGGCAGAGGCAAGGGCAGCCTCCACGCCGGCATGGCCTGCACCGACCACGGCGACATCATAAGTTCCCATGTGATAATATTCCATAGGTATCACCTCAGTTTTATATAATGCGTAAATGCGTATAAATGTAAATCTATCATAATCACACTGCCAGTCGTGTGATACACTGCCGTTTCAAGTAAGGGTAGGCGGTAAGCTTTTCTTTTTTTGCTTCTTTTTTTCTTTTTAGCAAAGAAAAAAAGAAGAGTAACTCTTTGTAAATCCCCCTGTCAGCTACGCTGACATCCCAGCACAAGGCACACCCTTCGGGCGCCTTTTCAAGGGGGACTGAATACTCCTCTGCCCTATCGGGCATCTCCTCTATGAGAGGAGACTTTCATTTGGCTCCTCTTTTAGAGGAGCTGGCAAGCCGTAGGCTTGACTGAGGAGTCACGGGCAAACGATGTTCGCCCCTACGGTATGCCTTTTCAAGGACAGCAAAAGGGTATGCCTTCCCGTTACCCATCATCCAATCCAAAATGTTTCACGTGAAACAACCGCTTTTATTTTCCCACGCAGAACCGGGAGAACACGTCGTTCACCACGGCATCGGAGACACGCTCGCCGGTGAGGGTGAGCAGGGCATCGGCTGCCTCTTCCAGGAGTACGGTCACAGCGTCCAGCAGTTCGCCGGCATCCAGGGCATCCAGGGCAAGCTTTACCTGCTCTCTCGCCCGTTCCAGGCACTGTTTCTGCCGGGCGTTTGCCACAATGCCCAGTTCCGGGGTCACTTCCGCCTGGTAGAACAGCTCTTCCACCGCCTGGCGCAGCTGTTCCAGACCGCTGCCGTCCCTTGCCGCCATGGTGATGACACGGGAGAACTGCTGTTCCAGGCTTTCCGGATGCAGACAGGCAGTCTGGTCGGACTTGTTCAGAATGGCGATTACCGGCTTGTCCGGCAGCTGTTCCAGCATACGCCGGTCGTCGGCATCCAGCGGACGAGTGGTATCGAACACCGCCAGGATCAGATCCGCCTGCGCCAGGCGTTCCTCGGCGATTTTCACGCCCATCTGTTCGATCACGTCCTCGGTCTCACGCAGTCCGGCAGTGTCCGACAGCCGCAGGGTCACGTTGCCCAGGCGGATCTGTTCCTCCACCACGTCACGTGTCGTGCCGGCAATCTCGGTGACAATGCTGCGCTGACTGCCGGACAGCAGGTTGAACAGAGTGGACTTTCCCACGTTGGGTTTGCCCACGATGACTGCCGACACGCCCGACTGGAGAATGCGCCCGTAGTCATAGGTGGCAAGGGTGCTGTCCATCTGTTCCAGGACAGGCTGCAGTGCGGCGTGGAGTCCCTCCGGGGTGACTGCCGGGACTTCGTCCTCCGGGTAGTCTGCCCAGGCTGCCAGGTCGCCCAGGCTGCTGACGATGCCCTGAGAGATCTGCTGCACCCGGTGAAAGAGTGCGCCGTTCTGCTGGGCATGGGCAAAGGAAAGCTCCCGTTTTCCGGCTGCGCCGATCACATCCATGACCGCCTCTGCCTGGGTGAGTGTCATTTTTCCGGCGAGAAACGCCCGTTTGGTGAATTCGCCCGGTTCTGCCGGGACAGCGCCGGCGGCGTAGACCGATTCCAGCAGCTGCTGGGTGACAAAAATGCCGCCGTGGCAGGAAAACTCCACGGTGTCCTCCCCGGTATAGCTGTGGGGCGCACGGAACACGGTGGCGATCCCGTCATCCAGCTCCGCACCGGACGGGTCGCAGAATTTGCCGTAGGCGCAGGTGTAGCCGGGCATTTCGGATAAGGATTTTCCGGTCACGCTGCGAAAGCAGGTCTGTGCCACGGAAACGGCACTGTCGCCGGAGATCCGGATCACAGAAATGCCGCCGGCAGCGTGAGGGGTTGCAATTGCTGCAATTGTATACATAGTGATTTCTCCTTGCGGCGGATTTTTTGGGGTGTGGTTTTTCTTTTCAAAAAGGGCAGACAACTCCTCTGCCCTGTCGGGCATCACCTCTAAGAGAGGAGGTGGCACGCAGTGCCGGAGGAGTCAGAGGAGTCCCGGGCGAACAATGTTCGCCCCTACGGTGTATCTTTTTCAATCACACAAACCAATTTTTAATATAGTCCCCCTTGAAAAGGCGCCCGCAGGGTGTGCCTTGTGCTGGGATGTCAGCGTTAGCTGACAGGGGGATTATCCCTCCGTCTGCTCCTTACGGAGCATCCACCTCGTACTGAGCGGTCCCCTTTGTCACCTATGGTGACATTTCCCCACCCCGTGGGGAATCACCCTTTTCAAGGGAGGCAAAAGACTCCTCTGCCCTGTCGGGCAGCTCCTCTCATAGAGGAGCTGGCAAGCCGTAGGCTTGACTGAGGAGTCCCGGGCGAACAATGTTCGCCCCTACAGATGCGGCATCCTCATGTTTCACATGAAATACCCATCCCGGCGCACACTGCCGCATACAACAAAACGGACTGCATTGCTACAATCCGTTTTATCTGTCTGATTTACCTTGTTCAGAATTCGATCTTGCCGTAGAGTCCGGCGTTCAGTTCGTCCTCCGGCTTCGGCTTTTTGTAATCCCGTTCAAAGCTGGTCTTCATGGAATCCAGGTTCTTGCGCTGGAAATCCTCCGGCTTTCTCTCCCGGTACGGGCGCTTGCCGCCACGGTTCTGACCGCCTCTGCCGCCACGGTTTCCGCCGCTGCGTCTGCCGGTGGTGGAGGATACGACTACCTTCCGGTAGGGATCTTCGCCCACGCTCTTGGAGGTCACACCCTCGATCTCGGAGATCTTGCTGTGGATGATCCGGCGCTCATAGGGGTTCATCGGCTCCAGCGTGGTGGAACGTCCGCTGCGCAGTACGCTCCGGGCGATCTTTTCTGCCAGCTGTTCCAGGGTCTTGCGACGCTTTTCCCGATAGCCGTTGCTGTCCAGGAGCAGACGGCAGTAGTCCTCGCTGTCCTTGTTCACCAGGATCGATGCCAGATACTGGATGGAATCCAGGGTCTCGCCTCGTCTGCCGATGATGGTGCCGCTCTTATTGTCGCTGCGCAGTTCCATGCGGATGCCGTTTGCGGTGCGCATGGTAGTAATGGTCACAGTAATGCCCATTGCTGCGTAAATGTCTGCAATATACTGTCTTGCACGGAGCAGGCCGGGGGTCATGTTCTCCTCTGTCAGGATATCCTCGATCGCCTCGGACTCCATGCCACGTGTGGGAGAATTGTCATCCTTGTCAATGACGATCTCCTCTACAGAAGAAACTGCCTCCAGTACGGGCTGGGAAACTGGTGCTGCCGGCGTTTCTGCCGGGGTCTCCGGCGCAGCAGCCGCTGCCGGTTCTTCATACACTGCCTCTACCTGTGCCTCCCGCTTTATCTTGCCGAAGAGTCCCTTTTTCGGCTCTTCCAGAATGCGGTAAACGATCTGGTCCTCAGAAACGCCGAACTTTTCGGCCGCCAGATGCTTTGCCTCTTCGATGCTTTTTGCAGTGAAAATCTCTTTCATTCTCATTCATCCCTTTCGTAATCATGGGATATCACAGGGCGTTTCCCTGTGAAATGGTTTTTTCGGGCGGACGGCGCTTTCACCGGCGTCATCACAGCAGCCCTTTAATCCTTGTCGCTCTCGTTTTCGTCATAGGTGTCGCCGTACTTTTCTGCCAGCCGCTTGCGTGCCTCTTTCAGCACCTGCTGGTTATACTTGTTCAGCTCTGAACGGGACATATCCTTGGTCTCTTCGGCGTATTTTTCACGCTGGTTCTGGACATCCATGCCCTGCTGCGCATCCATCATGCGCTGCATAAAGCTCTTTTTGCCGTTGGCATACTTCTTGGCGTTTTTCTTGGTCTCCTGCTCGCAGATCTTTTCGATGCGTGCCGGTGTGAAGTAGCAGTTCAGACCGATGCTCTGGATCAGAGAGAAGAAGGACGAGCATACCCAGTAGAAGCCAACGCCGGCAGGTACCTGGAAAGCGAACCAGACGGAGAAGATGGGCATTGCGTAGAGCATTACGTTCATACAGCCCATGTTCGGTGCGCCGGGGTTGCGCTTTTTCTGGGAGATCTGCATATAAATGGTCAGCGCCAGCTGAAGTGCGCCGGACAGCACCGGGATCATGAACAGACCGATGGCTGCGGCGTTCCAGGTGTCCGGATGCCAGGTCGGGATCTCGCCCAGGTTGATGCCGAACAGACTGAACTTGTCGTAGAATTCCGAGATCTTTGCCGAGAGGTTGTCTCCCAGCACGCTCTGGAATGCACTGGCATCGGAGTGGTGCGCAGTCAGGATGGTCAGCTCACGCCGCAGGCTGGTGCCCTGCTTTGCCAGTTCCGGATTGATCTTCTGCACCACTTCAAAGGCACTGGAGATCACGCTGTCTTTCATTTTCAGAATATAAGACAGCGGCTTATAGACAACGTCCAGAATGCCGAACAGGATGAAGAACTGCAGGAACATCGGCAGACAGGATGCGCCGGGGTTCACGTTCTCTTCCTGGTAGAGCTTCATCTGCTCTTCCTGCATCTTTTTCGGATCATCCTTATATTTCTGCCGCAGCTTTTCCATTTTCGGATTGACCCGCTGCATTCTTGCGGAGTTCTTCTGCTGCTTATAAGAGATGGGGAACAGGATGAGCTTGGTAAAAATGGTGAACAGCAGGATCGCAAATGCGTAGTTGTCCACCCAGTCATAGATCAGGCGCATGATCCAGCCAAAAGGCTTTCCGCACAGATCGTATAAAAAATCCATCATAGTTTTGTTTTAACCCTTTCTGTTGTGTCTTAGTGTCCGCACATAGCGCCCGAAAACAGCCCGGGGCGGTTCCAGAGATTCCGGAACGTAGTCAATGCCGCCGGGATTCCACGGGTGACAGCGCAGCAGACGGCGCAGGGCGAGAAAGCCGCCCCGCACCACACCAAACCGCAGAACTGCAGTCTGTGCATAACAGGAACAGGTCGGATAAAACCGGCACACAGCCGGAGTCAGTCGGGAAACCTTCTGGTACAGGCGGATCAGCGCCGCCACGAGGTACCTCATTTCGGTTTTCCTCCTTCCGACGGCGGTTCCACCAGCTTTCGGATGCGGCGCACGCCGCTCCCTGCCAGATAGTCACGCAGTTGTGTAGAGCGTATGCCCGTAATGGACGGCAGCGCCACGATCACCATATCCACGCCCACCGGCATGAGATGCTCAGTCTCACGATATGCCTGGCGGATGATACGGCGAGCCCGGCTGCGCTTTACGGCACAACCCACTTTTTTTCCCACTGTAATCCCCAGCCGGTTATGCTTGCGTCTGGTCTTGCGCAGGTAGATGATAACATACGGCGATGCGATCTTTTTCCCACGCTGGTACAGCTGCAAGAAGTCCCGGTTTTGATTGAGAATCACCGTTTTTTCCATGGCTTATACTCCAACTTTTTTCGGTTTTCAGCCGGACAAAACCGTCTGCCCGGCTGTCTTTTCGGGAAAAGCAAAAGCGTACCCCGGCATCACGCCGCACCGGCTGCGGATCCTCTGACCTGCACCTTGGCGGTATCGGTCAGTTTTCCGCAATCGGCACAACGGCGAATCCAGGATACGCTCCTCGAAAAAACAAAAGACCACAAACCAATGGCGTTGTGGTCCGACTTCGATCAGTGGCTCAGTCTTGCTCTGCCTCTTGCTCTTCTGCGAGCTAAAACCTTTCTACCGTTCGCAGTGGCCATTCTCTTGCGGAAGCCATGCACCTTTTTCCGATGAATCTTCTTCGGCTGATATGTTCTCTTCAAAACAGTACCTCCTTTCTCGCTCAGACGGCAAAAACGCCGTCCCACAGATTCCTTGGAACTCCGCACAGACCGGGAATCCCCGTCCGCACGAATCCATTTACCATATATTATAGCGGATTCCACCGTGTTTGTCAAGCCCTAAGGCGAACTTTTTTCTGATTTTTACGGCTTTTTTTCGTTTTCCACAGCTTATCCACAGCGCATTTGGGCAGGCTGCACGGTTTTTCCTGCAAAATTTGTCACTTTTGCGGCGGGTCAGCCCGTCACCCGTGGTTCTTAGAAAGGCGCACCGTAGGGGCGAACATGGTTCGCCCGTGACTCCTCAGTCAGCCTCACGGCTGCCAGCTCCTCTGTAGAGGAGCCAAAAGAAAAGTCTCCTCTCATAGAGGTGATTCCCCACGGGGTGGGGAAATGTCACCGTAGGTGACAAAAGGGACCGCTCAGTACGAGATGCCCGACAGGGCAGAGGAGTCTTTTGTCCCCCTTGAAAAGGGGGATGTCAGCGTAAGCTGACAGGGGGATTAACCCCTCAGTCAAGCCTACAGCTTGCCAGCTCCCCTGTTAGGGGAGCCAAAAGAAAAGTCTCCTCTCATAGAGGAGATGCCCGACAGGGCAGAGGAGTCTTTTGTCCCCCTTGAAAAGGGGGATGTCA
>ERZ1035027.907-NODE-907-length-15073-cov-15.487815_pt1 | contig 15073 bp, 16 predicted proteins | sample MGYA00520604_ERZ1035027 | MGnify/ENA primary metagenome ERZ1035027 (study PRJEB33766, sample SAMN09781743) | gut metagenome | biome: gut microbiome | host: Homo sapiens | place: Madagascar | study: EMG produced TPA metagenomics assembly of the PRJNA485056 data...
GGAAATTCTTTTTTCCTTATAGACCAGCTCCGTAAAACGGGAACGGATGAGCTGTTGAAGAAAGAATTGGCAAAGGGAAAACTGATGATTGGTGAATCGGCAGGTGCGATTATATGCGCTCCAAGCATCCAATATATCGAGCAAATGGATGAAAAGCCGGAGGACTACTCACAAGAAGATGATGCAGGGCTTGATTTGATTGATTTCTATGTTCTTCCGCATTATCTTACAGCACCATTTAAGAAAGTTACCGAGAAAATAATGACTGAGTTTTCGGATTTGAATCTATGCCCAATTAACAACCGTCAGGGAATTGTAATTGATGGTGAAGGTTCAAAGGTTATTTGCAAAAACTAATTTGAAAATTCCAGTTTATCAACCTCGATATAAACTAAATATCCCTAAAAACTGTAAAGCATTAATTTGCTTTGCAGTTTTTTGCTTTTCTCATACAAAATGCCGAACTGAAAAAGTCAACTGGAACAGAAAGATTATGCGCCTTGCGAATAGACAGAAACAACGTATCTGCGCTATAATATTACTACGGGAATGCACTATTGCCGAATCGAAAAGAGGTGAAAGAAATGAGTGCGACTTTAACTGACAATAAGGCAAAACTTGAAAATCTTGAAAAATCAATCAAGGCAGCCAATGAACGAAAGCGTAAACTTGTTGAGAAAAACAAGCGGATTACCTATGATGTTCTTTCTGAACTTTATGGGTTAGAGGGACAGGAACTGATTGACGCTGTAACTGCTGAACATGAATTAATGGAAATGTTCAAAAAACGAGGCATGGACTACAACCAGATTTACGAACTTACAAAATATCAGAACCACAGACCAATGAACACAAGCGAGGGATAAACAGAGAAAGCGAAACCCTCAGATAAAGGAGAAAAATTCGCTATGAACAAAGAAAGTACGACGTATACTGAATATAAAATCGGACACACAACCTATATGGTAAAAACAATATTCAATCCTGATTTTCAGGAAAGTCTTTCCGATATTCTGAAAAGACTTATTATTCGTGAATGTGAAAGCTTCCTCAGTGAAAGCCAACAGGACTGTGAATTGCAGGCTGTGTAAATTTTTAGTGTAACTGTATTGCAATCAGCAGTGCAGTGCGCTATAATAATAACATAGCTTGCTGTATCTGTCGGAAAGTGAGGATATTATGACAGACAAGATTACAGCTTTATACTGCCGACTTTCACAGGATGATATGATTGACGGTGAAAGCAACAGTATTACAAATCAAAAATTGATTTTGAAAAAATATGCTGATGACAATGGGTTCAAAAACATAGTTTTCTACGTTGACGACGGCATTTCAGGCACAACATTTGAACGTGACGGCTTTCAGGCGATGATGTCTGATATTGAAAGTGGCAAGGTAGGAACTGTTATTACAAAAGATCTCTCCAGACTTGGACGTGATTATCTTAAAACAGGCGAATACGTAGAAATTATATTTCCTGATCACGATGTGCGGTATATCGCTATCAACGATAACGTGGACACTTTCAAGGGCGACAATGAGTTTATGGCGTTCAAGAACATTTTCAACGATTGGTATGCTCGTGACTGTTCCAAAAAGATTCGTGCAGTTTTCAAGGCTAAGGGACAATCAGGCAAACACCTCTGTCCACCTGTTTACGGCTATAAAAAGTCCGATACAGACAAAAACTTGTGGGTGATTGATGATACTGCTGCCGAAGTAGTCCGCAAAATATTTAGGCTTTGCATTGAGGGATATGGTCCGGTACAGATTGCCCGTATTCTCACGGAACAGAGCATTCCAACACCTACCGCTTATGCCTTGTCGCAAGGAAGAGATAACGGACGGCATAATGCCAAACTGCATCGTTGGGGAGCAAATACGATCTGTCACATTCTTGAAAGGCTTGAATACTGCGGTCATACGGTCAATTTTCGCACTCACATGAAGTCTTACAAGGTGCATAAGATTGTCTATAATCCGCAGGATGAGTGGCAGATTTTTAAGAACACACAAGAGCCTATTATTACGCAGCAGGAGTTTGACTTGGTGCAGGAACTTCGCAAGAACAAACGCAGACCGCAGAAGATGCAGACGGTCAATCCGTTCGCAGGAATGGTGTACTGTGCTGACTGCGGTGAGAAGATGTATCTGAGCCGCCGCAAGAATGGGCGTCCCGAACAGGAACATATGAGATGCTCTACCTACGCCAAAGAACAGGATAAGTGCACAGTGCATTATATCAGAACTTGTGTTCTAAATGAGATTGTCCTCGGAGAACTAAATAAGCTCCTTGAAACCATTAAAGAAAATGAAGAAGAATTCATCAATTCAGCTATGAATCATTCCGTTCAGAAAAAATCATCGGAACTTACAAAGGCAAAGAAAACCATAAAACAGGCTGAAAAACGTATCGCTGAACTGGATAAACTTTTTACAAGGCTCTATGAGGACAATGTTCTTGGTAAAATATCCGATGAACGATTCACGGTCATGTCGGCAGGATATGAGAATGAGCAGAAAATGCTGAAAGCAACGGTTTCAGAGCTGCGTACAATTATCACTCATGCTGAGAAGCAAGCTTCTGATGTGACTGCATTTCTGAAGGCAGTACACAAATATGAGCATATCACAAAGCTTACACCTGAGATCATGCACGAACTGATTGAAAAAATCGTGGTGCATGAAGCAGATAAGTCAAGCGGAAAGCGTGTGCAGCAGATTGATATTTATTATCGCTTTGATGTTGCCGTTTCATCAGTTACTGCCGAAACAGGAAAATACGGAAAAAAGACTGCTTAACCGAAGTGTTACGCAGTCTGCATTAAGAGAAGAAAAACTTCTATATCACTACTGTGCTTTCGCACCTGGGTTGTCATTGCCGTAACCTTCAAGGAGGTTGACAACGCCCCAGACACCGACACCTGCACCGATCAGGCAGATTACAGATTTCAGTACAGTGCAAGCCGTACTGATGAAAGAAGAAGTATCCACTTCACCGGTAGCGGCAAAAGCCTGCGTGGTACACATCGCCGCCATAGAGGACATTACTGTTGCAGTGAGAATTGCTTTCTTTGCGAAGCGACTTCCTTTGGCGAGCCACTTGTGCTTTGACTTTGTGTTTTCGACCGCAGTATCAGAAACTGCCGTCATGACATTTACATTTTCCATTGTAATTTCTCCATTCTGTATAAGTATTTATCTGTTGCTGAAAACAGGAATCAAAAAGCTCTGTCGATGTTGTTGGTTTTCTTCGGTATTCGCTGCTTTCAGGAAAGATCTTCGTTTTCGTCCGTTTTGTACACATCTACCTTTGTGGTGCTTTTCAGTGTCAGATAACGTTTTTCCCGTTTCCTGACAAAGGCTGCAATGTCAAATTTCGCTTTCGGATTATCGTCTAGCAAAAGGTGATAGTGCTTATGTTTTGTAATATCAAACTTATCTGAGAAGAACGGACGAACACCTCTCAGCTGTAAGATACATTTGCCGCCGTCCATGACGGCTAATTCGTCCTGCGACTTTAATTCTTTGCCAAGTTTCTGATAATTCAGCCCATAGCTTTCAGACTGACCTCTCGTGTTGGAGGTGTTAAAACTGTCTATCGTTTCTTTTCCAAGCGATTCCGATATTTCCTTGAGAGTGGATTTCTCCTTGCCTCCAAGAAACAGGGTGGTATCGCAGTTGCCCTCAATGGTATCCGCATTGTCTTTGTAAATTGCCTTTAGCTGAGATTTTGCCTGCAAGATAATGCTTGCAGAGATTTCACGGCTTCGGATCGTGGCAATCAGCTTTTCAAACTGCGGTATTTCGCCGATATTCGCAAATTCATCGAGCAAGCAGCGAACATGGTAGTTCAGCTTGCCACCCTCTGAATTGTCCGCTTTTGTGCATAAAAGATTGAACAACTGCGAGTACATGATCGCAACCAGAAAATTGAATGTTGCATCGGTATCCGAGATGATAACAAAGAGTGCAGACAGTTCATCGCCCAGCTTGTCCAAACCAAGTTCGTCATAGCTTGTGATTTCTAAGACTTCATCAATGGCAAAGGGGGCTAAGCGTGTAGAACAGGAAATGAGGATCGACTTTGCAGTTTTTCCAGAGACGAAAAGTCAAGGACTTTTTCATCAAATTCAAAAAGAAGTCACATTTTGCGGACTTCTTCACGGAGCATACGCTTGATTTTGTCCTCCATCGTCTCCTTGGCGGTCTTGCTGAAATGGACACGGACGATATAGGTGGTCTTGCCAATCTGCTTTCTGACAGTCGGGCAAGTGGCGGTGTTGGTTGCGGTATTGTTCATTCAAAATCCTCCTGTAAATGAAAAAGTGCCCGGTAACTATTCATCATCGGGCGGTGTCGGTATGAGGGAACAAGGCAAGGCGGCAACATTAAGGTATCTATAAAAACCTTGCCGTCTTTGCCACGCTTGCCGTGTTCCTGTTGTCAGTCTCGGAGATAGCAGACCCATGCTGTGCTGTCTTTCTCGGTCACAAGCCTGTCTCCGATACGGCTCTTTGCCGTTCTCATGGTGCGTGAGGAAATCCCACGCTCATTGACTGCCTTTTCCAGTTCTGCGCTCGGCATACGCTTTCCGTCCGCAAGCAGTTCCAGAATGAGCATTTGCGCCTGTGCGGTCTTGCTCTCGGTCTTGGCGGTGTCCGTCCCGGCAAGAAGCTCGTCAGCGGTAATGTCATAAGCCCCTATCCACTCAAAGCCTTTCTCGTCTCCCAGAGAAAATGCAAGGGACTGTCCGGGCGGTGCAAGGGAGCTTTTCTCATGGATAAGCACCCTCGTTGTGGGGCTGTCCTTCAGCTTGCCAATAAACAGCAGACTGCGGACTGCCGCCGTAATGTCGATAGACCCCAATCCCCGGTAGGTGCTTTGCGTTCCTGCGGCTTTGTTCAGGTGTCCGATCAGCACGATAGCGCACCCGGTAGCCTGTGCAATGTCTCCCAGACTGCGGAAGATGGGACGGACTTCATTTGCCCGGTTCATGTCCACATCTGCGCCCAGAAACGCCTGTACCGGGTCAATGATAACAAGCCTTGCGTTGTTTTCCCGGATTGCCCTTGCTATGCGCTCATCGGCAAGGGTCAGCGGTGTGTCCCTATCGTCAATGACAAGCACTCTTTCAAGGTCTGCTTCCGCTTCCATCAGTCGGGGCTTGACGGTATCGCCCAGACCGTCCTCGGCGGTTTGATAGATGATGTTGAACGGCTCAAGGGTTTCCATACCGGGCAAGGGCTTTCGGTTGGTGCAAGCCGCCGCAAGACGCATGGCAAAGTAGGTCTTGCCCTCGCCGGGGTTGCCCTGTATAATCGTCAGCTTTCCAAAGGGAATATAGGGAAACCATAGCCAATCCACGCTCGTCAGCTCCACATCTGCCATGCGGAGCATGGGAACAGGCTGGGCGGTGGGCAGCTCTCGCAGCGTGATTGTCTCGGCTATGAATTTGCGGCTGGGAATGTCCCCTTGCTGACGGAGAACATCGTTCCAGTCTTTCCTTGCCGGGACAAGGCGAATGACGGCGATCTCGCCGGGAATGGACTGTGCCAGTCGGGTACAGGCTTCGCTTCCTGCGGTGTCGCTGTCAAGGCAGAGGAACACTTTTCGGGTGTCCTTGCGTTCAGAAAGGAAACGGTCAAGGGCTTTGCCCGAAACACCGCCCAGCGCAAGATAGCTTCGGCTTTGCCAGTCCTGCGGATAAAGGCAGATGAACGATAACAGGTCTATCGGTGCTTCAAAGACAAAGAGCTGGTTGCCGTTTCCCTCATAGCGGAACGGATAGGACTTGTCAGACTCGGCAATGTCCTGTCTGAATGGGTCTGCCGTTCCTCGCACATGGGCGTATCTCGGCGTACCGCTTCGGTCTCTGCCGACAAACACAACATTGTGCCGCTTTGCGTCCTCGTAAATATCCCCGGAAAGAAGAAAATCCTCAACAAGCGTTTTGTTGAGACCTCGGCTTTCGCAAAGATATTGAATTGCTCTGTCTGCTGTTCTGTTGTGCAAGGGCAAGTGAAACGCTGTGGGTGGTGCTGTGCTGGCTTCGCTCTGCCCCTCGCCGCTTTCGCCGGTTAAGAGCTGGACAGCTTCGGGAAAGGATTTTCCGTAAAACTCCATGACAAAATCAATGGGATAGCCGCCCTTGCTCTGGCTGTGGCGAAACCATTTGTTTCCCCGGACGGTCAGGCTGTCATGTTCTTTCCAGCGGTATTCCCGTCCGCTTTTGATAAGTGTCTCTCCCTGTGTGCGGAGAAAATCTTCCAGACTGACGGCGTTCGCCCGGTCAATCTGTGCTTGGGTGTAATTCATCGGGATAGTTCCTCCTTTTTCTGTCGTGTTTGGGGTCGATTTTGGTGCATTTGTTCCTCTGTACGCTCGTTAAATCGGGCGGCAGTATCTACACATGACTTGACCTTCCAAAGACGGTGTAAATCGTCTCTGACGGTCTTAAACTCGCCATAGGTGGTTTCGTGCGCCTGTTCCAGCTCGTCATACTCGTCGGACAGCTTTTTCATATCCACCTTGCCGTCCGGGAACTCCCCGGTCAGCTTTCGTCTGGCGGCGTAGAACTGTTTCAGTTCCGCTTCATGCTCTGCCTTGTACTTGGCTCTGGGCTTCTCAAACTTGATTTTCTGCAAGCCGTCATAGACAGGCTTCAAGCTCTGGAAAGCAGCGGAGCTGTCATAGAGCTGCTTAATTGCTTTCATTCGGGCGGTCTGTTCGTCCAGCGTTTTCTTCAAGCTCTCTGTGGCAGCACTGTGTTCGCTGACACGGTGTTCCAAATCTTCAAGAGTGTAAATGCCGTTTGCCCGGAGATAATTGAAAGTCTCGTTCATCTCCTTTAGGTTGCTGACCTTGCCTTTCTGCGAATATGCCCCGGCGTTGCGGCTGGTGTAATAGGCGTTCAGCAGAGAAACAAGGTTTGGTGCCTGCGGCTTGGAAAGCTCCGCTTTTGCTTCGGCAATCCAATCGAACAGGAGAGCGATTTTCTTCTTGATGTCCCGGATAACGGCATTGGTTGCCTTGATCCAGCGGTTGAACTCGCCCTTTTCGGTGCGTATGCCTTTCTTCTCCATTGCCCGGACGGTTGCGCCTTCATGGATAGTGGGAAGTAAATCCACGCCTTGCCGTTCATAGCTGCGGTGGTCGATACGAACATCAATACCTTTTTCCGCAAACTTGGCATTGCACATCTCCGCCCATGCTTCACGCCAATGTTCCAGCGTTTCGGGACTGCCCCAGTCGGTAGTGGGAACGGCGTTGAACACAAACTTTCCGTCTGCGTCTCGGATACGGTTGCCGTCCTCGTCCAGTTCGTACACCCGGCGTTGCTTTAGTCCCCATTTGCCGTTCTGCTCGATGGGACGAATGGGGCAAAGCACATGAAAATGTGGATTGGGTATGCCGCCGTCCTCACGGTCTGGCTGGTGTACGGCGAAGTCAACCACCATGCCCCGGCTCACAAAGTTCTCCAACAAAAATTGCCTTGCAAGAGCGATGTTTTCCTCAAGGGAAAATTCATTCTGCAAGGCAATGTCAAAGCTGTATGCAAGCTGGGCGTTCTTTCCACGCTCGGCTTTTTCCACGGCGTTCCATAGGGTCTGGCGGTCTGCGTATTCTGGCGGTGCATGGGACGGCAGGAGAATGTCGGAGCAGATCACGCCGCCCTTGCGGGTGTAGTCGCTGTATTCGCCGTAATACTCGCTATACAATCGCTCCCCGGCACGGTAGGCGGCAGAAGCAATAGCGGACTGTCCTGCGCTTCGCTTAGTCTGCGTGACGCTCAGATGAAATAGTGCCATCGGCTTTCAACTCCTTTTCTCTGTTCGCTTGACTGATATGGGTAATCGCCATGTGACGGACGGCTCGCTGGACTTCGGACAGGGAAAAGATGTGTTCCATCAGCTCTGTCATTTCGGTGCGTGTGAGATCTTTGACCTCCGGGGCAAGGCTCTCAATCGTGCCGCCCAGATTGCAAAGGCGGTGGGTGCGCTTGGTGCGTTCGCCTTTCTCCAGATACTTCTTTCTGTTCTCCAGACGCTCCAGCTTGTGCTGTTCCTGTGCAAGCTGCGTCTCAGCTCGTTCCTTTTCGGCTCGGAGCTGGTCGAGGGTTTTCGGTTTTGTCATTGGGATTGACCTCCTTTTTTGATTTTGGGGATAAAAAAAGACCGTCAACTTTTCGCATAGTGCGACCAGTCAACGGTCAGTTTTTCGGTATTCAGTTTTTCAAACTTGCTGGCGGCGAACAGCATTTTATGCTGTTTGCGGACGGCAAGTCCACAGGGGATAGCCGCATTAGCGGCGCAAGGGGGTGTAGCCACCTTGACGGAACGAAGTGACGCAACATTCTCGGTCATGCAGTTTTCTTCTGCTGACCGGGAATGAAGCTCCGCAGGACGCACTACTCTCGATAGGAGAGTATAGAAGTGCGCCCTTAGAGTTCTAAGGGTATTTTTAGATAATTGGGAATGTTTCTTTGTCAAACTGCGTAACATTGAACACGATACGCCACTCGACATCATCACCAACCGGTTCAAAGTGCAGAGCAGAACAAGCAGCATGAAGTTTTTCTTGTGAATTTGTTCCATATATAACTGCTGTCGGACCATCTGCACCACCAATAACACCAACAACAAAACAGGAACTACTGCCAACTGGACGGAACGAATGATCGTCTGGTGTAACTTCTATCGGTCTATCGCCTTCATCACAGTCAAAAACCGAAATGTTCTCCATCGGTTCAGGGGTAAGTGTATAACTCATGGCAATATAATGTGTCGGATAAATCCAGCGATCAGAACCAAAACTATTTTGAGGAACTGTCTGCTGTTCTATTTCCTGCACGGTCAGTGTATGGGTTATTCCGCTAACAGGATGGGAAAACATAAATGAATCTCCGGGTGCGTGAACTTTGAAATGTGAGCCTGGAACTTGTCCTGGTTGCTGCTCCATTGTAAGAAAAAGTTTATTGATTTCAGGGTGATGCTTGGTTCCCCAAGGAAATACGTCTCTGCATATGACCCAGCCATAAGTACTATCCAGCCCATAATGGTCGATTGCCCATTTTGCTTCCAACTCATTGATGACGCCATCTGGCAGACAAGGATTAAAGCTCACAGCGCAGCCATGGGTTGTCTGTAATATTTTCTCGTTTAACTTCAAGCAAGGTTTGAAGTTAAAACAAAGTGGGTTTTCCCATTCCATCTGCATCTGTTGCTCACGGGTAAAATTTTCACATGAGTCATTTTCCCAGTCCAGATTCCATTTTTTCATGAAGTCACGGATGCTTTCTGAATCAACTCGCATACAAAAATCAACGACAAGTCCTTTGCTACATGAATAAGCTGCCGGAATTACCCAATGATATCCAGCCCAATCGAATTGTTTATCCAGCTTGATCTCTTTTCCGGCACGGTCTTTACCTCGATGTCCCCAGAAATCTCCATCAAAGTAGACCTTCCATTCAGGGGCAACCAATTCTGCCTCTGAAGTCATATCATTATCGTAATAATCTTCTGTGTATTTAATCTGACTGTAATCAAAGGAAGATTGCAGGTTTTTGATATATGTCCACGGTTGTTCCATAGGCAACAAATTCATCTTCTCTGAAATTTCCGATAAAGTTTGCTGTTGTTCCTGGGTTGTAGGGTTTTCATTGAGAAAGGCTTCAAACTGTGCTTCGTTCCACATCCACGCTTGTTCCACTGCCGCCACATCACCACAAGCCAGTATAAGCCGCAGAAAGTCGGTAAAATTTTCAGCTACTGGATGAACATAATCAGGAGAAGTATTCATGGGGCTGACAGAGAAAACCATCTCTCCAAATCCACGAATGAAACAGAAGTGGATACCATCTATCCCTGCCCATCCAAAAACCGATGCCCCTTTTGGGGTACAAAAATAATTTGTATTATCCTCACGGAGTTCAACTCCCACAGGACTTAAATCGACACCCCGCTGTAAAAATTTTTTCAAAATTCTATTCATTAAGCATCCCCCCATAAAATTAGTGCTATCACGCTCTTTATTGTAGTAAATTTTATCACAAGAGTGTGAATAAATCTACTGGCGAATGCTGAAACCGCCCGAACAGTTTCTTTCTGCTCAGGCGGCTTTCTTCATCTATTTTTCTTTCTTCTGCTGCACTTGTTCATGGGCTTCCTGCTGAACATCAGCCCAGCGGAAAAGCCATACTTGAAGTGACTTTCACTTTCTTCACATTGGGCGATTGCTGTCTGCGCCCGGAGTTCCTGCACCAGCTCATAGTCCTCTTTGCTGAGCCGCTGGGACAACTGCTCCATGAGCTTTTCACAGGCTATGACTGCCTTTCGGTATTCCGGTGATGTAGGTACAACTGTCTCGCAGGGATAAAACTCCCCATTATACATGGCTTCCAAAATCATAGCTTTACCTCTCTCAACAGTAGATTAGTTCCGTCTTGATGATTTCCTCTGCCCGGCAGCGGATGGAGTTCATTGACTGCACCCATAACATCTGATTTTCCGCTTTCATGGCTTCGGTCACGCCCTCGGCTTTCATCATCTGCCGGATAATCAAGTCCAGCCTGTCTGCCGCCTGCTCGTTCAGATCGGCAACGACGGTGTGGAGCCTGCCGGACAAAATTAGCTCGTTGTAAAGCATGGGACGGTGCAATTTCAGATAGGACTGGTGCAAGCGTCCCCAATGCCCAATAGGTCGGCGTTCCTCCGGCAGCTTCAAGTCCGGCACATAGTAGTCGCCCACCAACACATAGTCCATACCGTTCTCATGGATTCTCGGTTTCAACTCTTTCATAAAATCACGCTCCCTTTCTCGGTCCCAGCTGCGGCAAACTGCTCACCGGGATAAATACCCCTCTGGCAATATCCTCGGTGCGGATTGCCTGTTTTCTGGCTTCAATCTCCGCTTTTTTCTTGGCTTTCGTGCGCTCCTCATACTCTTTCTGTTTACCATTGGCTTTCCGCTTCAAGTAGTTCTGGTGGAGCCTGTCCTTGCGTTCCTCACGCTTGCGGATTTCCTCTAATTCCTCCGGGGTAAGCTCCACTTCGCCAAACGCAGGGGGAACGAAACGACCCACGAAATTGAAGTAAAACTCGACCTCCTGTGTGGTCTGAATACTGCCCTTGCGGTCACGCTCATGCACAAGGATTTTCTCAATAAACTCATTGAGCATGGCAATCGTCAGCTTGTCGAAGTTCTCATACTTGTCAATCAGAGCGATAAAACGGTCAGCGTCCTTTTCGTGCTTCTCGTAGCTCTTGATAGCCTTTTCCAGAACAGAGATTTCAGCGGTAAGCTCGGTCTGCTCCTTTTCATATTGAGCGTCCAGAGTGGCATATCTGCTGTCAGACAGCTTTCCTAAAATGTTGTCCTCATAGATTTTGCAGAGCAGGACTTCCAGCTCGGAAACTCTCTGCTTTGCGGTGGCAAGGCGTGTCCGCTGTTTCTTGACCTCTGCCGTCTGCTGGCTGGACTGCGCTTCCTGCACCACTCGGACAAACTCGGCTCTGTCATGCTTCGCATACTCGGCAATAGCTTTGAGCATTTCGGAAACAAGGGACAGTACCACATCTTCATTGATACGGTGCTGTGTCGTGCAGAGCTTTCCAACTGGGACTTTGCTGTATTGGGAACAGGTATATTGAGAAATACGCTTGCCGTTGTTGGTACGGTGGACATACATCTTGCCGCCGCAATCGGCACAATAAAGCAAGCCTGTGAGGGGAGCTGCTTCGCCCCAGCCGTCCGGGTAGCGTCTGACATTCCCACGGATTTTCTGCACAAGGTCAAAGGTCTGCTGGTCAATGATAGCTTCATGGGTATTCTCGAAAATTATCCATTCGTCCTCCGGGACATAATGGCTTTTCTTGTCCTTGAAGTGCTTTCGGGTCTTGAAGTTGATGGTGTGTCCCAGATATTCACGCTTTTCAAGAATGTTGCAGATGGTGGAAGAACCCCAGCCGTACACATCTTTGAAGGTCTTATTTTTGTTCACGCCCTCGCCGTGCCGGGCAAGGTAAGCGGACGGAATGAGGACTTTTTCTTCTTTCAGCTTGCTGGCGATCTGATACGGACCGTAGCCGTCAATCGTCATGGCAAAGATGCGCTTGACCACCTCGGCGGCTTCGGGGTCAACCAACCATTGGTCTCTGGCTTCGTTCCAAAGATAGCCGTAAATGACCGTGCCTGTGAGGTGCTTGCCGGACTTGCCTTTGGACTGGAAAGTGGAACGGATTTTACGACTGGTGTCTCTGGCGTAGTATTCGTTCATAATGTTGCGGAAAGGGGTAAAATCATCGTCCCCTCTGGCACTGTCCACGCCGTCATTGATGGCGATAAGGCGAACGCCACGCTGACGCAGGATTTCCATAATCTGACCGACTTTCAGATAGTCACGACCCATGCGGCTCATGTCCTTGATGCACAAATACTCCACATTCCCGGCTTCCACTTCTTTCATCATTGCTAAAAATCCGGGACGGTCAAAGCAAGTACCACTAATGCCATCGTCCGTGAAATGGACAATGTTTGTAAAGCCCTGCCGTGCGGCGAACTCCTCCAACATTGCCTTTTGATTGGATATGGAATTGCTCTCACGCTGTTGGTCATCATCTTTGCCAAAGTCATCACGGCTCAGTCGTTCGTACAGAGCTGTGATTTTCTCATTTTTTCTCATAACTTGCGCTCCTTTCTTCGGTTTTAGGTTGTGTGTTCTAAGAGACTTCCCAACCGCTTGATTAAGAAGTCTTTTAGAGCATACAACACCTGCGGCAAGTTTGTAAGCGTGATATTGCTTGCAGGCGAATGCACCCAGTCGTTTCTGTTCTTCGTTCGGCTGATTTGCTTTCATTTCCTGAAATTCATTGCTGATTTCCACATCGTTAGGAAAATCGTCGTTAATCCAGCATTCAATAAACGCAAACAGTCGTTCGATGGCATTCTGGAATGTTTCATCGTCCTCACGGCATTCCGAAGAATTGATCATTTCAATCAGCGTTTCAAAGTTCTGTTCTTCCGGCGGATTGATCGTAAAGATCATAGCGATATATGCGGTGTAAAGCAGCTTTTCTGCCTTTACCCAGAAGTCATCGCCGCCGTTTTGCTGAGAACTCTGTGTATTCTTAATGAGAACGTCCACAAATTTCAGAATGTCCTTTTCTCTGTTCTTTTTGGAGATGTAGGCAAAGGGATTGTAGTGCATGGACTTGCCGAAATCAATGGTATTGAACACCTTGATTCGATAAGGCTGATAGGATAAATTGCCTTTCTCGTCCCTGACCGGTCTGCCACGTTCTAGCATCTTTCCACATTCGATCAGTACTGTCCCTTTTGGGTCTGTCACGATGTAAGAACTGTGCATCTGCATGAGATTCGGCTTTACGAAGAATCTCGTTTTACCGGATCCGGAACCGCCGATCACCAGAATATTTTTGTTTCTGGCGTACTTCGGGTGAGAGGGTTTTCCCATGGTCAAGCCCTCTGTCTGTGTGAGAATGACGTTGTTGTCTTTCTCTTTGAAGTCCATATATGGCTCAATATCTTTTTCCGTACCCCATACAGCAGAGCCATACTCTGTGCCTTGCCGGAACTTCTTTTTGTTGGCAGCTCTCATTTTCATCACAAATTTCATAGCAACGCCAACAGCAATTCCAACCAGCAGATCAACCGGGTGAAAAGATGGAATGATATGGGCAAACGCTGTGCCGAGATTGTTCAGGGCAGGGAGCAGTTTTTCCGAAACGTCCTTACCCTCAGCTGTCCGGAACGCAAAACAGATGATATTGCCGGCATAGCCGAAAATGACATAGGCAAGGTTATTGAGGACAAATTTTTTTATCTTTCGAGAATCCATTTCAATCACCTTAATGCGTCATTTCCTTAGACTTCTCACGGACTTTTTCTTTCTTCTTTGGTTCATGAGAAACCTGTTTTGCCATATCTTTGATCTGCTGTCGGGTGATCTCCGCACGGGGTTTGGTCAGTTCGCCTTGCTTTTCGCTGGCAAACTCCTGAAAAGCCCTCTTGAAATCTTCCATTTTTCCTGCCTGAAAGAAAACATGAAAAGTATCGCTGCCTGCTTCTTTTTTGACGGCATAGTCAATGTCATATTTCTTTGCCACGCTCAGAAAATCCTCAATGCCTTTGATCTCCACGTTTTCCAGCTTGCCGGAATGCTCCGATAGCTTTTTCATGGAAACTCTGCCTTTTCTCTGCGACTTTCCGGAAAGAAAATCCTGCATGGCAGATTTCAAAGTATCGACCGTAAATTCTCTGCTTCTGACCGACAGATCTATGGTTTTTCGCAAGCCATTTTCAAAATCTGTACTCATTCCGGAAACTCAAACACTGCGTCGATGTTTTCACGAAGCCATCTGGAAAAATCATTTCTGACGGCATGAAACTTTTCTGCATCGTCATATTCTGCAATCACGATACCGTTTTCCGTATCGCCTTTCAGATAGACCATGAAGCCGTATCCGCTTCCGTCATCGTACTCACCGCAGGTCACACAGGAAACTGCATTAGTATAGTTGAACACGCTTCTGTCCTGCGAAATGATCGATAAGGTCATACGCTCACTCCTTTCCCGCTTACTATTTTCAGTTTAGCAAAATGGACATATCAAGTTCTGCCAAGTGAAAGTAAGTCGGTGTCAAGTTTTGTACAAAATTTATTCTTCATGGAATTTTGCAAAAGACTATTGAAGAAATCTTCGTTTTATGCTATACTATTTCATATGAAAGATTTTTCGGAAAGGAAAAAATAATGGATAATATCGTTAACATGGGACAAAATGATGTTATGAGTAATTTTACGAAAACAGATGACATCATGAATGATATGCGAAAGATCATAGAGGGTTCTCAGAAAACTGCACATCAGGCTGTAAATACGATCCTTGTTCAGCGTAATTGGCTGATCGGATACCGAATTGCAAGTGAGGAACTGAATGGGGAAGATCGTGCTGATTATGGTGCTGAAGTGATAAAAAAGTTATCTTTTGAACTAGAGCCTGTTGACACTAAACTCAAAATATGATATGATAAATACATGAATATCA
>ERZ1035027.918-NODE-918-length-14916-cov-20.563892_pt1 | contig 14916 bp, 12 predicted proteins | sample MGYA00520604_ERZ1035027 | MGnify/ENA primary metagenome ERZ1035027 (study PRJEB33766, sample SAMN09781743) | gut metagenome | biome: gut microbiome | host: Homo sapiens | place: Madagascar | study: EMG produced TPA metagenomics assembly of the PRJNA485056 data...
GAGCGCACCCTTGGTAAGGGTGAGGTCCCGAGTTCGATTCTCGGTATCAGCACCATCTCCTAAAAACAGCAGCTTTAAGCTGTTTTTTTTATTTCTACCTATCCATTTTTGTTTTTGAGACCATAAGATCTTGGTTTAGCCTTATTTAACTTTCTATATCTATTAAGATCTGATGTTTTATGTATCCTGCTTATGCTATATATTTTAACAAGATACTGTATTGAGGTTCTTATGTCTGATACTAATGAAGAAGAAAATCTTGCTGAAGAATTATTTTTAAAGCTTAGTGATCCTAATTTTGTCCAACAGCAAGTTCAAAATGTTATAGAGCTAGATTGGCAACTAGGCATACCTGTGATGCAGTCTGATGAGAAAGGTATCTATGAATTAAGACCTGATGGTACCAAGATTTATCAGAAGAAGTAATTATTTAGTTTCTATTGTTAATCTTGCTAAGGATCAGATCTTGAAACTGTAAAAGGCAGCTAGAGAATTTGCTGAGCAATTTATAAAAGCTAATTGTTACAGATATGTATTTGGTATTCATTGTAATTCTGAAAAAACTCCTAATGAGCCAGATCATCCTCATATCCACTTCCTAATAAAGTCAGTAAGTATTGATGGCAAAAGGCTAAATATCAGAAAAGCTGATCTTCAGTTAATGAGGAAACGCTTTGCAATCATTGCCCGTAAGTATGGTATTGAGCTTAATGCAACCTCAAGAACTGTAGGAGGGGAGAGTGAAAAAGCTAAGAATATTGAGCGTTATCATCATGAGAAAAGACAAGCTGACTATAAGCATCAAAAGGCTCACCAAACAACTGATAAAGGACCTAAAAAGACTGAAGAAGAAAAGCGAAAAGTAGCTCAAGCAAAAGAGCATATTACCTAAATTCCCTAATTAAATGTAGAGTATCACTCAAATTCTATCTAGGGGATTTTCTCTCCTCCCTTATTTAATCAACTTTTCATAAATTTTGTTACCCAAGGATCACTTTTACTTTATATACTCTACTATAATTACATATAGAGTATAAAGTGAATTTTTGAAGGCTCGTTATGCTGTACGTTGATCATGAAGTAGAATTACCTAAGGAATTATCTTATTTCGTTAAGAAGATCCACGGGGTGCAATATCTCTACCATTACACTGAATTTATACGTGTTAATGGTAAGTTTCACCATAAAGAGGTTGCTATTGGCAAAGCTATCGTAGATGACTCTACAGGTGAGCCTATTGCACTAATTCCTAATGATAAGTACTTTGAATTGATGAAGACACCTGCGCCAATAAACGCTACTGTTAAAAAGAGAGGTAGAGCTCCTTTGAAAGAGAGTAAAGAGCTATCTTATAATGAGTTGGCTGATGGCTCCGTATTAGGCTTTGGTTATGGTATTGCTTGCATAAAAATAGCAAAAGATATTGGTTTGTACCAAATCCTTGTAGATACCTTTGGAGATGAAGTTACCATAAAGCTTCTATCTATTGCAGCTTACTATGCAAAAGATGGTGGTGGTCTTACTGGTATTGAGTACTTTACTACTCGTCAGATGTGTTTTACTAATACCATTATCAATGATTCTCAAGCTTGTGCCTTATTCTCTAGCATTAAAGAGAATGATACAGATGAATTCTTTAGGAAGTGGATTAAACTAACCACTGAGTCTCATTTAGCTTGTTATGACGTAACCTCAATATTCTCCTATGCTACAGGTTTATCTGAGGTATCTAAAGGCTACAATCGAGATAGGGAGAATCTAGATCAGGTAAACTTCGGGTTGTTTGCCACCTTAGATACAGGCATTCCTATCTACTACAACATCTATAATGGTTGTATCAATGATTTCTCAAATCTACCATACGTACTAGCCAATGCTCGTAACTTAGGATTAAGTCAGCAATTAGTGCTAGTAACAGATGGTGGTTTTACAACTGTGAACACAGTGCACAACTTACAAGAGCATAGCCAACCATTCCTAATGGGAGCTCCTATTGCCCACTGCAAAGGTATTACTAAAGAAGTTATCAATTGGCGTAATGAAAACGAAGCAAATATTAGCGACTTTGTAAATGAATTTGATTCTCCTCTAGAAGCACGAGTCGTACCTTATACACTTGGTGATGTTCGAGGTTCTCTTATCATGTATCTAGATCCTACTAAAGAAGCTTTACAAAAAGAAACTTGAAAAAAGAAAATCCTAAATGCTCAATATGATGTTGAAAACAACCAAGAGTACTCAGATGCTTTAGCCCGTAAAGTAAAAGGCTTCTATACAGTTACCCAAAAGGACGATAACTCTTTTACTTATACCCGTAATGATGAGACTATTAGGAATGACTTAATGTTATGCGGCTGCATGGCTCTGTTCACCACTTATCCTAACTTTACAGCAAGTACCGCTCTTAGAACCTATAACAATAAGGATGTAGTTGAAAAGTGCTTTGCTGAACTTAAAAACGATATTCTAGGTGAGAGGTTGTACGTTCACAGTGATGAGGCTTTAACAGGAAAGATGTTTGTTACCTTTCTATCTTTAATTCTGCACAAATCCTTACAGAATAAGCTAAGACCTTGGATTAGAAAAAATCGCTCATCATTAGATGTCGCTTTTTCAATTCTGAGCGATATTGAATGCAAGAAATGTGGCAATCAGTGGTTGCTAACTAAAGTATTTACCAGTCATCAGAAGGAGCTAATTAAGATCCTTCAATTACCAGTCAACTTCATTGATCATAAATAACTAGTTGGTCTTACGCCTCCCATTTATGATCTAGCCCCGTGTATACTCTACATTATGCACGGGGATTTAGGTAGTTTGAGTTTATACGTTTGTGTAATAAGGTCTTTTGCATCAGTGATGTTTGTCTCTTCATTGAATTTAAAAGCATATTGTTCTGAGGTCCATTTTCGATTTGTAATGTCGTAAGCCATATTATGAGTATCTGTAATAGTGCCCTGTTTTGCATTCAATACTACTTCAATAGAATTTGATCTAGACCATAAAGATACAACATTTTTATTGTTCAATTTAAAGGCAACATAATTTCTTCTTGGAACAATTTCTAATTTATTATCAATTGATAAGATAATTTCTTTGAGTTTTGCAAATAATGAAGTTGGCGACTTATAATCATCAAATAAAGCTTCAATAGTATATTCACTGTCATTTTGATCGTTTTCCCCAGCAGCATTGTCGCTGTTTCTTACTAATTTATCTGTTCTTCCGTGCAATTGAGCTATTGCAGAAAGCATATTGTAGGCATCCCAAGGGAAAATTTCAAAAAATTCCCTATTAGGCGAAATTCTGAGATCAGGATTTAAAAGTTGAATTAGGTCATGCACTAATTTGTCAGGATCTTTTACTCCACTTAGTCTTGGGATCTCATAAGTACAATATACCTTAAAAGGTAAAGGTACAGACGTTCCTGATAGGTCTTTTACTCTTTTATCAACATCTTCTGCATAACCAATTTTAATCCAGTTATCTCTGTGAAAACTTTCGTTTGTAAGAACGTATATATATCCTGTTTTTTTCTGTTCCATATATCTTCCTTATTTGTCACCTAAGACTAAAGTCAAAATAAGAAAAAAGTAGGGCTAGCCCTACTTTATTACAGATTTATCTCATCACTTTATTTAACAGCGAATCGTAGCTATCGACCACATCATAAACAACATTTTCATTACTAATTGCTTTGAAGTGTTCTTTAGCACAGTGGATCTTTGACTCTTCAATTTTACGAAGTTGCATTGACTCCATTGAACCTTTTGTTTCTGCTACAAAGTAAATGTGCTTAACGGTTCCTTCTTTGAACGCAATTGCCCAATCAGGATTGTATTTACCTACAGGAGTTGAAATGTAAAATGAGTTAGGTAGTTTTACATAAACAGCTACCTTAGTATCGGTATCAAGCTTTTCAGCAAAAGATTTTTCATTTGTAGAATCATAAACAATATGACTAAACAGATGATTATGTGCTTCCATCGCATTTACACCAAGCTGACCTTTAATATCAGCTTTAGTAAAGATATCAGTATCGTACTTTTCCTCTAGTGCATCATAGGTTATATGCTCAATGATAGCTGTTGCTTTTTCATCATTGATTAAATTAGCTGTCTTTAAAATAAACTCTTCAGGATTAGTTTTAAATTTATTAAAGATGTCCTCTTGAAGTCCTTTTAAAATCGCAATAATAGACTTTCTTGTAAGACCTGTTTCATCAACAAGTTTTCCAATAAGGTCATATTTAACAGAATTACTTATGGTTGATGATTTAGAAACAATTTTTGTTTGAGTTTTTGTAAATGCTAATCCATTTTGTAAATTAGTTTTTGAGTCGATTTTATCCATTGTGCCTTGTGCAACAGTGTAGAAAAACTCCTGAACTAATAAATGTTCATTGATTGAGTTAATTGATTTTTTTACTAGCTCATCTGTTTCAAAGTGAACAACATAAACTGATTTAGAATTGATGCTATTCCATAATTTCTTAAACTCAGCCATGTTAAGTTTGTCTTCATTGACTTTAAGAGTAACATTATCTTTTCTTTGATTTGTAATCTTATATGAGCTCGGATCGTAAACTGAGTCAATTATCTTTATGATATCCTCTTTAGCATCTTTAACTTCATCAGCAATTACTAATTGACCTTTTCCCTTATCTTCATGATATTTTTCGGTTAAATTTCCTTTTTTATCAATATATCCATTTGTGAAAAGATCTAAAAAAATTGAAGTTGCTGTAGAGTCGTCAATGGTAATAGTATTTCCTTGAAGATCTTTAACTTCTCTTCCTTTAAATAATTCAGGAGAAACTAATATTGGTCTATCAGTAACATTTTCAGCTAATTCTGATTGAAGTGCTTTTGCAAATGAATCATAACTTTCGCTGGCAATAACTGTAAGTTCATTGATCTTATGAACATCTTTACCAAGTTCTGACTCATCCATTCTTTCGCCTTTTTGGTTAACGCATAAACGCAAACCACGACCTACCTCTTGGCGTTTACGTACTTCAGATGAACTTTGTTTTAAAGTACAAATTTGGAATACGTTAGGATTATCCCATCCTTCACGAAGTGCAGAGTGTGAGAAGATAAATCTTACAGGAGATTCTTCTGGATCATTATTTAAAAGAAGCTCTTTGTTCTTCATGATGAGGTCATATGCATCTACATCTTTCTCATCTTTAGCTCCTTCTTTTGTATTAACAATTTTTCCTTTTTTATCAACGGAGAAGTAACCTGCATGAGTTGAACTTGCTGAAATCGCTTTTAAATATGCAAGGTAATCGGCATAGTTAGAATCATTTTCTATTTTTTTGATTTCTTCTTCGATAATAGCTTCATATTCTTTCTCGAACATGTCAGCGTATATGCCATTAGATTGACTTCCTGAATCATCATATTGTTTGTATTTTGCAACATCATCAATAAAGAATAATGAAAGAACTTTAATGCCTTTATGGAATAACTCTTTTTCCTTTTGAATATGGGATAAAATAGTTTCTCTAATCTGAATTTGACGCATTTGGTTTTCATCAACTTTACCAATAACGTCTCCAGCATATAGTTTTACACCGTTTACAAATTCAATAGAGTCGTCACGACCATCGATACTCTTAACTATATAGTTATTCTTATATTCCTCTAATTGATTTGAATTGTCATAGAGGTTGTAGCCAATGCCAACAGTTCTGTTTACTTTTAGAAGTCCAGATTTTCCTTTTACATCAAATTGAATAGTGGCTGTAGGATCCTTTTGTGATAGGTTTACAGACTCAAGATATACATAACCATCTGTTGCAGTATCTCCTTTTTCAGTAATGCCTTTAACAGAGATCTTTTTAACTAATTTCTTGTTGTAGGCATCAATAGCATCTAAGCGGTAAACCATGTTGTAGATACTATCTTTCTTATGAGTTGCAGAGTAACGCAATGTTAAAAGAGCATTAAAGTCTTTTAAGTTTTTCTTTGTTTGCTCACCTTCAACAGATTGAGGCTCATCAATAATTACGATAGGGTTTGTTTTTGCAATAACATCAATTGGTCGACGAGATCTGAATTCATCAAGTTCCATTTTAATACGTCTAGCATCTTTACCTTTTGCATTAAAAGCTTGTGAATTGATAATCATTACATGAATTGAATTGCTAGAAGCAAAGCTCTCAATCTCACTTAGTCTTGCTGAGTTATAAATAAAGAATTGGATCTTTTTACCATACTCTTCAGCAAAGTGCTCTTGAGTTACCTCAAAGGTTTTATAAACACCTTCACGGATTGCGATGCTAGGAACTACAACAATGAATTTGGACCAACCATAAGCTTTGTTTAGCTCATACATGGTTTTGATGTAAGTATATGTTTTACCAACACCAGTTTCCATTTCAATAGTTAGGTTATATTTACCTTCTAAATGCTCAGATGGTTGTATGCCATTTTGCATTTGAACTTTTTTTAGATTGGAAAGAATTGCATCTTCTGTTAATTGAGGCACAATTTTATTGTTATTCCAGCCTGTAAATTCAAATTTGTCTATTAAACCGTAGCTACCATCACTACCAGAGTCCATTAAATATGTTGGGGTAAAAAAAGGTTGCCCTCTAAAGACATTAACAACAGCATTAGCTGCATCTTGTTGAAATTTTTGCTGTTTAAATTGTAATTTCATGGTACTAACTTCTAGATAACCTTAACTCTTGTATCAGGAGATAGTAATTTGAATATCTCTGTTACATTGATTTTAGAAGGTGTGTCCGCAAAAGAGCTATCTCTAAAAACAACACGAAGCGGTTTTTTCTTTGCAATTTCTTTGATAACAGACTCAGGAATATTGTCGTTAAAACATGCAATAAGAGCATTGTCACTGTAAGTATGAACAGAGCAATTCTCAATTGATTCAGAGGTATAAGATAGATTTAATGGTAAGCCCCAATCTAAGATACAACCAAAGAATAAATCTAAGTCAGTTCTATCTTCTTTGATGTTAGACTCAAGCTTATCCAGTAGAGTTTGTGAGTATTCAGCTGGAGCATAGTAAACATCCTTCATGTTGCTATCATCAACCTTGAATACTCTAAAGCCACCATCAAATTTTGCATTAGGATTGTCATCAGCAATCTTTTTTGCTGCTCTTCTAATTCTTTCTTTACCTATTTCACAGATGTTTTTATAGCCCGCTTTGAATGCTTCAGATTTTTCATCACAAGGTTCAGAAAGCTGAACCATAATGAATTTTCTATTGCCTCCATCTTCTGCATTTAGTTGCATGACAGCATGAGCTGTAGTTGATGAGCCTGAAAAGAAATCTAGAACAATGTCAGAAGACGAAATTGCAGATAATATTAGTTTTCCGATTAGTTTGGTTGGTTTGGAAAAGTCAAACAAATACTGTTCGTTTAAGAGATTGTGTAATTCTTCATTTGCATCTTCATTTGTTCCCCAACCGCCGTTATTGAGATTGTTCTCAATGGTTAAGCTTTTGCTAGAGATATTATCTGCTCCCACTCGAAGTAGCAGATCTTTTAACATTTTTATTCTTTTTTCAGAAACAATTCGTCTTACATAATTATCTTGAGTAATGTAGATAAGACCTTCTTTTGCATAATTATCAAGAGTGCTTTGACTATAAATCCAATTACTATCAATTCTTACATCGAACTGCAATATGCCTTTTTTTACAACTAAATCATCTAAATATGTTAGTTTCATATTTCCTGCTGTAACTACAGTATTAGCAGGAATTGTGTAATTTAATTCTTTGTATTTACTAACAGTTCCTTTTCTAATAATTCTAATTCCTTGTGCATTTGTTGTCTTAATGCAAGGGTATGTTTCTGATGAGAATACAGTTTCTCCAATTAAGCCGTTAAAAGATATATTTTGCTTTGAAAATACCAAAATATATTCTTTCATATTGATAAAATTTTTGCTTAAAAAAGCTCCCTTCTTTTTCTTTTCCCATACAAGTTGGGTTATAAAATTTTCGCTACCAAATATTTCAATCCCAATCTTTTTTAAATTTTCAACTTCGTTATCATCTATAGAAATAAATATTACCCCATCTTCAGAAAGCAGGTTTCTTGCAAGCATTAGACGTGAGTAAATCATAGAACACCAATCTGAGTGGAATTTCCCTTCACTTTCTGAATTTGTTCTAGAAAACTTAATATTCCCTTCTTCATCGAAATAATCAGAACTTCTGTTAAATTCAGAATCAGTCATCTTATAGTCGTCTGGGTAGATAAAGTCATTACCTGTATTGTAAGGAGGATCAATGTAGATCATTTTAACTTTACCAAGGTAACTTTCCTGAAGTAGTTTTAGAACTTCAAGATTATCTCCTTCTATGTAAAGATTCTCTGTTGAATCCCAGTTAACACTATCTTCTTTACAAGGTCTAAGAGTTTTTCTAATAGGTTTGTTTGCTTCAATAATGGAATCTTTTTTACCAACCCATGTAAATTCGTAGCACTCTTTACCATCAACAATGTCTTTTGAAAGATCTTGTTTTAATAACTCAAAGTTAATAGCTTTCTTTAAATTGCCATTTTTATCTTTAGTTTCAGTAATGCAATTAGGAAATAGTTCTGCGATTTTTTCAATGTTTTGAGAGGTAATATCAGCAGATTCTAACTTCATTTTATCCATACTAAATTCCATTTAACTGTTGTTGTAATTCTTTTAATTGCTTATTCATTTCAACTTGTTTATTGAATTGTTTTTCTTTAGCAATCTTATTTTTAAGTTGAGTAATTTGTTTTTCTAGTAATTGTCTTTTGTTGTCTTTTTCAACAGAAGTTTTTAAGTCTTCATCTTCCTGAGATTTTTCTAGTGAAGAACCAGCTATCTGTCTTACAAAGTTTTCATAGACTTCATCTAAGTTTAATCCTTGAAGATTAAGCTTTATATCTTCATCCTTGCACCAATCAGTAGAATAATAATCACCTACTTTATAGGGACTATTGCCAAGGGATTTTTCTTTGAAGCTTATTACGTACTTAACTTTATCTTCGTGTTTTAGAGTAAAGATAATATGATAAGGGATCCCCTTATCAATTAGCTTAAAAAAATCATTACTTACATTTGGATTTGTAAGTGTTACCTCAAAAACTTCAATTTCAACAACTTCTTTTCCTTTTGCTAAATTAGTTGTTGTTGTCGCAATCTTATTTACCCAATAGATTGATTCAACTTTGTCGATAAAAGTTCGTTTTAAAGAGGATGAAACATCCAAATGGTCATAGAATCTTTGCTTTGGGATCTTCTTATTTAAGAGAGTACTACTTGGAATATACAACATAAGTTCAACCTTTCTTAAAAATGATTCTTATTGATGAGGCTGAAGATATACAGTGTAAATTTGCGCCAGAGTAGTTGCTAAGTCCCATGATTCATACCTCTACAAAACCACAAAGAAACTTATAAGCTCAAAATCCTCAAGTCCTTTTATTTCATTAAGCAAAGCTGTTGTGCCTCCTTCAACGAATAAGCTATCAATATCACTGATTTCTTTTTCAGCAATAATTGAAGATATTGCTTTTGTTAACAGGTCAGACATTGCAGACATATTTTTGCCATCGTCAGTTAATGCATTAAATTTAGCGCAAATATCATGAATAGGCTCAGCTTGACCTCTACATAGTTTTCTAATGTCATCTAGTAATTGTTTTGGATTTAAATAATCACAGATAACTTCTCCATCGTTGGCGATATATACCATGTAGAAAGGATGTATTAGATTTTTATTGTTGATGTTTACTTCATGATTTACATTTTTTAGGATGAATATAGCTCCAGACTTTAAGTTATCAGTTGCTTTGACAACAGCATGAAGCCCTTTTGGTACATTATCAACATTGTCATGAGTTTTAATGTACTCTAAAAGATCTAGTCTAAATTCATTTAAACCAAGATCCATTATGGAGATGCCTGTATTCATTTCTTCAAGATCAACAACTTCTTTTTGAAGTCTTAATAATTGCTGCTTTCTGTATTCAAGATCGCCTTTTTCTTCAGCGTTAATTAAGTCGTCATCACCAGTTGAGGTCATAACTGAAATTTTCATTCTAGCTTCAACACGACTCTTTAGATTTATATATTCATCTAAACTTACATCAGGCCAGAAGTTTACTAATTGAATAACGCTGTTTTTACTACCGATACGGTCAATTCTTCCGAATCTTTGAATAATACGTACTGGGTTCCAGTGAATATCGTAGTTAACAAGGTAATCACAGTCTTGAAGATTTTGACCTTCAGAAATACAGTCAGTTGCAATCAATATATCTATATTGATATTGCTATTAGGCATTAACAACTCTCTGTTTTTTGAAATAGGTGAGAAGCAAGTTAACACGTTGTTTAACGAGATTTTTAGATTTTTAACTGTTGATTTGCCTTCAACAGTACCTGATACAAGAGCTGTTTCTAATCCATATTTTTGTTTTACAAAAGAACTAATATTGTCATAGAGGTAGCTAGCTGTCTCAGCAAATGCAGAGAAAATTATGATCTTTTTGTTATTGTCGTTGATTGGATTTTCGATTTTATTGCAGATTAACTCTTTTAGAGTATGAAGTTTTAAATCGTTTTCAGGAGTAATTAGTGAAACCTTTTTATATAGATTTTCAATAATCTGCTTATCCCACTTTAGATCAATCTTCCATGATTCATAATCCATGTCACCAAGGTAAATTTGTACTTTTTTACCTGTAGTGTACAGATCATTATCGCTATCTTCTATGTCAAAATCGTCATCAAATAAATCTGAGATAATATCGCCTTTATGTGTTTCTTCGTAATCATCAATCTTCTTGAGGGTTGCATTTATTAGATCACGAATACGCATCAAGGTTAAATTGAAAGAATAAATTGAGCTTTCTAATCTCTTTAAAAGATTGATGCTCATCAATCGCTTAATACCTTTTTCACGACCACTTTGCCCAAAGCGTGAAAACTCATCAATTTCATCGCTATTAAAGTATTTTTCTAACCTACTACGATGGATATATTCTGAAGGTGTATATACTTTTAGTGAAAGCTGATTTAAGCAAGAGTAGATCTCTTTGTAGTTAATAACATCTTTTAGAGTAGATAAACTTGGGCTTTTTGATATCGGTGGTAATCTTTCAGGGAATTTTCCAATATCATTTGTATTGTAGTATTTTTCAATGTGTCTTCTTGATCTTGCAATGGTTACACTATCTAAAAGAATAAAAAAGTCGAAGTCTAAAGAATTTAATAGAGCCTTAGTTGTCCTTTTTTCTTGAGGAAGCTTTGACCAAGCGTTGAATTTTTTCTGAGCTTGTTTAAAAATCTCATCTATAGATTTTTTAGTGTTAAGCTTTTCATCGAGCTCTTTTGAGTTACCTTCATAAGCAATAGCAAGCTGATTTCTTAAATCAATAAACCTATTGTTTACTGGAGTTGCTGACAACATTAAGACTTTTGTTTTAACGCCTGTTTTGATGACTTTATTCATCAAATTCTGATAACGGTTTTGTTTTATAGTGCCAGTATGGGTTCCTTCACCATTTCTAAAATTATGGCTTTCATCGATAACAACTAAATCGTAGTTACCCCAATTGATTCTATCTAAATCAATACCATTAGACATACCGCCTTTTCTTGCTAAATCGGTATGGTACAAAACACTATAATTTAATCTATCCTCAGCGATTAGGTTATTTTTGTAGTTGTCTTTATAGGTATTCCAATTTTCTTCTAGCTTCTTAGGGCACAAAACCAAAATAGATTTGTTTCTGTTTTGGTAATACTTTATTACCGCAAGAGCAGTAAAGGTCTTTCCTAAACCAACACTATCTGCCAAAATACATCCATTGTATTTTTCTAATTTGTTGATAATTGCTAGAACAGCATCCTTTTGAAAATCGTATAGAAGATTCCAAATTTTACTGTCTTTAAAACCAGTAGCTTCGTTAGGCATATAGTCTTCAGATAAATCTTCTAAAAATTCACTAAAGACGTTATATAAGGTTACAAAGTAAATAAATTCAGGAGAGTTTTCTGCGTAAACAGAGGATAGATTCTCAACAATTGTTGATGTTATATCCTCAACTTGATCCTTATCGTTCCAAATACTATCAAAAGAATTTAAAAAGGTTTTAGTTTCTGGTGTATCAAGTTGCGTAATAAAATTTGCAAAGCTATTACCTTTTTCACAACCTAATCCAATGGTTGTAAATTCTCTGAAAGGTAAATATGTGTAACCTTCTGAATTTTCAACAGTTAAAATGTTCTGGAAAGAGCTTCCAGTCTTAATTGTTTTAAAGATAGCTTTGTTTTTGACCCAATTAGCACATTCTTTAGCTATTGCTTTTTGAGTCATTTCGTTACGGAGTTTTATTTCAAATTCTGTTCCATAAAGACTGTTTTCTCGATTGATCCTTGGAATATAAAACTCTCGCTTTGACTTGTTTGCTTTATCTTTTGAAAAGGTTGGTTCAGTGAAAATAAATCTAAAAGACTCAACTGAGTTTAGTTGCTCTTTTAGTTCTTGATATGCATACATTGAAAAGCAGGCAGCAGCTACAGAGATTTTGCTACCTTTTTTTATGGTCTCTTTTAAGTCATCTCTAACAATGCTGTTGATATTATCAATTACTTTCACATTACACCTAGTATGTATGGTTACCTTTATTTGCTCTGTTTAATATTGAGGCTAAAAAAGTACATGTTTTGGAGATCAAAACTTTTTTATTTTGAGCAAACTTTTCTGCACGATTTTTTACAAATGCTTATTTTATGCGCTTTAACAATTTTTTCTATTTGATAATATTAGCATTTTCTAAAGGTAAAAATACATATAAAATCCCACAAAAATAAGGATAATGAATGTAGAAATTAGATGAATTTGAAGAGCCCTTTTTTAGACCAGTAGTTACGCATGAAGCTACAACTTAATTTTAGAAGCTGATAAATAAGCAAAAGAGAGCTGAAGGTTGTAGCTAAATTAGTCAAAATTCAAATTGTTTAATAACTTGAACAAATTTCAGAAAAAAAAATAAAGGAGAGAGAATAAGTAAACCGAGCGTTCCACTTAAATTGACGAAGTTTATGTATTATATTTAACTATAATACACACTAAAGGTGAATTTTTTAGAATTGGTCGAAATACGGTCAGTTTGATGCGTAACTACTATTTTTAGACTGGTTGATTTGACTTTAAATTAAAATACAGTTACGGTGCTGGCTCTGTTAAGCTGTTTTGTTTCTTGATTCTTTATGCACAACTAATTGTCTTACGTTTTGTTAATTCTAATGCTGCAACACCATAAACATTGCAGCACTATTTAAGGTTACCTCTCTAAGCTGACTTGCTTATTTACTTTGCGATTAGTTGCTAGCTCTGGATTTAGTTTTAACTCTTTTTTTATCTCTTTTGCTATTACCTTAGCTCTTGCTTTTTTATTAAAGAATGTTCTGTAATCAGAACGGATCTCTTTTGAGATAAAGATCTTTGCATCAGTATTAGCAATGAATTTAGCTAAATCTGATATAGCCTTCTTTTTGGGATCAAAGACATTAGCTGAAGATTTTGAAGCATCAATGTTTAGCTTAAAGTTATCAGATCCATTAGCTACGATAGTAAAGTTCTCGCCTTTAAAGGTTCCTTTTACCTTTAATCCACCATCAAACTCTAAAGCTTTAATATTGCTCTTATCTTCAATTTTGCTTTTTTTTGCAAGAGAGGTAAACGCATCAAAATCTTTGCGATTTTTTATAGATAATTAATAAATCTTAATAAAGACTTCCTTCAAATATTTCTCCATCGATTAGCATTTTTACGTAGGAGTCTTTTACTAAAATAATTCCGTTTGGTCTGAAAGAATAGTGATATGAATATCCTGAACAAGTAACGACATACTTATTATCAAATATAATTTTTCTTCCAAAGTCGCAACCTTCAAATGAATCGCTTTTTTCTTGCTTTCCTGCTGAGTTTTGAATATAGCCAGTTACAATACCTTGGTACACAATTGTATATCCTACTAGATTTTTTTCTTTTACTATATTTTCAAAGCTACCTGCTAAACAATTTGCATTAGCCAAAGCAGTGAAAATAAGTAAATATATTTTAATAAATAGTTTCATAGATCTTCTCCCAAAGTTATTACACATTTATAAAAGTGTATTTGATTTAAATATTCAGCTCTTTCTCATTTGTAAGTGTTTGAGTATTTGTCCTCGAAGATTCAACATCAGTCGGAGCTGAATATAATCGTTTAAATTCAATTTCTGCTTGTTCACTAATTGCTTTTGCAACTCCAGACATGATTGCATCATTGATTGATATTTTATTTTTTAATGTGAGATAACTATCCAAAATTCCCATACAATCACCGTATTATCAAGGCTCTGCTCTATACAGCCTTAATTAAGTAACACAAACATCTCTATTAGGATTTAAACATCATAGCAATGCCAACTATTACTAATCCGAGACAAATTAGAAAAGCAAAACCAGTTCCTGCAAATAGGTACCACTTCCAACCTAAAAAGCCTAAAAGTACTAAGGCTGCGCCTGTTAGTTTTTCTGCCATTTTTATATACTCTAAAATAATTTATACAAAGATCTTTATTTGAACACTAAATGCCAAAACGAAGTAAATCATAAGAAAACTTTTCATTATAAAATTCACGTATATCCGATATGGTCCTTTTATATCAAAAGTTTTCAATAAAATTCTATAACAACTTTATCATTCAGAAATTTAGCTTAAATCTCATTTTTATCTAATATTTATGTCCTCATAGTTAAATCTTGTGCAATAATTTTAATTACAGCCTATATCTGTCATGGACAAGGAATTTGCTATGAAGTCTCGAAATAATTTTTGGTTCTTCCCTAAAAATGGGGGTATACATTTTTATCATAATGTGCAAGCCTTCA
>ERZ1035027.935-NODE-935-length-14767-cov-12.164899_pt1 | contig 14767 bp, 12 predicted proteins | sample MGYA00520604_ERZ1035027 | MGnify/ENA primary metagenome ERZ1035027 (study PRJEB33766, sample SAMN09781743) | gut metagenome | biome: gut microbiome | host: Homo sapiens | place: Madagascar | study: EMG produced TPA metagenomics assembly of the PRJNA485056 data...
GCATCAAAATGAACATTGCCTACGCTGACCGCCTGACCGGTGCCAGCGATGAGCGAGAGCAGATGGCCAGACTTGAAAAGCAATTCCCCACGCAGCAGGCCACCTATCAGACCGAAACGCTTCCCGGTCGCACTCGTCTCACCCGTGAAGAAGTTGCCGCTAAGTACGCGGCTCAAAAATAAGGAGGAATCTATCATGCGTAACAATAATAACAACAGCGATCTCGGCATCATCCTTCAGGTGATCGTCTTCGGTATGATGATTCTCAAGGTTTATACCGTCTTCTTCTGCAACTATTGATTGGAAAAACGAATCCATTCTTCATTTTTAGTACACAGGTGACGCCACTATGCTATATACTATCTATCAAGACAGCTCCTAGTATCTCCGCCAAACACCAACGCGCACAGCACGCCCCTATATAATAAAGTAGAAATGCATTTATGTGGCTGATCCTAGGTAGCAGCGGTGCTATTGGTTTATTCATGCTCGTTCCTACACTCTTAGGATACATATTTACCGGTTCTGCGTCTGGTGCCGATACCTCGCCGTTAGTGTAATTTTGATCATGCTCCTGTATCCCGAAGCCACTTGTCACAGCCCAATTTGTTTACCTCATATAAAGTCAAAAGCCCGGTAGGCCGCCACACCCACCGGGCATATTTTGTCGATATTTCGCTATTTTTATGTTATTTTGAAGTGTTATACTGTGTTTTTCGTGCAGTTTATACAGGTGCACCCGTCACGCGAAAAGAACATCATCCCACTTATAGACGTATTAACGTTCATTTTGCAAGCCGTCACAGCAAATATCGTTGTATCGTATTTTATCATCGGTGCAATTACTCCATACAGAGTTTTGTACAACTGCACTTACTATATTTTTAGTAACTGGACTGGGTAACGAATCGTTACATCATCGCCTGACCTTCTGCCCGGTCATTTTTGTCAGTAAGTCGTGTGCTTCAAAGGGGTGTCCAAACAGTCCCCCCCCCTTGCCCTGCTTTCTCTGCCCACACTCATGCTTGACCCGCTCATTTTGAGCATGTTGTCGGTCTGTTCCAAATGGTATGAATCAGGCTCGCTCCCATCCGCCGGGACACTGTATAGGCAAACTCGGCATATTGCTTGCTTTGGTCGCAATATACCTCACTGTCAGCGTCCTTGTGCTTTATAAACTGGGCACAAGTCCACTGAACGCATGGTTATCCTGTCACAGTCTGGGTGACGCTGTACCCTACAATGTAGGAAGAATTGCGTTATTTATATATATACAAATTGCCCGATTTTTCCTACATTTTCTTCAATGTCCAATATGTTGTTGTCCTGACTTTATTTCCTACTCGTGAATTTTTCGTTTTTGTTTCTATTGTCACTCCATATTCTTCCAGCATCTTTTTCATACTACTGGGGCTTTTGGGCATCTTTGCTTTACTGCACAATCCCGCTTGGCTCAATCCTTCTTGCAATTCTTTCTTCGACATCTGTATATCGACATTTGAATCAAAAAACTGTTGTAACGCAGGGCTGGCATATCTTACCGGTGTAACACACAATGTTTTATCCCACACCATATCCCGCATAGTCGCCCAATACCCTCGTTCCTGCATATCTTGCAGTGTACTTAGGTCGTACTCCATTCTGTGTACGGCCATATCGTTTAACTCTAACGTTCCTTTATCAATATTTTGCACTAATGCTGTACACCTTTTTGATATTTCCCAACAATTACTTTTTCTGCGTTGTTCTTCCCACTTGCTATTGTCTCCGTCTCGTTTTACCTTGTACGCTTCAACATATTCTATATCTTCTTTAGCTTTACGTACCCTCTGCCCAATCTCCCCGGCGGTTGGCTCCTTATAATAAACTGTGCAGACATCTTCTGTATTGAGTGGGCGTTTTCTCCCCTGCATTTGTATTATTTTACGCGGCACGGCGCTTTCAATCAATATATGCCTTAAGGTCTTATCTTTTATGTCAATTCCGTTGTAGAGCGCTTCCGTCGTAAATAATATCCGCTTTTGCAGCTTTTCATCTTTGACACAATCTTCCACCTTATCAAGCGCACCACCTGCATTGTTGGATGAGCAATAATAGGACGCTGTATCGCCAAACGCAGCCTGCATATCTATTAGCTCTTGCCTGCTATTCACTTGAACAAGTGCTTTTTCGTTTTGTGGTATATTACGTAATATTTCCAATAACGCTGTTTTGTCAGTTCTTTTGCTCTTGTACACATAGACCTTTTTAATATATTCAGCTTTTTTCTGGAGAAGATAATATCGTTGTGGCTTTAGCCTGCCCTCACTTCGCCATAATTCAAACATGTCTCCGGGCGTCGCAGTCATTGCAATAACAGTTATTGTTTCTGACATCTGCAAGATAAATTCATAGGACAATCCTGTATTTTCATTGTGCCCTGAATCATCAAAAAAGTAGTGTGCTTCATCACACACGATACAATCATAACGATAATAGTCCTGTACCAGCCATTTTGCCTTCTCCGGGTCATTAAGCAGCAGTGTCTCGTAATATTGATAGGTCTGTATGTGTATAAGCTCAAGCTCATCAATAATGCACGTCCAGCCGCCAAATCCGTCTGGTACAAACGTTGGCTGTTTCTTTATGTCCAGCTTTCTTAGAATATCCTCTTTTAGTGGAACGCGGTTACAAAGTACCAAAGTGCGCTTGATTGGCAATCCCTTGTATGCCCGTTCCTCTGCCCAGTCCAACATCTGGTTCAAGACAAGCGACGTTTTCCCCGTTCCCGTGCTGGCCTCGATAGCTACCAGCCCCGGTCCCCACATTTTGAAGTCATCACCTATCACGTCTGCAATCCACTGTGGGTCTTTTTGGGCATTTTCCTGCACAGCGGTACACGGTTTTTCTTCTGCTACCAGCGAACCTATCGGGTCTGTATCCGCCGGGGCAACTGCGTCAGAGGTTTGCCCGACAACTTCGATCTGCTTCGCTGGCGGCTCTTCAAATTTCATTATCGGTGCTATGGCGTGCCGCATTGCATCGGCTCTGTCTTGATTTGATTGGCGTTCCGGCTTTTCTTTTACATTGTCATCCGACGGCAGCAGGCCTTTATAAGAGCCGTGAAAAGGATACCGAATTTCTGTTGTGTTACTTTCCATTTGCGCCACCCTTATACTGCTTTCTTGTTATTGATGTAGTCTTCCATCGCGTCTTTCAATATAGGCGAGTCAAAAAAGGCAAAGCAATTTTTCCCTGGTTGCTTCTTGTTAGGTGATACTCCTACCAGATAGAATCCCCTCATCATTAAGTACCCTGCCATCCTAGGCGAGTAAATTGCAATAATGTCGCGCGGTTTCTTTTCGTTCATTTTTTGATTTTGCATAGCAATCTCCTTCAGTAAGTCAATTTTCCCGGCGGTTCAACCCCCACCGACATGGGCACGGCTCCACAACAGACCTCCATAAACGACAAAAAGCCCATTGATTTTACCGCAACACACACTTCTACCTCGAAAATTCAGGACAGCGTACCGTAAACAATACTCTTCAAAAATTCCTTAAATAATTCCGTGTAAAAATATGTAATGCCGTTTAAATCAATGAGCTTTTAAATTATATACTATACTTTTAAAAATGCACTTATAAAAATATGTACGTTCATGTTATTCTGTTGTCAAGGTTGCAACAGCCCACCTGTCACTGTAGCTGTTGTTTCTTATATTATATCACAACGTTTAGTAGTTTTTCAAGTCCTTTTTAATAGGAAATCGAAAAAAATATTTTCTCTATGTACACATCTAAATGTCGTTAAACTCTGCAATCTGCTGTATCGCCGCCGCCCTCTGTTCCTGACAGAAATGTATGTATGTTCTGCGGCACACTTCCGGGCTATGGCCTAATATGCTGGCGATAATTTCCACTTGCAGCTTTCTTGAGAACAGCAAGCTTGCACAGGTGTGGCGCAGCATATGACAGCCACAGCGCGGCAAATCAAGCCCAGTTGATTGCAGTAGATATGTAAACCGTCTTTCCATCTGGCGCGGCGTAGCGGGCTTTCTGCGTGCCGTACAGAGCACATAATCGCCAGGGTCTGTGTACGGTGCAGCCTGCCGCATCAATTCATAGACCATCAGCGCCTTTTGATTCAAAGGCACAATCCGTGTTGATCTGGTTTTGGTCGTGCTGATTTTGGTCGTATATTGTGCCACCTTTTCATGTCCCACACCATAATCCCGATTATAGATTTCCATGAGATTCTTCGTGATTGACACGGTTCGTTTCTCAAGGTCAAAATCTTTCCATTGCAGTGCGCATAACTCACCTATGCGCAGCCCCTTATAAATCAGAAACACAAACGCAGGCTCATAACGATATTTTAGCTTACTGCTGCCATAGGCATACGACAGCGCTTCCCTGCAGAACTCTCGCACTTGTTGTTCTGACATATACACAATTTCTTTTTCCTGCTTCAAAATGTTTTCATGTGCAGGCATCTTGCATTGTTCCATAGGATTGCGCGTCAGATAACCCCGCCGGGTCTGGAACGTATAAAAGGCATTCAGCATATCATATGCCTTTTTGATCGTTGACCACGAATACCCGCACGGTATCAACGCATTAACCGCCTGCTGTAGTTCCTCTGTCTTGATTTTCTTCCACGGCCTGTCCGCTATTGTCATTTCCTTAACCTGCGAATTGAAGGTGATACACAAACGGTCATAGCTGGATGGTTTTACCTCGTGTTGTTTGCACAACTCCAGCCAGTTCAGCATTGCAGTACATAACGTTTCGTTACCCACTGTTTTCAGCTCTGCCCGGATTTCTGATTCTTTCCTTCGCATCGCATCGAAGCATTCTTTAAGTGTGCAGCCCGTCACAGATAAACGTTTGTAACCGTTATCCACAGGAATTGATTTGCGGTACAGGATTTTTCCACCATGTGCATACCTTAGTGTTCCGTCACCCTTGGGCAGTTTTGGCAGTTCTTGTTTATCCCCTACTTTTTCCACAGTAAAGCCTCCCAACATTTTCAACCAAACGTCGGAATTTCACTGTAAGTAACTGGTACCAGCCTTGTTTGGTACCACTTCTGGTACCACATGGCCCGTATTTCTTGCCAATTTCCGTGCCGATACAAGCATCGCATCACAACACAGGCTATTTTTCAAGAAAAGAAAAGACCTGCATTTCCACGAATTATCGCAGAATTTGCAAGTCCTGAAGAGGTGACGACCAGATTTGAACTGGTGAATGAAGGTTTTGCAGACCTTTGCCTTACCACGTTTTTGTCGCACCAACGCATTAAACCTACAATTCCCCGTGTTAATTCGTGAAGATGTTACAGTGAAATTCATTCAGAATTGTTAAGTACAACGATCCTCAACTACCCTAGTATAGCACATTCCGGAAAGTCTATGCAATATTTTCGGCAGCCTGACCTGCGATGTTTATAACGATGACAATAACGAGTTTTACATGACTCGCGAACAGATTGGAACTGCGCTGGAATATGACGACCCTCGTAAACGCATCGCAGTGATTCATACCAGAAACAAAGAACGTCTCGACCCTCTTTCAAGGAGGTTTCAAATTGAAACCCCCTCGGGTGTTCAGGAAATGTTTGTCTACACTCTTCGCGGTGTCATGGAAATCTGCTGTTTCTCCCGCCAGCCCTTTGTGTCACTTTATCAAGCCGAGAGTGTGAGATGACAACTTAGCCTTGCTGCCTGTCTGCGTCCTGCTGTTCTTTTTTAATCTGCCCCAGAGTATAGCCATCCTGTACCATGCGGCGGCGGACAGCTTCTACCACATAGGCCGTTGTACTTTCGCCTGCTGCCTGCGCGGCCTGTTCTATTGCCTGCTTACTCTGTTGGCTATCCATTCTTAAATTTAATACTAATCTGTCATAGGTCTTTGCGTTATATTTTTGTTTGCTTGCTGTGCTTGTTTTACCGCCCATATATATCACCTTTTTTTCTGCGTGTATGATAGTTATTATATACTTATTTTTATTATATGGCTAGTGCGCTAGCATACTATGCACAGTATGCAAAATCAACAGTTTTTTCTTCCTTTCTTTGTGCATTATTCCATCTTGCATACTGTGTACAGTATGCTATAATACAATCACAGGGCAGGTGAACAACAGTTCACGAGGCCACACACCTACACAAACGCACAAGAAAGGACGCACACCATGAGCATTGACAAATTATTAGAACTGGTCACACAGTACAAAGAGGCCGCACAACTGATAGAGACCGCACAGGCCGAACAGGAAACCATCAAGGCCCAGATTAAAGCCGAACTGACCGCACGCAACACAAACGATTTACAGGTAGGCTGCCACAAAATCAAGCTCTCTGACTTCGCCAGTACGCGCCTTGACAGTAAAGCCATCAAAGCTGTTGCCCCTGCACTGTTCGCCCAGTATTCCAAAGTCGTCACAGGTCAGCGCCTGACAATCAACTAAAAAAGTCCCCTTGCAGCAATGCCGACCAAAGCCAGCCGCAAAGAGACTCCCTCAAAACCCGCTGGGCGGGCTGTACGATACAGTATACACCCGTCCGGCCTATTTATCAAGAGAAAGGTTGTTCACATCATGAAGCAAACAATCAAGACCAGCCGCGCCGCCGGGCAATTAGAAAAGATGTTCCGCGCACTCAATGCCCATTTCTATGCAGGCGCATTGCCAGAGCCTATTATCACGCTCAAAAAGACACCCGGCACCTATGGGCACATCACTTGCGGCAAGACATGGCAGGCAGGCACAGAGCGCCGCTACGAAATCAACATCAGCACGGCCACACTTGACCGCCCCATCGAAGAAACAGCCGCCACACTGCTGCACGAAATGGCGCATCTTTACGACTTAGAGAATGGCATAAAGGACACAAGCGGCGCGGGCAACAGCTACCATAACAAGCGCTTCAAGGAAACCGCAGAAAGTCACGGCCTTATTATAGAGCACTCTGCCCGCTACGGCTGGACAATTACAAGCCCATCGCTTGAACTGCTGGACTTCATAGAACTGCAAGGCTGGCAGGCCATCCAAATGACAGAGGGCTTGACATGGGCGGACATGACCGGGACAGGTACAGGCAGCCGTACACCCGGCGCGGCAAACGGCGGCGCAGACAAGCCGCCCAAGAAGCCTACCCACATTCGCAAGTATATCTGCCCCTGCTGCAAGAACAGCGTCCGGGCAAGCAAAGCCGTCAACCTGATTTGCGGTGATTGCATGGAGAAGATGGAACTGGCCGACTAAAGACCCGTTCAGACAGAGAGCAAGTGCCTGAGTGAGAGTAAGGCATTTTATTTGTAAACATTTAAAAGAGGTTTATATCATGGGCGCACTTGTTTCCTACACCGATTTTATCAATGCAATCAACAACGCAAGCGGCACACTGTCCGCCATATTTCCAACCTGCTCATTCTGCTTTAGCTCTGATTCGTTCACCTGCTACAGCGACGATAACAGTATATCCATCATCAACGACACCTTCAGCCGCTTTCCCCTGCCCGGCTTTTCTATTGAGCTTGACACTATCAAGAAGATTGAGCGGATGCAATGCAACGATGACTCTACAGAGTACGAGGTCACGCTTGACAACGGCATCATAACACTTGACATCAACACAACGGAGGGCCAGAGCCATGTTGAACAAAAGACTGCATGAGCTGCGCACTAAACGCGGTATCACACAGGCCGCACTTGCCGCTTCTACTGGTGTTACTCCCCGCGCCGTCAAGTACTGGGAACAAGGCACAAGAACTCCCAGCACATCTTCCCTGCTTGCGCTTGCACACTTCTTTCATGTATCACCTGAATATCTTATGACGGAGGATTGACTTATGGACATTTCTCAAAGACTACGTGAATTTCGCATTTCGCAAAAGCTTACACAGGAACAATTTGGAGCGCATATCGGCTATACAATACGCACTATTCAAAGTTGGGAAATTGGTGGACACCTGCCGGGGAGTTATGCAATCGCCTCAATCGCTGCACAGTTCAATGTATCCGCCGACTACCTTCTTTGCCTAACCGACACACCTCGCCCGCCAGCAAATTAGGGCACACCTTATTTTATCAATCCTGTACACGCCCATTTCTGTAAAAGTAGCATTGTTTTCAGCCTTCTTTTACAGTGTGCAGGTCATATCCTTGACCCTATTTTATCGTTCAGGGGGTTCACAATGAATGTTGCCTATGTCCGCGTCTCCACTGTTGAGCAAAACGAAGCACGGCAGATTGAAGCCCTGCAAAAGCATCACATCGACAAATGGTTTACCGAAAAAATCAGCGGCAAAAATACCGAACGGCCACAGCTGCAGGCCCTGCTTGACTTTGTGCGCGAGGGAGACACGGTTTATATCCACGATTTCAGCCGCCTTGCGCGCAGCACAAAAGACCTGCTGGAACTGGTTGAACTGCTTCACCGCAAAAAAGTACACCTGATCAGCAACAAAGAGAATCTGGATACCAGTACGCCTACAGGGAAACTCATGCTGACCATGATTGCAGCCATCAATGAATTTGAACGAGCAAACACACTGGAACGTCAGCGGGAAGGTATCGCCATAGCCAAGCGCAACGGCATCTATAAGGGTCGTAAACGCATCACGGCACCGCCGGGGTTTGCAGAGCTATATCAACAGTACCAGCGCCGGGAACTGACTAAAACAGCTTTAGCCTCTGCAATTGGGGTGTCAAGGCCGACATTAGATCGAATTATTAAGGAAACTTATCCATGCTTATTATAGTTTCTTAGGGTTATCCGTCAGCCCTAGCATATAATCCGTTGACACGGTATAGTATTTGGCAAGCGTCACAAGGTGCTGTAAGGGGATTGTCTGCGCCCCCCTCTCGTACCTTGAATATACAGTCTGCTGTATGCCAAGTAGTTCAGCAATTTGTTCTTGCGAAAGGTCATGATCTTCTCTCAAATCCCGCAATCGTCTCAAGTACATGGTTTGTCCTCATAAAGTCAAACTTTCATATTACTATTGACGATAACACGTCGGAGTGATATACTGCTCATTATAGAACTGATAAGTTCTAAACATGTTTTTGCTATTTCTTGCTCACTTTATTCACATATGTTAAAAGAGTATTAAAAGTCCAAATTATTGTACTCTTCATGCTGTATAATAAAGACATAGCAGAACTTAGCAAGCATAACAGCAGCCACCCAAAAGAAAGGATCTTCACTATGATTTTATTACAGCTTCTCTTTTGTGCCGCATTCGTATTTATCATCGCTGCTGTAGTTGGCGGTGCGTGTCTCGGTCTCGGCTGTATGATCTTGCCACCCATTGAAAAGGCTATTGATGACACAGCCGAGAAAATCGCCCCCACGCCAGACCGGTACAAAAAGCAGCAGGAGGTTTGGGATTCCTATCAATACATAAAGTTCCACCGCAAAAATCTGCGCGGTACGACCACCGAAGAAATGTGCAAGCGTGAAAATTGTACCGAAAAAGAAGCCCAGATGTATATGATTTTCGAGGACTGTCAGGACATGGGCATCAAAATGAACATTGCCTACGCTGACCGCCTGACCGGTGCCAGCGATGAGCGAGAGCAGATGGCCAGACTTGAAAAGCAATTCCCCACGCAGCAGGCCACCTATCAGACCGAAACGCTTCCCGGTCGCACTCGTCTCACCCGTGAAGAAGTTGCCGCTAAGTACGCGGCTCAAAAATAAGGAGGAATCTATCATGCGTAACAATAATAACAACAGCGATCTCGGCATCATCCTTCAGGTGATCGTCTTCGGTATGATGATTCTCAAGGTTTATACCGTCTTCTTCTGCAACTATTGATTGGAAAAACGAATCCATTCTTCATTTTTAGTACACAGGTGACGCCACTATGCTATATACTATCTATCAAGACAGCTCCTAGTATCTCCGCCAAACACCAACGCGCACAGCACGCCCCTATATAATAAAGTAGAAATGCATTTATGTGGCTGATCCTAGGTAGCAGCGGTGCTATTGGTTTATTCATGCTCGTTCCTACACTCTTAGGATACATATTTACCGGTTCTGCGTCTGGTGCCGATACCTCGCCGTTAGTGTAATTTTGATCATGCTCCTGTATCCCGAAGCCACTTGTCACAGCCCAATTTGTTTACCTCATATAAAGTCAAAAGCCCGGTAGGCCGCCACACCCACCGGGCATATTTTGTCGATATTTCGCTATTTTTATGTTATTTTGAAGTGTTATACTGTGTTTTTCGTGCAGTTTATACAGGTGCACCCGTCACGCGAAAAGAACATCATCCCACTTATAGACGTATTAACGTTCATTTTGCAAGCCGTCACAGCAAATATCGTTGTATCGTATTTTATCATCGGTGCAATTACTCCATACAGAGTTTTGTACAACTGCACTTACTATATTTTTAGTAACTGGACTGGGTAACGAATCGTTACATCATCGCCTGACCTTCTGCCCGGTCATTTTTGTCAGTAAGTCGTGTGCTTCAAAGGGGTGTCCAAACAGTCCCCCCCCCTTGCCCTGCTTTCTCTGCCCACACTCATGCTTGACCCGCTCATTTTGAGCATGTTGTCGGTCTGTTCCAAATGGTATGAATCAGGCTCGCTCCCATCCGCCGGGACACTGTATAGGCAAACTCGGCATATTGCTTGCTTTGGTCGCAATATACCTCACTGTCAGCGTCCTTGTGCTTTATAAACTGGGCACAAGTCCACTGAACGCATGGTTATCCTGTCACAGTCTGGGTGACGCTGTACCCTACAATGTAGGAAGAATTGCGTTATTTATATATATACAAATTGCCCGATTTTTCCTACATTTTCTTCAATGTCCAATATGTTGTTGTCCTGACTTTATTTCCTACTCGTGAATTTTTCGTTTTTGTTTCTATTGTCACTCCATATTCTTCCAGCATCTTTTTCATACTACTGGGGCTTTTGGGCATCTTTGCTTTACTGCACAATCCCGCTTGGCTCAATCCTTCTTGCAATTCTTTCTTCGACATCTGTATATCGACATTTGAATCAAAAAACTGTTGTAACGCAGGGCTGGCATATCTTACCGGTGTAACACACAATGTTTTATCCCACACCATATCCCGCATAGTCGCCCAATACCCTCGTTCCTGCATATCTTGCAGTGTACTTAGGTCGTACTCCATTCTGTGTACGGCCATATCGTTTAACTCTAACGTTCCTTTATCAATATTTTGCACTAATGCTGTACACCTTTTTGATATTTCCCAACAATTACTTTTTCTGCGTTGTTCTTCCCACTTGCTATTGTCTCCGTCTCGTTTTACCTTGTACGCTTCAACATATTCTATATCTTCTTTAGCTTTACGTACCCTCTGCCCAATCTCCCCGGCGGTTGGCTCCTTATAATAAACTGTGCAGACATCTTCTGTATTGAGTGGGCGTTTTCTCCCCTGCATTTGTATTATTTTACGCGGCACGGCGCTTTCAATCAATATATGCCTTAAGGTCTTATCTTTTATGTCAATTCCGTTGTAGAGCGCTTCCGTCGTAAATAATATCCGCTTTTGCAGCTTTTCATCTTTGACACAATCTTCCACCTTATCAAGCGCACCACCTGCATTGTTGGATGAGCAATAATAGGACGCTGTATCGCCAAACGCAGCCTGCATATCTATTAGCTCTTGCCTGCTATTCACTTGAACAAGTGCTTTTTCGTTTTGTGGTATATTACGTAATATTTCCAATAACGCTGTTTTGTCAGTTCTTTTGCTCTTGTACACATAGACCTTTTTAATATATTCAGCTTTTTTCTGGAGAAGATAATATCGTTGTGGCTTTAGCCTGCCCTCACTTCGCCATAATTCAAACATGTCTCCGGGCGTCGCAGTCATTGCAATAACAGTTATTGTTTCTGACATCTGCAAGATAAATTCATAGGACAATCCTGTATTTTCATTGTGCCCTGAATCATCAAAAAAGTAGTGTGCTTCATCACACACGATACAATCATAACGATAATAGTCCTGTACCAGCCATTTTGCCTTCTCCGGGTCATTAAGCAGCAGTGTCTCGTAATATTGATAGGTCTGTATGTGTATAAGCTCAAGCTCATCAATAATGCACGTCCAGCCGCCAAATCCGTCTGGTACAAACGTTGGCTGTTTCTTTATGTCCAGCTTTCTTAGAATATCCTCTTTTAGTGGAACGCGGTTACAAAGTACCAAAGTGCGCTTGATTGGCAATCCCTTGTATGCCCGTTCCTCTGCCCAGTCCAACATCTGGTTCAAGACAAGCGACGTTTTCCCCGTTCCCGTGCTGGCCTCGATAGCTACCAGCCCCGGTCCCCACATTTTGAAGTCATCACCTATCACGTCTGCAATCCACTGTGGGTCTTTTTGGGCATTTTCCTGCACAGCGGTACACGGTTTTTCTTCTGCTACCAGCGAACCTATCGGGTCTGTATCCGCCGGGGCAACTGCGTCAGAGGTTTGCCCGACAACTTCGATCTGCTTCGCTGGCGGCTCTTCAAATTTCATTATCGGTGCTATGGCGTGCCGCATTGCATCGGCTCTGTCTTGATTTGATTGGCGTTCCGGCTTTTCTTTTACATTGTCATCCGACGGCAGCAGGCCTTTATAAGAGCCGTGAAAAGGATACCGAATTTCTGTTGTGTTACTTTCCATTTGCGCCACCCTTATACTGCTTTCTTGTTATTGATGTAGTCTTCCATCGCGTCTTTCAATATAGGCGAGTCAAAAAAGGCAAAGCAATTTTTCCCTGGTTGCTTCTTGTTAGGTGATACTCCTACCAGATAGAATCCCCTCATCATTAAGTACCCTGCCATCCTAGGCGAGTAAATTGCAATAATGTCGCGCGGTTTCTTTTCGTTCATTTTTTGATTTTGCATAGCAATCTCCTTCAGTAAGTCAATTTTCCCGGCGGTTCAACCCCCACCGACATGGGCACGGCTCCACAACAGACCTCCATAAACGACAAAAAGCCCATTGATTTTACCGCAACACACACTTCTACCTCGAAAATTCAGGACAGCGTACCGTAAACAATACTCTTCAAAAATTCCTTAAATAATTCCGTGTAAAAATATGTAATGCCGTTTAAATCAATGAGCTTTTAAATTATATACTATACTTTTAAAAATGCACTTATAAAAATATGTACGTTCATGTTATTCTGTTGTCAAGGTTGCAACAGCCCACCTGTCACTGTAGCTGTTGTTTCTTATATTATATCACAACGTTTAGTAGTTTTTCAAGTCCTTTTTAATAGGAAATCGAAAAAAATATTTTCTCTATGTACACATCTAAATGTCGTTAAACTCTGCAATCTGCTGTATCGCCGCCGCCCTCTGTTCCTGACAGAAATGTATGTATGTTCTGCGGCACACTTCCGGGCTATGGCCTAATATGCTGGCGATAATTTCCACTTGCAGCTTTCTTGAGAACAGCAAGCTTGCACAGGTGTGGCGCAGCATATGACAGCCACAGCGCGGCAAATCAAGCCCAGTTGATTGCAGTAGATATGTAAACCGTCTTTCCATCTGGCGCGGCGTAGCGGGCTTTCTGCGTGCCGTACAGAGCACATAATCGCCAGGGTCTGTGTACGGTGCAGCCTGCCGCATCAATTCATAGACCATCAGCGCCTTTTGATTCAAAGGCACAATCCGTGTTGATCTGGTTTTGGTCGTGCTGATTTTGGTCGTATATTGTGCCACCTTTTCATGTCCCACACCATAATCCCGATTATAGATTTCCATGAGATTCTTCGTGATTGACACGGTTCGTTTCTCAAGGTCAAAATCTTTCCATTGCAGTGCGCATAACTCACCTATGCGCAGCCCCTTATAAATCAGAAACACAAACGCAGGCTCATAACGATATTTTAGCTTACTGCTGCCATAGGCATACGACAGCGCTTCCCTGCAGAACTCTCGCACTTGTTGTTCTGACATATACACAATTTCTTTTTCCTGCTTCAAAATGTTTTCATGTGCAGGCATCTTGCATTGTTCCATAGGATTGCGCGTCAGATAACCCCGCCGGGTCTGGAACGTATAAAAGGCATTCAGCATATCATATGCCTTTTTGATCGTTGACCACGAATACCCGCACGGTATCAACGCATTAACCGCCTGCTGTAGTTCCTCTGTCTTGATTTTCTTCCACGGCCTGTCCGCTATTGTCATTTCCTTAACCTGCGAATTGAAGGTGATACACAAACGGTCATAGCTGGATGGTTTTACCTCGTGTTGTTTGCACAACTCCAGCCAGTTCAGCATTGCAGTACATAACGTTTCGTTACCCACTGTTTTCAGCTCTGCCCGGATTTCTGATTCTTTCCTTCGCATCGCATCGAAGCATTCTTTAAGTGTGCAGCCCGTCACAGATAAACGTTTGTAACCGTTATCCACAGGAATTGATTTGCGGTACAGGATTTTTCCACCATGTGCATACCTTAGTGTTCCGTCACCCTTGGGCAGTTTTGGCAGTTCTTGTTTATCCCCTACTTTTTCCACAGTAAAGCCTCCCAACATTTTCAACCAAACGTCGGAATTTCACTGTAAGTAACTGGTACCAGCCTTGTTTGGTACCACTTCTGGTACCACATGGCCCGTATTTCTTGCCAATTTCCGTGCCGATACAAGCATCGCATCACAACACAGGCTATTTTTCAAGAAAAGAAAAGACCTGCATTTCCACGAATTATCGCAGAATTTGCAAGTCCTGAAGAGGTGACGACCAGATTTGAACTGGTGAATGAAGGTTTTGCAGACCTTTGCCTTA
>ERZ1035027.936-NODE-936-length-14764-cov-4.464138_pt1 | contig 14764 bp, 15 predicted proteins | sample MGYA00520604_ERZ1035027 | MGnify/ENA primary metagenome ERZ1035027 (study PRJEB33766, sample SAMN09781743) | gut metagenome | biome: gut microbiome | host: Homo sapiens | place: Madagascar | study: EMG produced TPA metagenomics assembly of the PRJNA485056 data set...
TTAAGAAGAAGCATTATGATGCAAGACATAACTGCTTTGCTTTTTCCGTGGGCGCTGAGATGCCGCTGCTCCGGTTTTCGGATGATGGAGAGCCACAGGGCACTGCAGGAAAGCCGATGCTGGAGTTGATTCAGAATTCTGGAATCCATGATATCTGTGTGGTTGTGACACGGTATTTTGGCGGTACACTGCTTGGTACGGGCGGACTTGTCCGTGCATATACGCAGGCAACAAAGGAAGCCCTGGAAGCGTGTACGACGAAGCTGATGCAGCAATTACTTCCGGTTCTCATCCGGACGAATTATACGGATATGGGGAAAATACAATATATCCTGAATACGAGACAGGTTGCGATCATCAACACGGAATTCGCAGAGGATGTGGTCTTTACGGTACATATTCCGGTTGGCGATGCGAAAGCAATCTTAAAAGAGATAACCGATGCGACGAATGCAAGAGCGCAGATCGAAGAACAGGACGAGATTTTTGGATGATCTCGTCCTGTTTTTGTATCATGTTAAATGTATGTTCCAATAACTAAAAAATATGAAATCATAGAATATAATTCACGAAGAAATATACGATGGTAATCAGTAAAAGCACTGGGATCCACTTGGCAAGTGTCCGGCTTTTTTTGATAAACACCGAAAGTACAAGCGACAGAAGATAGGCAAGCAGACTGACAAGTGTTACCTGTAACAGAGTTGCAGTTCCGTAGGTGATGCCGTTGCATAGCATGCCGATTCCGTAGATTGGAAGGATGCCAGCCAGAAGTCCCGTGCATAAAATACCATATCTGCGTTTGCCAGAAAGTGCGATGTAGATGCCACGTTCCTGATCCTGTAAGAACAACATCAGGCTGAACAGAGAAGCAAACAGGACGAGCAGACAGGTGCATTCGTAGATTGGAAGCTGGATACGATAGGTATTTTCCTTATAATCGTAGGCACCGTCTGTGACAGAGGACATACGGAAGATTGTGTCACTGTTCATATATGCTTGCATGCGGCTTTTTAACTCTTCAGATAACGCTGCATCGTCGATCGTGTCAACCAGAATCTGTGGGGATGCAACCTTGAAGATATAATGGAAGAATGTTTCGCAGATGGCAGAGGAAAGTGTACTTGCACTTGTCTCATACAAGGAAACCTTTGGTTCCCCGGAGCCTGCAATGTAGCCGGAGAAAAATCCATCTGGCAGGACAAAACCGCATTCTGCATCACCCGCCTGTACATCCCGGATTACATCTGTGGACGCATCTACATAATAAAACTGATAGAGCGAGGCACTGGCATCTAATTCCTCTTTGAACTGTGTCGTATACGCACTGGTATCTTCCAGATATACGGCAACACGGATTTCTGTGGACTGGCTTTTCGCTGGAAGCAATGCATAGATTCCAGTTAAGATGAGCAGGACGCCCAGCATGCACCAATATAGCTTTCGATGTAAAATTCGTTTCCATGCGACAATCAGTCGGTTCATAACAAAACTCCCAAATGTTTAATAAAGTGCGTGGCAGAAAATCTGCATTACATACGTTCCCGGCAGATACGGACGGATCTGCTGTATCACCTTTGGCAGCAGAACATCCGGTAGAAGTCCGCCACCGCAGTAGGCAAGCACCAGCACAACAAATAACAGACAGATATTTGCGGAAAAGGTACTTCTGGAAAAGGTTGCGATTCCGGCGATCAGCAGTGCAATCAAAAGCAGTGCAGGGATGATCGTCAGAAGTCCGTTCAGGTTTGCGTGCCCCATCCAGATGGAGATTCCGATATAGCACGGCAGGAACAGGATATACAGAGCAAGAAACGTGTGGAGCGTGTTTGCTGCCAGTATATGTCCGCGGTTTAGGTGATACAGCTTCATGCATTCGCAGATGCCATTTCCGGTTCCCTGTAAATATGGAATCAGCAGGAATGCAAGAAAACAGAGACTTAATATAATCGCAAATGCGGCATAGTGCTGTGTGAATGTCACACTTCCTGCATCCTCTGCCTGTATCGTCTTCATATAATTTGTCTTGTTCATGACACGGTCTAGGTATACGAAGTTCACACGGTTGGAAAGCTCACGTATCTGTTCCGGTGTAAATTCGTGGGCACGTGTCGTGTCAAGGCCGCTGTAAATACCAGCCTGAGCAGTTCCGAGCAGTCCGGCGTAGGACATGAACAATTCGTTGATGATATAAGAGGATATGGAGCTGTTGTCGTAAACAACGATATCAAGCGGTACATTTGTACTGTCCATAATTCCAGAGAAAAACTGCTCCGGGACGATGATCAGATACAGGATTTCATGCGAAGCAAGCATGTTATAGCCTTCCTCGACGCTGTTTACCTGTACGAGCTGGACGGTTTCCTCCATTCCTTCTAAATCCTGTAACATACCAATGCCAAGCTGGTTTAGGTCCAGGTTGTCGTCCTGTGGCAGATAGTATCCGATGGAAATCGCAGAAAATACATTTTCCTTATATAGATGTCTGGACAGATAAAATCCTGCGGTTCCAGTCAGGAGAAGCAACGGTAACAATGAGACAAACATCGATGGCAGATAGTGTAACAGCCGTTTGCAGTTGGCGCGGATGAAATTGAAAAACATATGGATGTGAGACATAAGTTCCTCTTAAATTTAATTTCTTAGCAGATCAATATAATTAGTGCCCTCTGGCAGATGCGACGCATCGAAGAGTGTGCCATTTTTCAGAAGATAGACTGTGTGGCAGAACTGAAAAACGGCTTCCTCATGGGAGGCAATCACAATGGAATTTCCAAGACTTAAATAATAACGCATAAACTGCATGGCATCCTGTTTGGCTGGCAGATCCAGTGCTGCAAATGGCTCATCCATCAGCAGAATCTGTGGTGCATCGAGCAGGGCACACGCGAGACTGAGCCGCTTTTTCATACCACCGGACATATTTTTGACCGGAGTATCCAGAAATGTCTGGATTCCAAGCTGGGCGAGCGGTGGTGCCTGCAATGCCTGCAGGATTTCGGATTTGCGTTTGTTCGTCCACATACGCAGATTATCTACAGGCTTTAGCTCATCATAGAGCGGATTTTCCTGTGGGACATAGCCGATTCTTACATCTGGTGTTCCGGCATATTTTTTTGCAATGCAGGAAAGCAACGTGGATTTCCCGGAGCCGTTGACGCCTAAAATCCCGATGGCACAGCCTTCCGGGACGGGAAAAGACACATCGTTCAGCACCTGCTTTTTTCCGTATGATTTTGAGATATGTTCAATCTGAAACATAATAACTCCTTTGATTGGTTTTCGATTGCGATTTTTGCATCCGTTCAAGTCTTTGGTTCTTTGAATTAAGATAGCATTTTTAGGTAGAATATACAAGTAGAAAGCGCGGATAAGTGGATTTTGTCTATGGACTTTATATTACAAATTTGCTATAATTTTAAACATATATGACATGGCGTATATTTATGCGCAACGGAAACTTGTTAGAACGAAAGACATGGGGTACATACATTATGAATGGAACGAGATTAGCAAAGAAAAATGATCTGGCGATGAAGGTGATGGTTGCGTTTGCAATCGCGAAAATCGCAGTATTGATTATCAATCATAAGACACAGAAGGGATTCGTACCGCTGCTTGTATTATTTGCATTGTTTGCAGTTGGAAATGTTGTGTTCCAGCTGATCAATGACCGCAGCGAGCTGATGAAATTTACATCGGTCACAGCATTTTCGGTATTGGTGCTTGTGTCCGTGTTTGTATCCGGCTCCGTGATGGATGCACTTCCAATCTTTATCGCGATGGGTATGTGCATTATCTATATGGATACATTTCATATCCGCGTGACCTGTGGCGCATCAACACTCGGCATTCTGGTTGAGACGATTATTCAGATTGCAAAGCATGGATTTGCCCCATCGGTTACATGGGTAGAGATTTTGCTTTTGGTAGCTATTTTCACATTCGGTATTCTGATGGCTTGTAATATTACACTGCGCGAGCAGGAGACGGATCGTCAGGAAATCGAGTACCATGTTGCATATCAGGAAGAAATCACAGAGAACATGGTAAAGGTCGTAGATAACGGAAATGCACATATTGAGCAGCTCCAGTCAAAGCTGGATAATTTCCAGGCAGCAACAGCGGAGGTCACGAAATCTGTTGATGCTATTTCAACCGGCGTTACAGATACCGCAGAAAATATGGAAGTGTCAACAACGATGACACAGCAGATTCAGGATATCATTGATAACCTGATCGATGTCAAAGATAACACCGTACAGTCGACACAGCGGGCAATCGAATCTGTAAAGTCTGGTTTGGATATTATTGAAAGTCTGAAAGATAAGTCCGACGATATCAATGTTGCAAATGAGGATGTAACACGCGTATCCGAGGAACTCTGCGAGAAGATTCAGTCCGCAGAGGAAATCACGCAAATCATCTATCAGATCTCCAGCCAGACAAACCTTCTTGCGTTAAATGCAAGTATTGAGGCCGCACGTGCAGGAGAGCAGGGACGTGGATTTGCCGTGGTTGCAGATGAAATTCGTAAATTAGCGGATGATACAAGAAGTTCGATTGACAGTATTACACAGTTGTTGAAGGGTGTGACGGATCTTGCCAATCATACATCGGATCTGGTTCGCCGAAGCGTTGATGCCGTATCAGAACAGGCGAAATATATCGAGGCGGCAGATGGAAGCTTCCAGACAATTGCTGGGGCAGTGGAAGAATTATCCGGCGATATGAAGCAACTTGATAAGCTGTCTGGAAATCTGGATGCATCGAACAATTCCATCATTGACGGTCTGGCAAATCAGCAGGCTGCCAGTGAAGAAATCGCAGCAAATGCACAGTCCTCCGCAGATCTGTGCGAGACAAACTTAAATGAATTAAATGGTGTCATTGATGAGTTAAATGAGATTGCAAAGATCATCGGAAGTCTGCGCGCAGCCGATTTGGACGAGATCAACCAGATTTTAGAGGAAACAACGGTACAGGTTGCAAATGCTGATACAACTGATTATTCCGATTACTTCTCAGAAGATGACGGACAGGTGGCAGAGAATTTGGCGATTGCATCCGAAGAAGAGGCAGAATCAGAGGAGACTGATCCAACGGAAGAGACAGAACCGGTGGAGACAGATTCGACCGAAGGTGTGTCGGAGGAAACTGGCGAAGATTTCGGTGATTCACAGGCTGGGATAGATGAAGCATATGAATCCTGGGAAGATGCAGAAGACAGTGGAAAAAACAGTGAAATAGAAGAAAGTCGGGATGAAGAATCAGAAGATGAAGAAATAAGCGATGATTACGAACCAGAAGATGATACAGCATATGATGCGGAGACAGACGAAGAGGACTCTGATCAGGAATAATCAGTAGTCCTCCTCGATGACCTGAAAGTCAAGATAATCAAAATCAATGGATTCAATGAAATTATCCTGCGTGAACCGGGTTCTTGCATGGCGGATAAAATCCTGCTGGTTGGATTTTAACCAGATAGGCTTCGCTAGATCAAAGGTGTAGCATAGCTCGTCAAGGGCGGCATACACCTTTTTTGTACGCGTCATGGTGTAGTCCTCAATGCAGACGGTATGGTCTTTGACGAGACGGTTATCTTTCATTATTTTTCCCCAGATACGAAACATAGTATCACCTGCCTTGGTAGTATAGAATATGTCACAGAGAATGAAATCATGCCTGGTGTGACAGAATTATTATATCGGGCATAAGACAAAAAAACAAGTTAAGATATCAAGTGATTTAAAATAAAGGAGCAACAATATGAGTTACAAATTGATTACCAAAGATGGAAGTGCCAAGCGTGGCGAATTTACGACACCGCATGGCGTGATCCAGACACCGGTCTTTATGAATGTCGGTACAGCCGCCGCCATCAAGGGTGCGGTATCGACGGAGGATCTGCAGACGATCGGAACGCAGGTGGAACTGTCAAACACCTATCATTTGCATGTGAGACCAGGCGACGAGGTTGTAAAGAAACTCGGCGGTTTGCATAAGTTTATGGTATGGGACAAGCCAATTCTGACCGATTCCGGCGGATTTCAGGTGTTTTCTCTTGCTGGACTCAGAAAGATCAAAGAGGAAGGTGTAACCTTCCATTCGCACGTGGATGGACGTCTCATATTCATGGGGCCGGAAGAGAGCATGCAGATTCAATCGAATCTTGCATCTACGATTGCAATGGCATTTGATGAATGTGCACCGGCAAAGGCAGACCGTTCCTACATCCAGCCGTCGGTAGACCGTACAACACGCTGGTTAGAGCGGTGCAAGCGGGAGATGCAGAGACTGAACAGTCTCGAAGATACGATTAACAAGCAGCAGATGTTGTTCGGCATCAATCAGGGTGGTGTTATAGATGATATCCGTATCGAGCATGCGAAGCGGATTGCAGACATGGATTTAGATGGTTATGCAATCGGCGGGCTGGCAGTTGGAGAGACACATGCGGAGATGTATCGGATTATCGAGTCAGTCATTCCGTATCTGCCGGAGAACAAACCAACTTATCTGATGGGGGTTGGTACACCGGCGAATATATTGGAAGCTGTAGAACGCGGAGTTGATTTCTTTGATTGTGTATATCCATCCCGGAATGGCAGACATGGTCATGTCTATACAAACCATGGTAAGCTGAATCTGTTCAATGCAAAATATGAACTGGATGAGCGTCCAATCGAGGAAGGTTGTGGATGCCCGGCGTGCAGGAAGTATTCGAGAGCCTATATCCGCCATCTGCTCAAAGCAAAGGAAATGCTTGGAATGAGATTTTGCGTCTTGCATAATTTACATTTTTATAATAATATGATGAGTGAGATTCGGGAGGCAATCGAGGAACATCGTTATAGTGAATATAAACGACAGAAATTAGAAGGCTTTCAAAATCAAGAATAAATAAAAGGAGTTTTAAGACATGTTATTAACATTACTGGAATCAACAGCAACAACAGCAAAACAGCCAAGTGGATTGTTCTGGGTTATCTACATTGTAATCTTAGTCGGATTCATGTGGTTACTGATCATCCGTCCACAGAAGAAGCAGAAGAAGCAGATGGAAGATCTGCACAAGGCAATGGAACCGGGTGACAACATCATGACCACAGGTGGTTTCTATGGTACAATCCTTGATATCGTAGATGATACAACAGTTATCGTAGAGTTCGGTAACAACAAGAACTGCCGTATCCCAATGCACAAGAACGCAATCGCAGAGATTGAAAAAGCAGGTTCCGCAGTCGTAAAGGATGAGGAAGAGGATACACCTGTAAAGGAAGAGAAAAAGGAAGACAAGAAAGCAGATAAGAAGCTTGGAAAGACAAAGGAATAATCCGGATTTGTTATGAGAAATGCAGGTACTAGCCATGTTTGCATATTCTACAAAAAATGACAAAAAAGGTGTAGACGAAATTATGACTTTGTGAGAAAATGTAGTTGATGGTGTTTTGTATGTAAGAAACATCTCTCTATAAAATTTTAATATTGAAAGGAGTTCCACAATGATTTACACGAAGGAAGTTGAAAACATGTGCCCAGTAGCCAAGGGTGCAAAGCATGAGCCAGCTCCTATTCCTGAAGAAGGAAAGTGGGTACACTCAAAGAAGATTGAAGATATCTCTGGTTTTACACATGGTGTTGGCTGGTGCGCACCACAGCAGGGTGCTTGTAAACTTTCACTGAACGTTAAGGATGGCGTAATTGAAGAGGCTTTGGTTGAGACAATCGGTTGTTCCGGTATGACACATTCTGCAGCTATGGCAGCAGAGGTTCTGCAGGGTAAGACAATCCTTGAGGCTCTGAACACAGACCTTGTATGTGATGCTATCAATACAGCTATGAGAGAGCTGTTCCTTCAGATTGTTTATGGTCGTACACAGAGTGCTTTCTCTGATGACGGTCTTGCAGTTGGAGCAGGTCTTGAGGATCTTGGTAAGGGTCTTCGTTCTCAGGTTGGTACAATGTACGCAACAAAGGAGAAGGGTGTTCGTTACCTTGAGATGGCTGAGGGCTATGTAACAGGTATCGCACTTGACGCTGATAACGAAGTTATCGGATACCAGTTCGTTTCTCTTGGAAAGATGACAGACTTCATTAAGAAGGGTGATGATCCGAACACAGCATGGGAGAAGGCAAAGGGTCAGTATGGCCGTGTTGCTGATGCAGTGAAGATTATCGATCCTAGACAGGAATAAGAGGAAAGGAGAAACGACAATGGCTTTATTTGAATCATATGAAAGAAGAATTGACCAGATTAACGCTGTATTGAACAGCTATGGTATCAGCTCTATCGAAGAAGCTGAGAAGATTACAAAGGACGCTGGACTTGATGTTTACGATCAGGTTAAGAAGATTCAGCCAATTTGTTTTGAGAATGCTTGCTGGGCTTACACAGTTGGTGCAGCAATCGCAATTAAGAAGGGTTGCAGAAGAGCAGCAGATGCTGCAGCAGCAATCGGTGAAGGACTTCAGTCTTTCTGTATCCCTGGTTCTGTTGCTGATCACCGTAAGGTAGGTCTTGGACATGGTAACCTTGGTAAGATGCTCCTTGAGGAAGAGACAGAGTGCTTCTGTTTCCTTGCAGGACATGAGTCATTCGCAGCTGCTGAGGGTGCAATCGGTATCGCAGAGAAGGCTAACAAGGTACGTCAGAAGCCACTTCGTGTTATCTTGAATGGTCTTGGTAAGGATGCAGCTCAGATTATCTCACGTATCAATGGATTTACATTTGTTGAGACAAAGTACGATTATAAGGCAGCTAAGCTGAACGTAGTATATGAGAAGCCATACTCAACAGGTCTTCGTGCAACTGTTAAGTGTTATGGTGCTGATGATGTTCAGGAAGGTGTTGCAATCATGCATCATGAGAATGTTGGTGTATCTATCACAGGTAACTCAACAAACCCAACACGTTTCCAGCATCCGGTAGCAGGTACATACAAGAAGGAATGTATCGAGCAGGGTAAGAAGTACTTCTCCGTAGCATCCGGCGGTGGTACAGGACGTACACTTCACCCAGATAACATGGCAGCAGGTCCTGCTTCTTATGGTATGACAGATACTATGGGACGTATGCACAGTGATGCACAGTTCGCAGGTTCTTCATCTGTACCGGCTCACGTAGAGATGATGGGCCTGATCGGTATGGGTAACAACCCTATGGTTGGTGCTACTGTTGCAGTTGCAGTTTCCGTAGAGGAAGCAGCAAAGGCTGGAAAGTTCTAGAGACAATGAGCCGTGCATAACGGATAAAAAAATGGCTGGTCAAGCTTGCTTGAAACCAGTCATTTTTTTATCCGTTTATATAGGGCGAATGCCCGAGACCGGGTGCATGCGAAGCATGCGCCGGTTCACGGCTCATTGTTGGAGCGAAGCAGAGGTTGTACGGCGAATGAAACTTTAATTATTCTATTGATTCTAGGTTTTCTCTAAGCTATTCCATATCTCTATCCGTGCATGTGGATTCGGTTATATATTTGATATTTTCCCAAAACGCAAATTTGGGTTCACAGGACAGGAATTCAGCAGAAAAAACCACGGTGTGGGCGTAGACAGAGAAAAGCAAGCAGAAAAACCCAAACCGGAAGCTAATCGGAAAGATACGGAGATGAAGTTGGGTGTGAGGGAGAGAAATTAAGCGGAAAAACCCACGGCGTGGGCGTAGACAGAGAAAAGCAAGCAAGAAAACCCAAACCAGAAACTAATCTAGCAAATATCCGGAAATCAGGGTTGAAATCATATTCATGACAGAAGAAAATTACACATTGTTATTTCCATACATGTATGATAGTGTTAATATGAATGAAAGAATATTGCAACAATCCTTTGTATATTTGGGAGGAGGAAAAATATGTCATTAAAGTTAAAAGATGAGGATTCTACAAAACGCATGAAAGATATGCAGGAAGAATTAAAAGATCCTTCACTGGGGGAGTTCAGTGATTTAGAACAGGATCCATATGTGATTGAAACAACGAGGACAACTCCAATTGAACGTCCGGAGTATTATACGGATAGAAAGTCTGCATATGAGCCTACAGGAAATCCATATATTTTGTCAGAGGAAAAACAAGCGCGAATTTTTGGAGAAGATTTAGGTGACAAAGAAATAAGAAAAAAGTCTGTCCGTAAGGAAGTGATGATAGTTATGTTTGTCGGACTGGCTTTGCTGTTTGCAGGACTTGCGGCATATGTACATAATGATCTGTTTTTAAGAAAAGCTGAGACCGTACCAGGTATTGTAACAGAAAAACGTATGCATAGAAATCATGCAACTTGCACCATCTTTGTGGATTATGAAGTAGATGGGAAAACATATAATGAGATATATGTGGGTGATGGACATGATATGCAGATAGGGCAGAAGGTAACGGTATATTATGATCCGGAGAAACCAACCAAAATAACGGATGGAAGGAAAATCCCGACAATGTCTGTCTATCTTGTTATAATAGGAGGGGCTTTGTTCCTGATAGGCGGCTATCTCGTATTCTGGATGAATCAGAATCCTGACAAGGGAATTGAGATTTATAACAGGATATTCAAGAAGCGTGACAAATAAACAGAATCTGTGTGTAATAGAAGAAGTTTTGTAAAACTTTAAACTATAAGTACATAGATAATTAATCGATTCCTTAATGAAAAATGCATTATTGTACAGAAAATGTACGAAAAATGCAGAAAAATGTAATAGTGATTTTCAGACATACATGGTACAATATTGAGTGGATGCAGGAATTTGAATTTTGCACCAAAGAAAATATGCGATTTGAGTCGCATAGCAATCAATTAACTTGTTGTTAGGGAGGGTTTTAGTATGTCAGGTTCAACAATTGCTATTATTATCATTATCGTGGCATTGCTGGTCATCTTATTTACCAGTTATGTCAAATCACCACCGGATAAGGCGTATATTATTTCCGGTTTAAGAAAGACACCAAAGATTCTGATTGGTAAAGCTGGTTTGAAGCTTCCGTTCTTCGAGCGTAAGGATGAGCTTCTGATCAAGCAGATCAGTATCGATATTAAGACGGGCGATTATGTTCCGACACTGGATTTTATCGGTGTTAACATTGATGCGGTTGCGAAAGTTAAGATCCGTACGGATGAGGAAGGTATCCAGCTTGCCATGAAGAACTTCCTGAATATGAAGGAACCGCAGATTATGGAAGCACTGGTGGATTCTCTGCAGGGTAATATGCGTGAGATCATCGGTACGATCAGTCTGAAGGATTTGTGTAACGACCGTAAGTCCTTCGGTGATCAGGTGCAGGAGAAGGCGCAGGTGGATATGAACCGTCTGGGTATCGAGATTATTTCCTGCAACATCCAGCACGTAGAGGATCAGAACGACCTGATCATCGCACTTGGTCAGGATAACATGGCAGCCATCCAGAAGAACGCAAGTATTGCCAAGGCAAACGCGGACCGTGATGTAGCGATTGCACAGGCACAGGCGAGAAAAGAAGCGAACGATGCAAAGGTATTATCCGATACGGAAATTGCTGTTAAGCAGAATGAACTGTCAATCAAGAAGGCAGAATTAAAGACAATCGAAGATACGAAGAATGCGGAAGCAGATGCAGCTTACGAGATTCAGAAGGAAGCACAGCGTAAGACAATCGAGGTTACAAAGACCGAGGCAGATATCGCACGTCAGGAGAAGGAAGTTGACCTGAAGAAGAAGGAAGCCGAGGTGATGGAGCAGTCCCTCGACGCGGATATCCGTAAGAAAGCGGAGGCGGACAAGTTCGCAAGACAGCAGCAGGCAGATGCGGAGCTTTACAAGCGTCAGAGAAATGCCGAGGCAGATAAGTTTGAGAAGCAGCAGGAAGCTGAGGCGAAGAAGGCACAGGCGGAAGCAGAGCTTTTTGCAAAGCAGCAGGAGGCAGCAGGTATCCGTGCAGTCGGCGAGGCAGAGGCGAAGGCAATCGAAGCCAAAGGTCTTGCAGAGGCAGAAGCCTTAGAGAAGAAAGCCGAAGCGATGAAGAAGTATGGTCAGGCAGCGATGGTGGAAATGATCGTGAAGGCATTGCCGGAGATGGCAAAGGCAATCGCAGAGCCACTCTCTACAATCGACAAGGTTACGATCATCGACGGCAACGGCGAAGGTTCTGGTGTCGGTTCGATGGGGTCGTATGTGCCACAAGTCCTTGCAAAGACAATGGAGTCTGTGAAGGAAGTGACTGGTATCGATATCGCAGATATCATGCGTGCAAGTACATACGATGCGAAGGTTAACAAGAATGTGAACATCACAGGCCTGGAAGGAATCAAGGTAGAAGCTCCTGCAGAGGCGGGAACTTCCGTAGATACAACTGTGGAGTAAGATATTGTGTAAAACAGAAAACTTTTAAGATAAAAGAGGAAAGGTACTTTAACTGGTACCTTTCCTCTTTTATCGATACTATTTCATTCACTGTGAAAGTGAATGAAACTTGATTCACGAAATCTTGCAGTTCTATCACGTAAAAAAGCAGGTAACGGGAATCGAACCCGCCTACAAATGCTATAAAATGGCTTATTTAAGCCAAAAACTAAGGATTCAATTTGAATACCTTTGAATACCTTTTTGATATATTATTTATATAATTCAAAATGAAAGGAGAATCTTGCACAGACTCTCCTTTTTTATTTTGTTGAATTGTAAAAAATAGGGTAGTACAAAAATTGTACCACCCCAAAATTATTTAAACTATTTCTAATATCTTCAAACAATTTTCTTAATATATTAAATTTAGACGAAAATGTACCTTTGTCCCTGTGCAAGTTCCGCAAATTTCTTACCTACTTTATCAGCATTTGATTTTATTTCGGATTGAATGGACTTAATCTTTGATTTTGCTTCATCGGCATTTTGTGACATTTCTTCGAGAGCTTTTACTTCTTTTTTAGCTTTGCCAAGAGTATTGTCATATATCCACGTAAGTCCCTTGCCGATTAATTGTAGAGCACTTGTAGTCAAGAATCCAGCAATAGAGCCAATAAGTATATTTCCTAACCCACTAATAAGCTTACCACCAAGATTCTTAAAGAATCCCTTTGCAGCCGTTCCAATAGTTTTGAAACTGAGTTCTGTCTTTTTCAATTCTGCTTGATATGATTGAAGATAGGTTTGTCCCTGTTGAATTTCAATATCACCATCTTTGACAGATTGGCAGAATTTTATAAATCCTTGATCTGTTGTACCTAATTTCTTTGCTAATTTCTCAAAATTACCACATGTAGCAATCATCCCAGGCTGCAATTTTTCAAGTGCGTTTTTTACATCATCAGTTACTTCTACAGTTTTCCCAAACGAAAAACCATTTGTTTCGTCATATTGTGCAAGCTGTATGCAAAATGATTTACTTTGTATAAATCTATGGTATAATTTATTTGAGAAGGAGGTAGAAAATTATGAAATATATTAAATTGTGTCAAAATTGTAAAAATAATCGCAAAGATGATGATATTTGGGGATCTGGATATATTAGTTGGATAAAAGATGATAGTTTTGAATGTCCAGTGTGTCAACATAAATTAGTGGATACGGTATTAACAGGAGATGAAGAAGAAATATTAAGCGATATAACTCGTAGTGCATCATTTTACGACTCTATGATAGATCTCAAACAAAAAGATCCAATAGAATTTCAATTAAAAATGTCACAATTCAAAACACAGTTACAACAGCAGGAGAGCAGTAGTCCGACAAACACAACGCCAACCAAAGATGTCATCCGTTGTCCTAAATGTAATTCAACTGCAATCACGACAAGCGCAAGAGGAGTAAACAACTTTTTGGGATTACTCGGTGCAAGCAAAACTGTTAATCGTTGTGGCAACTGTGGTTATACTTGGAAACCGAATGGGAGATAGGTTACTAACTAACAAATTTCACTAACATGATTTAAGGATTGCACAACTTGATTATCAACGTAACAAGTTTTGTGATTTTGAAAATAATCGTCCAATGTTTCATATTCCAATTCTTCACGCTGTTGTTTGAATTCATCTGTTAATATTTCAAGAATTCGTTCTACGTCAGCATATGTACATTGGTTATTTTTAAATAGTTGGGAAACTTCGACAGTTAAATATAATACTTTGTCTGGCATATTATCACATCCTTTCGATTGGAGGTATACAAATGAAACTTAATCCTGATTGCATGAGAATTATACTTAAATATTGTGTTGAAAATATTGATTATAAAGAACTTGAACTTAACCAATGGCATGAGAAGTCTGTTACACTTAATATGTTATACAGTTGTGAAGAACTTAAAAACTATGAGAAGAAAGAAATCATGTACTCTGTCATGAAACTTTATGAATATAACTATATTGTGTTATCACAAATTCTTCCAAATAAAGGACAAAAATACATTGATAGTTGCGATATTACAGATGTAACTATAAGTGGACATAATTTCTACGAATCTATTCAAGAAGATAATATTTGGAGCAAAACAAAACATATTATTGGTAATGTTGGTAATCATACACTAAAATTTATTGAAGATACTGCTCAAAAAGTTGCATCCGAATCAGCAAAACAAGCAATTACAATCATGATGACACAAAAATAAAAACTCCGAAATGTCCGACTTGTGGAAACACGAATATTAAATCAATCTCAGATACAAAGCGTTGGCTGACTACTTGTTTATTTGGTTTGGCTAGTAGTAATGTTGGTAAAACAATGGAATGTAAGAATTGTGGATATAAGTGGTAGAATAAAACATATGTTCCGACTATATTAGAATGAATTAGAA
>ERZ1035027.942-NODE-942-length-14684-cov-245.382590_pt1 | contig 14684 bp, 20 predicted proteins | sample MGYA00520604_ERZ1035027 | MGnify/ENA primary metagenome ERZ1035027 (study PRJEB33766, sample SAMN09781743) | gut metagenome | biome: gut microbiome | host: Homo sapiens | place: Madagascar | study: EMG produced TPA metagenomics assembly of the PRJNA485056 data...
GCTGCATAGAAAAGCGCCCGCAAAGCGGGCGCTTTTTGTTTAGGTGTGTGGGGTGTACGTGATACGTACTTTGAAAGGTTGAGAAGTTTTGCCCAAATTTGTACTAATGGTGGTAAGCGCAAGAGCAACCTCACGCGGGAAAGTGTCTCTAACTGCAGGGGAACCCATACCAATATTAATTATTGCATCAGCGAGACCGGACACGGTTCCGCACTGTTTGGGTTCTTCGTAAAACGTGAACGCATTACTGCCGGGTGCAAATGCTACTACTGTAAAATCATCGAAATTGATGATTCCCGTTTCAGGCACACAGGGAATATAATCGGGGATGATGACAGGATACCGGATTCCAATATGTCCGGACGGATTCGTTACCGTTCCGGCAGGAAAATCGGCGTAAAACGTGTAAGGCTGAAGTGCCTTGATTTGGTCATCCTGCGCTTTCTGCCCTTCATCATAGGTTGTCTTAGTGACAAACCCGCTCACGTCGGGGATGGAATTACTTACATTGGTGACTTCCTGCGAAATGGTCTTGCCGGGATGCTCTTCGTTCCAATTGCCGATGTTCGCGGCGTTCGCGTCTGCTTTGGCGGCGTTTGCGGCAGTTTCGTTTTCAAGGCTGGTTGCACATTCGCTGATAGTCTGGCCCGGGTGGTCGGTCTCCCAGTCGCCAATATTGGTATTGGCTTTATCGGCTGCAGCCTGCGCGGCGGTAATTTTGGCATCCTGCGCGGCCTGTCCCGCCGTGTAAGTCGCGGTATCTACTTTGTGGTTCGCGATATCGCGCACCTCTTCCACGTCTGCCGCGATAGAATCGCAACGCCCGTTAAGGGCAGTATCAGCATTGGCGCGTGCTGCCTGCTCCTTTTTCATCTCCTGTGCAATGGTCGTATCGGGGAAAGCGTCGTCCCAGTCCGACGCATTGCTTTCAAGGCTGGTCAGGCGCGCCGCATGCTTTGCGATTTCTGCAGAATTGTCAGAAATGTTTTTCGCGTTATTGCTGATATTGGTGTTCTGAATAGCCTGTTCTGCCTTAATGGCATCAATGTCAGTCTTGTTAGCAGTGATGCGGTTACTCAACGCGGTATCGGCATCGGCGCGGGCCTGTGCTTCGGCCGCGTCAGCCGCCTTATAGGCCGTTTCAAGGGCCTTTTCAGCTTCGGTAGCACGGAACACCTCAGCTTCAATAGCGGCTTTGTTGGCTTCCTCTGCAGCCTTTGCGCGGTCGATTTCGGCGTTCAGGCTGTTAGTCAGGTCGGCAACGTTGGATTCGACAGTATCAAGGCGTTCGCCCCATGCTGCCATATCCTTTTCCCACTGAATCACCTTTTCATTCCAGCCGTTAATCAGTTCAGTGAAATGTTCGTTGTCTTTCTGGAACTGCTCAACCAGCCGGGACAGGTCAAGGACGGTCTTTTTCAGGTCTGCGAACTGATAGTTATAATCAGACGTTTTGACCCAGTATTTCGTCTGTCCTTCCGGGTACGGGGGCAGCTGTGCACCCTTCGGCACATAGCACTTAGAGGTGTAACAATCGCCGTTATGCACAACGATAGTCAGCGGTTCGTACTCGCGATTGTCGTCCCACTCCACAGGGTCTGCGAAAATCGGGACATACCGCGCACCAATGTACATAGACGTGCCGCCCTTGAACGGGGGCGGGGAACACGGATGAGGATGCGGGGGACAACCGTGCGGATGGCAGCAATCACCGCCCGGCGCGTGGGGTGCACAGGCAATGGGAAAGTCATTGCAGTTACAGTTTGCCATAATGAAAAGCTCCTTTCTTAGTAGTAAACAACCAGATGGCCATACCCGGGTTTATCGGGGTCAAGCAGGGTATCGAAATGCAGGAATTCCCAGCTTGCAGGGATATAGGCTACAAAGTGTCCGTCATCGTCAAGGCCAAAGAACACGAAACGAACCATCTGATAGATGATACTGGTCATGTTCGTGTTAACCCATTCGATAAATGTATCTTTGGTGAAATCGCCTGCTTTCAGCTTTGCGAACAGCTGACAAGTTGCTTCCTTCAGCTGCGCGGTCAGGGTATCCAGACCGTCAAGGCGGGTATCCTGCCCGATATCATGCATTCGCAGAGTTTCCGTGTTGTTCAGTGCCTGCTTGAGCTGGTTCACCAGCCAATACAAGTCGTACTGGTAATGGTCGCCGGGTGCTGCATACGGGGGCGATGTCTGAAAGATAAACGGGGTACTGATATCAGTATTCTTTTCGTCAGCCATAAAACGTCTCCTTTCATAAAATCCCCCGCTTGCGCGGGGGTCGATCAGTTAGTGTTTGCCGTTCAGCTGCGCAAGCAGGGCATCAGCCTTGAGCGCATTGGTGGTGAACGAATTGTTCTTCCACCATGCAATCAGGGCGGCAACGGTGGTAAAACCAGCCGTTACCAGCTGTTCCAGCGTTTCCGATTCGATGGGCAGGGGACTTTTGCCGCACGCGCTCAGAATCTGATTGAGAATAGCCAGAACAAGAACCAGAGTGCGGGCAATAGTACCGGCAGAAATGTGCAGATTTTCCATAGTTAATCTCCTTTCAGGTGGTTGATATGTTCTAAATCATCAATACGATGATTTGCGACTTTGATTTGTTCCTCAATGACGGGGATTTTCTCAGCAAAGGAATTGTGCTTGCGCACTTCCCGGGTCAGCTCTTCAATCTTTACGTCGGTAACGGCCTGTGATTTGCTGTTAGCAATCAGAACGCCCGCAAGGGTGACGATACCTGTAATAATAGCAGCAACAATTGTCTCCACTGTACCGCCCCCTTAATACACATCCAAACAGAACTTTGCATGATAATCATTGGCAATTGCCATATACACGTCAAACAACACGGTTTCGCGTTCTGCGTTAATCATCTGTTGGGTGGTAGTAACGCCTATATTACCTTGTTTCATCCATCCGTGGTTGTACGTGTCTGTGACCTTTTCTTTGCCCACCTCTTTGGCATCTTCATGCCGGATATCGTGGGCCTGCGTTTTCGTGTCGGTCGTGCCTTTGGTCGTGCCGTCCGTCTGGCTTCCGGTCGTCTGGTCTTGTTGTCCGTGGGTCTCAGTGTCAGACGTGCCGGTGGTGGTCGTGGTCGAATTGGCTACAGTGTTAGACAATCCTGTAAAGTCAGTGGTTTCCTTATGCTCTCCGTTTTCGGTGCTTTTAAAGGTCTCCTCTGCCACGGTGTGTGCCTGGTCGTCGGGCTGGTAGTCCGGGGCATTTTCGGGGCTAAGGTCACGGGTCACAGTCTGGTCAAGTTTCTTCGTGCTTTCCGTGGTCTTTTTGTCTGTGCCTGCAACGTCCGTCTTATTTGTGGTCGTGGTAGTGCTGGTATCGTCCGTGATAGACTTTCCTTCGGTCTCCGTATGCCCCGTTCCGGCTGTTTTATCGTGCAGCTCAGTGCTGCCCGTTTCGTGATAGTCGCCGGTCGTCACCTGTCCCACGGTCTGCCCGCTCTTGCCGCGATTGATAGCTGTTCGGTCTTGTGTAGTGTCGCGGTCAGTAGTACGAACGTCGGTTGTCCGTTCCTGTACATCGGTGTTCCAGATGGGATTGTACTTTAGTTGTGTAGTGCTATAGAGTTTTTCCCAGATGGGCATACTCTCTTGCACCCAATACCGGATTGCGTCTACCATCCAATAGGGGTCAGGCCGATACAGCGGTGCAAGCCCGTGCTCCCGCATGATGATATGAATGGCAAGGTCTCTATCCATGCCCACAGGCACAGCAAAATCACGAAACAGACCTTCCGGGATATTGCACAGGAGCTTACACGCGCGGTCGATGGCATCACTGTTTTGGTTCGTGCTGTTCTGGTTCGTCATGCTCCCCCAGTACATCGGCATTATCTGCACCCCCTTCTCTCAGCTCTGGTGGTTCGTTGATTTCGATGCTGATATTTGTTCCATACATATCATTGCACACTTTCACCGATTCGTCAAGAGAAATTTTCCAGACTTCCCGACGATTGTACGTCTCAGCGTCCGCGCTGGCGCTCTCATTCGTTACAAGCCGTTCCTTTTTATCGGGCTGCACCCGGATACCCAGTTCCCTGTAAAAGTCCTGCAGCGTCTTGCGTCTCAGGTCGTACAGGTCAGGAAGAATAAAGTTTTTCGACAAATCGCGGTCGAACTGCATAATGGGCAACTGATACTGTGCGTCGGTCTTGTTCATAACAGGCTTTTGCAGCTGCCCGTTTACTACAATGGCGGGTTTGCCGTTTTCCAGCTGCTCGAAAATGGTTTCCAGAGTGCGGCGGTCTTTGTCGTCTTTGGCAATGGCAGCATAGGCAAACCGGCTGTTTACAACCGCCTGCCGAATAGATACTTCCAGCTGCTGCATTTCAACAGCGTACTTTTCAATGATATCCCAGACCCCGCGATAGTCGGGGGTCAGCTTGATAACGGCGCACTCCGTACCGATTTCAAGCGGCCTATCGAATTGAAAAAATGGAGTTTGCACCATCATGCCGCGCGGCTGGAATTGCAATCCAAAACCCGTAGGCGCACCCGGCTGCACAACAAGGCCGTATGTTTTGGAGTTGAACACAACGGCATAACCCATGCGTAACAGCTGGTAAAGAAACGCGTCATAGTCCCAGCCGATTTGCCCGGGGCCTGCTTCCGGCAGGCCATGGATTTTATAGAGCGCTCGCATACGCTGGAAGAACGACCTCTCCCAGTAGTTGAGAACGTCCGTGCTCAGAGACGGGGGACGAAACCCGCCGCATGCCTGCGTGTCAAAGTTTCCCTGATAGCACTGATACATGGTATCACCTTTCCTTCCTTATTCAATAAAAACACCGCCGTCCATTGCGGCATTGATGTACGCGGTTTCGGCGCTGGTCGCCATAGATGCAGCGACGGAAAAACCACGCGTCTGGCAGTATCCTGCTGCGGGGGTGTCAATTTTCATTACGGGGTGTCCGTACATGCTTTGAAAATTTGTGTCGTCCGTGGGCGGGTAGTAAAGCAGGGTCAAACACGCTTCCATAGACTGCAGCGCCGTTGCGTTTCCGGTCATGCTGCCTGCACACTGCGCAACGGGGGGAATCATCTGCATTACTGCGCCGCCTAAAGACTGCATTGCAGCACCCATGTTTTTGCTTGCAGCGGACGGGTTTTTTACCAGTTCCCCGTGAATAGGGCCGATATCAATAGGAAAGCTTGCGGCGCTGCTCAGTGCACCGCCGCCCACCTGTAAGCCAATACCGATTGCGCCAATGGTCGCTGCAGCCTGATTGCCGGTCAGACTGATATTGCTTGCACCAATAGCATACTGCGATGCAATATTAGCACTGCCCACATATACCGTGTATGTGCCTGCATCCACCTTGACAGAAATGTTACCATCAAGGAAAGAACAACACCATGTGACGGTCAGAGCCGCTACATTGTTCACCTTATCAACAGGGATAGACACAGTTCCGATGAACGGCACATACAGAAGCATCTGGCAGTTCAGCCGTTTCCAGTCCGACACAGGCCACGGGATAGGAATAGAGGTTTCACGCTTGATTTGAGAATGCCCCATGACACCACCAGAAACGCCAGTGTTAAAATCTCCCAGATAAACGTTCTGACTGCTCTGCGGGATAACACTCGCCTTAATAGGAATCCAGATACAGGAGCGGATACAATCAACAGCCGCGCCGCCGTACACGAAATTCTTTGCAAGATACTTGATGGCCTTATCCGTGGCGGTGTCCGCTCCGCTATACGTTTCTGTAGTGCTGCCCACGCGGGTAACAACACCGCCGTTTAAATCGATTCCCGGTGGATATGTGTCTGCTGTGGTAACGTTTGTCGTTTTGGTCTGCACGTCAGAAACCATCTGCGCAAAATCTGCGGTGATGTCCTGTTGGATACTGTCAATCAAACGAGAAAGCGCCGTCTTGTTCATGACATAAGTAGTGACACCGGAACTTTTGCCAACTGCAGACAGAATGAACGCACCTTGCGTACTATCAATACATTCGTCCGTCACATCAAGCGCCACGCTCGCAACTTGTGGACGCTGCGCAACGTTCTGGCGGCTGTCCTGCACCCGGTAGCTGTCGCCGGATGCATCGAACTTGTTGTGACCGTAGACGATGTATGCTTTGGTCTTCTTGATATCGTCCGCAAAGGTCGCCAGTGCGTCAATGGTGCAAGAAAACTGCCAGTTGTTGGCATTCAGCGCGGTGATGTCCTCAATCCAATAGTATGCGTGAGTTTCTTCGATATAGCAGTAATTATACTGCGGGGAGATGTTCAGACTGTTCAGCCGCACATAAAATACAGGTGCTTCCATGCTGCAGGCCCGTTTCATGTAAAACGGAAATTTGTCCGGCAGCTCAGACAGTGCAATGCGCTTCGTGCTGTTGAGCCGTTTCGATACTTTGCCTAAATGCGCATGATAGCCGTGCTCAATGCCTTCGTTATGGTCTGCCATGTATTTCTCCTTTCTTATAAAAATAAGGGCCGGGCTTTCACCCGGCCCACACATTCAGTTGTTGGGTTGATATAGAACCTTTACGGTTCGTCGGACATGAACATCAGAATTGCGTTCTGCGTCGGGTTCTGCGTGTAGTTCATCTTCCAGTGGTGCTCAGTGTTGAAATACTCGCCGGAAATGTTGAACGGGGTAGTGTACACACTATCCTGATAGTAGGTGGTCGCCATGGCCTTGCGGTCATACAGCAGGCCCACAACATAGGACAGGGCGACCGCACCACCCGTCACCTGTCTGCCCGTGTTCACGTCGAACTGCGACGGGATGCAGGAAATAGCGGGTTTGTCGTTGATGTTCTGCCAGAAATCGACACCTTCATAATTGCCAAAGCTCAGATAGCCCGGGCCAAAGATGGCAGGATAGACCCAGCTCCGCGCGTCGTTGATAAGGGGCTGATAAAGCAGCAATTTCTGCTCGCTCTTAGGGGTGTGACGCAACAGGTGCAGCGTGTTGCCGCCGTCGTCGGTGCACACGGGGGTCTGATGATACAGCACGCTGCTGTTCTCCATCAGGCTGCTGGTGGTTTCCAGCCACGACACGAAAAAGGAAAGGAATTCCTGCAGATGGGTGGTCAGCAGTTCTTTGGTGGTGTAGGTCGTACCACGGGCCGCGTTGAAAGCTTTGGTCAGGTTCACATGGCACTCATCACGATCAGAGTTGTACAGCGCACCCATAAAGTTGATGACCTGTGCCCGGTTCTCTGCGGTTTTCCACCGCGCAATGTCGTTCGCGATTTCGGTAGTCATGGCCGCAAGGAACGCGCTGAATTCGCCCTCACTGGTAAATGCAGTCTTGAGCTGGTTCTGGAACGTGGTGTAACGCTGGTTCAGCACCTTCTGCCCGCCATAGAACATTTCCAGCGGATAGCGTTTCTTGATTTTGTACATGTCCACGCTGTTTCCGTCCACCAGAATGTCGTTATTCTGCGCGGTGTTGATGAATTTGGATTCATCGAAATCACCAGAGAAGAAAGCGATTTCACGGACAAACAAACCCCATTCCTGACGGTCGGTCTCAATGCTGGTAAACCGGCCCGCATAGGAACGGCTGGAAATGACGGTGCGCGCAATCATGTTAGAAAGCGCCTGCAGGGTTCCTTCCATGCTCTGGTCAAGGCACATCTGTCCAACCTGAATGAAACTTGCGGTGTTGACGGCCTGAATGGTCGTGGTCTGTCCGGTAACTTCCTTCACCAGCGCATTGGCAATGGTGTAAATGTCGGTCGGACGGAATACGCTCATGCCTTTCAGTTCCGGCATATTAGTGCGGGATTTTGCCATTTGTATACTCCTTTCTGCCGTTACTTCACGGCGTTAAAATCGGGGCTTGCAGGCGCTTCAGCAGGCTGCACCAGCCCCAGAATGATATCTTCCACGCTGGTAACGGGGGCCGGATTGCCCACCGTGCCAGCGGTCGGAACGTTCTTTGCGTTGATGGCGGCGGTCAGGTCTGCAAGCTGCTGCGCCATTGCCGCCATTGGGTCAGGGGTCACAGGCTGCTGCGCTGCAGGAGCGGCAGCAGGGGCCGCGCTCTGTGCCGGGGCTGTGATAGGCTGGCCCTGCTGCGCGCGCTCCAAAGAAATCATCTGCTGCACCTGCTGTGCCGTGAATCCCATCTTACCCAGAGCCAGAATGTCGTTAATGGTCATAATGAAATCATCCTTTCCACCGGCTGGAACCGGTTCTAACATCGACGTGTGTAAAAGTCTTATAAATGCCGATACCCCCGCTATTTCCTAAGAAAATCTCAGCAATCGCGGCGACTTCGGCGGGGGTCTTTGTGCGGACAGGCCTACACGTTTTGTCATAATGGCCCACCCAGATATCTGCAGCCAGCCCGTAAAGATGTTTGCTATGGGGTGCGCTGCCTTTTTGCTGCCGGTTCCAGCTTGCTGTGCGGAATCCGCTATTGATGTGCACAGCGTCGCCGCACACCTTGCGGATGTTCTCAAGCAGTTCAACAAGTCGGGGGTCTACTGCTACAAAATCCTGCCCATCACGGCACTGAAACTCTGAAAGTTTAAAATGCTCAGACAAACGGGCATTGCCGTCCACGCTCATAAAATACACGTTTACCATGGAATCACCCCCTTTCTTGTTTCTGAAAGCAGAACAGGAGCAGAAAGCCCCAGCTGCATAAAGGATGCGGTGTTCTGCTCTCAGAAACGCGGGGGCATGGAAAAGGAAAAGCCAGCCGCGCACCCTTCCGGGGTGTTCCTTTTGTGCGGCTCCCCCGCTCCTTTATTTTACACCCGTTAGTCTTTGATGTCAAGATAGTTTCGGGTCTTAAGCAACGCGGGGACAGATGAAAAATCAACTTGACCTAAACAAATCATAGGGCGCAACTCCGGGTGCACAGCCTGCAGCTGCGTTGCTGCCTGCGGGCTGCTCCCGTAGTGCTCCCTGCCGCTGTGCGGGCTTTCACAGATGTAGTAATGCAGTTCATCCATCTGGTACGCATACAGCCCAGCAAACGCAAACAGCGGGGTCATACCTTTCAGGCTACGGGGGCGCACGTTTTCGAGATTATTATATACAAATTGATTTTCCATTGCCATTTTGTAGAAGTCGCCTTTTCCGGAAAGATGTTTCATCAGGGCCGTTTGCTTGCGGCGGTCGCTGATACGGTCGCTATGCGGCATCGCAATAAAAACTCCCGTGTTCGTCATACACCATTCTTTTCCGCTCCTTGACATCTTTGCTACAAGGTCAGTGCATCCCAGCTGTTCGAGAATCGGGCTTGAAATATCAAAAGCGTTCGCCAAAAGCCACATGCGCAAGGGCGGCTTTCCTTCAAGCTCTCTGTTTCCGCACACTGTTACATATGCATTCAAGAGCGCTTCACCCTCAGCCTTGCGTTTTGCAATGATTCTTTCAGGGATAAATTCATCAAAAACAAGGTCTGAAAACACATTACCATTAAAGCCGCGAATGCCTGCAATTGACGGCAGCGCCATGCCTACAGCGCGTTTATTGCCGATGTGCCATTTCTTGCGCCCGTCTTTGTCCTCTTCGTCCGTGTACTCAATATCACCGATTGAATATGAGATTTTGCCAGCCTTTAAAATACCGATGTCATACCCCACGGATTGCAGAGCATTGAAGGGGTTCAAGTCCGGGTCAGCGGCGACGGCCTGCAACTCGTTCACGGTACGACGCATGTACAAGAAATATTTGTTTTCATCAAGCATGTATTTCAGCGTGCCGAACGTTTTACCAACTTGACGTTTGCCAATGATGATATTGCACCAGCAACCTAAAGCGGCGACGGATGGGATGTTCACCCAGCCGTCGCCGGTATACAGGTCAAGCGCAATATCTTTGTTGCGCTTGCTCATAATTTTATACCTCTACTTCGTCCATGTTTTCGTCGTATGCGGTACGAACGGCAGTCTCGACGGCCTGCGCGGCATCTTCGGCAAAGTAGACACGGTAATTGTCGTAGTATTTGCCGTTCTTGCCCTTGTTGGCGCTAGCGGTGATGAACGTACTCTTTTCCCCCTCAACCAGCCGCATACCGTACAGGTCGATACCGTACAGCCGCAAAGTGAAAGTAAGGCAGTTGTCTGCGACCTGCCGCACGTTGCGAACAACGGCCTGCAGTTCGTGCAGCATTTCCACGGAAACGCGGGGGCCGTCTGCTGCTTTCTTCGGGGTGGATGCGTTGTTGTTTTTCTTGAATGCCATAATAATTCTCTCCTTTGTTGTCTGTCAGTTTATATTCCACGTGGAACAGCTTACTTTGTGGTATTTGCTGCGATGGTGCGCAACAAATCAATCATGGTGTCCTGCTTCTTCTCGATGGCCTGCAGATGGGAAATTGCGGTGGTCTCGTTCGTCTTGACCTCTGCCAGCTCGTCAACGAAATTTTCAAAAAAATCCGTCAACTTCTCAAGCAGAGCAGCCAGCTTGTTGTTGATATCCTGCATAAGTTCACCCCTTTCAGAACATCCAGCGAATAAGGAACTGCAGCCCTGCAGGGGTCGCACGCTCCGGAAAAAGCGCGGTCGGGTTTTCCGGAAAAATATCCGCGATGTGATGATTGTACGCTTTCAGGTAAGTATACAGGTCTGTCAGAGACCTTTCACCGAACGCGTGCGGGTCGTATGTGGGTGCAAACGGGAACGCCTGCCGCGCTGCTTCGACCAGCGCGGGCCGGGGCAGGGGCTGCTGCGCTCCCAGATTCTGCACTGCGTTCACCAGCTCCCCCGTAGGGTCAAACACAAGCCCGATAACGTTCCCCGCGATATCTTCCCAAATCTCAACCTTCGTGATACTTTCCATATTAAACCACCCCGTCCATGTCTGCCAGATTCAGCAAGTTCCGCATGTCCACGACGTCCGCGCTCTGAACGTTCGCGCTGAACTTCGTGCGATCAAAGTCGTACAGCTTGTAACGCTGGCCCGGATACGCTGCATTCAGACGTTCCAGCAGCTGCGCACGGTTCCGTGCATCGACGACACAGATGGTCTTGATGCCGTCATCAAACTTGCAAATTGCGGTCATGTAATAGCCTGTCAGTTTCATAGTGTTTTTTCCTTTCTGTCTGTTGGTGTTGAAACCTGTTCGGTTTCTGATTATATTGTACCACAACGGCAATGCCGATGTGTTAACAAACTATGAACAATTTGTGAAAATCTGCATCGTAAAAGCAATAATTTTCCCCTCTTCGTCTCGTAGTAACCATATATCTGCTGTGCTTCCTTGATTACTATATCCTGTTAAATACTCCAAACTCATGCTAACACCTCACATTCCATAAGTAAAGAACGTTCATCCGATACCCTATATTCGCGGTCGGTCATGACGACCCACGACGCGGAAACGGTGGGCTTTGCAAAGTCGGTTCGGGTGCGAATAGGTTCGTCGTGGTATGCCAAACACTGCCCGCCAGCGGGTGAAATCAACAAACCATCGCGCAAATTGTCGATACTGCCGTCAAGAGCCTTGACACCGGCTTTCTTGTTCACACCCGCAATGGTGCTTTCAATCGTTCCGTCTGCATCAACACAGGCATAGCACTTTGCGTGCAGGAATCGAAAAGCCTGCATGCCGTACCGGTCGTGTGGGTGTTCATCCTCTGCAACACCAATATAGACTTTGCTGCCGTCTTTCTTTTCAACCACACAATCACGCTGCACACATTGCGCACGAATAACAGCGTTATAGTCGTCAATGGCTGATTGTTTTTCTCCCTCAAACTTGCAACTGTCTGTATCCCAATAAATGACCTTCTCCCAGCCAACACGCTTTAACATATCCCACAGCTTGAGACGGGACATTGATGCAGTCCATAGACCCCATAAGAAAGGAAATTTCTTTTCTTGTGATTTCTGGATTTCGGCATCGTCCTTACTCTGTAAGTTCATAATCCAGCTCTTGTGCGTGCATTCCAAAGTGTCGGGGTCACAGCCGTATTCATCACGAACAGTTTTCTGTGCACATGCTCCAAAAATAGTATTAACGCAAATTTTTGCAAAGGCATAATCAGGACTACCCTTTTCAGACTCTTTTACACGGAATTTCTCGTATATCGTTCTACGGAAAGAATCCGGCAGATAATCCAGCCGAAACGCCACGCTTTCCACAGCAACGATTTTGTCATAGGTGTACCCATCAACAAAACGCTGATAATCATTGGAATCACAATACCAGAAAAGAGCATCCGCGCCCAAAACCCGACCGTTATCCAGTTCATCAAGGCCCGTTACGTCGGGACATTTGCTGAACGAAATACAGGGGTCAGGGCATTCAGGCTTGCACCGGGGATTGATAATGCAAAGTTTAGCTATCCAGCCATACCCGGCCTTGATGAATTTTTTCAAATCCTCTTCCGGCAAATCGGCGGGCAGCGTTACAGGCGCACCAGCTGGAAATTTCCAAAGCAGCTGCTGCGACGGGTGGGCGCTCTTGAAATCGTAGGAGTTACAATTTGTGTAGGTTCGCCCGGCACGCCAGCGCGTACCGTGGGTATCGCCGCCAGCCATACAATAATATGCAAGCGCCATCTGTTCACGGTCAAGCTGCAACGCCTTAATTGCTGCCATGCATCGTCGGTCTGGCATGATTTCTTTGCGCACTACTTCAATAACCATGCCTGTATTGGTGTAAGGGATTGTCGCCTGATTATAGCCGTGCTCTGCTTTCAAGCGTTCGATTGCTTCATACAGACCCAACACATCATTAACACAATATGCAAATTCCGTATCTGTCAGCGGCGTATCAGGAGTACGATAAACAGTATAATCAAGGTCGCCCGCTAATTTGGCATGCGTGCAACCTTCCGTGGCACGCGCCAATGATTTCTGAAACAGCTTGAAACTGTCCCGAAATTCTATGCCATTATCAAAGCGCAAATACAATGGCTTGCGGCTTTTCGTGTAAAGGCTATCAGCCAGCCCCCAGCGGGCCGTTAACAGCTGCATAATGTATTGATGCTCATAGCCCAGATTATGCACGTACAACACAAACCGGTTCTTCTCATTGACACCCCATTTATTTACCAGAGTTTCAAGCATTTCTGCCCAGTCCTCAAAGTATCGGGGGACGATAACCACGCCACCAATACAGGTCTGCCAGCTGTACGCAAAACCATCTGTATCAGTGTTGGTGGTCTCAATATCAAACGTCGCTGTTACGTCCAGATAGCTTGACATATATTTCCGGCCTTTGGTGCGCTTGACTTTTCGCGGACACACAAGGCGCGGCAAATATTCATCTAAATATTCACTTACAAATACGCCTTGTGACACCCTCATTTATGTAATTCTCCTTACATAATCAAGCAATGCTTGACCTTTTGACATTTGGTCGTTCTGGTCTGCCACTATAATATCTTCCAGAACGTCCGAACGATTGCCCGTAATGGCATCATAAATTTTATCACTGTCAAAAAGCTTCTCTGCAGCTTTAGTGAAAAATTTCTGTACTGCCATATCCCATTGTTCTTGTGTGCCCTTAAACCCCCGCTGCACCGCCGTTTGATACCGTGCATCTCTGATTGCTCTAACACCAGTAACGGTACTGCTTTTCATCGTCATAAATTCACGCAACTGCAAATACATATGCTTGAGCGCCGTTCTGTCCGCACTCTCTTTGGGCCGTTCATTAAAGCGGGGCTTGATTTTGCCCGGCATCTGGCTTTCTACGTACTTGTACGCGCCTGTTTTTGCGGTATTGATAACGTCGCTTTTTTCAAGGGCACGCAAACGCTGGTTTGCGGCTTTTGCTGCCTTGCGGATAACCTTTACAAGCTCCGCATTTGTGAGCCGGTTCGGGTCGGTAGCGTCGGGGCTGTAATAGCTCCACGACTGTGGGGCGTACTTTGACAAATGTTTAGCGCTTCGTGCCATCAAAAAACCTTCTTTCTAAAATTTTAATCGTCTCAAACCCCAATACCCAGATAACAAAAAGCGAAATCAACACCACGAAAACCAAACATACAGCCGGAAATATACCGAACAAATACAACATATCCAATAACATTATTGAAACACCTCTATTCTAAAACCGTCCATTGTTTCCGTCAACACACAATCTGCAGCCCCCGCAAAACTTGTGCGAATGCAATCATAAAATTTGCGGATTTCGCGGGGGTCTGCATAGACACAGCTTGACGCGCGCCATGCACCTTTACTACTCTGATATACGTAAATGTGACAAACTTTAAGTGCCGCCTTATTTCGTGCCGCCATACTTGTTTATCTCCTTTCATTATGCTGCCAATGCCGCAATGCGTTCCGATACTCAACAAAACCTTTATCCGACGCATACGCGGTCAGAATGTCGTGCTTTTCATCGTATCGGGCCGAACGAATCTTAATATTTTGCCCGAAATCGCCCAAACGACTAAAGTAGTCGTTCATGATTTCAGAGCCACCCCACAATACACGGCAACGGGTTAAGTGGTCGGATGTACCCAAAGTAAACTTGTGATAGTCTTTCAGTGTCATACTACTACCCCCTGATATCAAGCTCTGCCCTTATTTCTTTGTACATTTCACTGCAGGAATAATCTTCGTTGTAACAGGGGCAACTGTTGCAATCTCCGTCGCAATGTTTATACCTGTAGTCCGCGTAAAGTAAATCTTTTGTACTTGCTCTTTCGGGTGTCATCTGTTATCTCCTTTACTTAAAGAGCCTATATTCTTCCACTACTATTATAGCACACTAGAGCGCGAT
>ERZ1035027.943-NODE-943-length-14680-cov-14.189607_pt1 | contig 14680 bp, 12 predicted proteins | sample MGYA00520604_ERZ1035027 | MGnify/ENA primary metagenome ERZ1035027 (study PRJEB33766, sample SAMN09781743) | gut metagenome | biome: gut microbiome | host: Homo sapiens | place: Madagascar | study: EMG produced TPA metagenomics assembly of the PRJNA485056 data...
TCGTGCCGTCAGAAACGCAAACGGCTTGGCCGTCCACCTCCAGCTGAAACAGCACGCCCAGCGTATCACCGAACAAGTCGCGGTCACCGTCAACGCCGCCTGTGCTGCGGTGCCAGCCGTCACCAAGGGCAACCAGCAGTTCGTTTTCACCGTCAAACAAATATCGCGTTACATCGTAGGCTTGCGCTGCAAGGTGCTTGCTGCCGGTAAAGCTGCCGGGGGCTAAAACCATATCCCCGACACGCACACCGTTCAGCCATACCGCATACAGCCCCTTGGCGGTAATGTACAGCCGCGCTTCACCCTTGGCTGCAGTAAAGGTTTTGCGCAGGTACGATGCCGGACGATGGGGCTTGTACGGCTCGGCTGCGCCCTTGCCTGCGGCTTCTTTTTCCGCCTGCTTGCGCTCCCAGTTGGGGCGGGCAAAGGCGTTGATGGCATCATCCCCGGGGATGTCGATTTCTTCCGTTTCGGGGTCTACCCATTCACCCTGCCAGTCGCTTTGCGCCAAGCCCGTTTCAAAGTGCGCCTCACTCCACGCGCCGGGGGTGTCGTTTTCGTCCCACAGGCGCACGCGCCAGCACCCACGCACGCGGGAGCCGCCCACAGTCGGGGCATCGGCGTGCACGGCGGCGCTCTGCACCTTGCCGCTGTGCCAAACGGTCTCGCCGTTCGCGGTCAGTTCAATTTCATAGGCGGTCTGGCGCACGCCGTCAACGCACTGCCAAGACAAGAACAGCGGCCCGGCATCCATGCCAAGGGGCGCGGTAAGATGATTCGTTTTCAGGTTTATTGCTCGCATCGCTGGGTACTCCTTTTCAATTTACTCCCTATATTATAATGGAAATTTCCCGGCGGGCGAACTCAGAAATTACGGATAAGGGATAAAAATTTCAAAAGCATCGAATAATGCACAAATTTTTATTCCATTTCCGGATTTGATGCCCCCACCGTGCACCACCGGCGGGGATTTTTTATTGACATTTTCGGTCTATCGTAGTAGACTATAGACAGAGACAGGTCTATTGCAATAAACCAAAAGGAGTTTTCCCTATGCTGAACCATGAACCACTTCGCCTTGCTGACGGCGAATACCGCTTTGCCTGCCTTGTGTGGGACAACGAGCCGCTGCCCAGCGGGCAGTTGGTCGCGCTGGCCGCCGAGGGGCTGGGCTGGAAAAAAAGCACGACCTACACCGTTTTAAAAAAGCTCTGTGAGCGCGGCGTGCTGCAAAACGCCGATGGCCGCGTGACGAGCCTTATTAAAAAGGAGGACGTCCAGCAGGCCGAGAGCGCCGCAGTGGTGGACAAGACCTTTGACGGCAGTCTGCCGCGGTTCGTGGCCGCGTTTTTGAACTCAAAGCCCATCAGCGACGCCGAGGCCGCCGAGATCCGTGCACTGCTCGACGCCGCCCGCTATAAGGAGGAATAGCCATGCGCAGTACCGTTCTTGCCTTTTTGCTGTTGAGCGCCCGCGGCGGTGTGGCCGCGCTGGCGGCGTGGCTGGTCTGCAGGGCCCTGCGCCGCGCGCATGCGCCCAGTCGGCTCCTGTGCTGGCTGTGGCTGGCCGTAGGGCTGCGGTTCGTGCTGCCGTGGGGCATCCCGCTGAAGCTGCCCCGCCCGGAGAGCGCCCCGCTGGCCGCTGCCGCCGACACCGTGCAGGAGCTGGGCGAGCTGCCGCTTCTGCCCCCTGCCCCCGCCGCAGCCGCAGCTGCGGCCCCGCTGCCTTGGTACGCCCGGCTGACGCCGTGGCACGCGCTGGCGGCGGTCTGGCTGGTCGGTGTGCTGGTGCTGGCTGTGCGCGGGGGCATCGGCTACCTGAAATTAAAGCGCTGTGTGGCGCTGGCCTGCAAAACGCCCGACGGCTGCTACGGCGGGGCGTGCGTGCCCACGCCGTTCACACTGGGCTTTGTGCGCCCGCGCGTCTACCTGCCGGACAGCTTGCAAGGCCCGGCGCGGCAGGCTGTGCTGCTGCATGAGCAGACCCACATCCGCCGCCGCGACCCGCTGGTGAAACCGCTGTTTTATGCCGTCGTCTGCCTGCACTGGTTCAATCCGCTGGCATGGCTGGCCTTGCGTGCCTTTGAGCATGACATGGAGGCCGCCTGCGACGAGGCAGCCGTGCAGGGCTGCACGCTGGCCGAGCGCAGCACCTACTGTGAGAGCCTGCTGCATTTTGCCATGCAGGGACGCCCCATCCGAACACCCGGAAGTCTTGCCTTCGGGCAGGGCAGCGTGAAGGAGCGCATTGTGCACCTGCTGCACTACCGCCGTCTGGGTGCGGGGGCGCTGGCGCTCTGCGCCGTGGTCGTGGGCGTCAGCGTGACAGCCTGTATGGTGCGCCCGCAGGTGGAAGCGTCCCACGCCGCGCCGGAGCCGCCCGCCGCCACTGCCGAGACCGCAGAGCCGACACCGACACCTGCGCCCACGGAGACGCCCGCAGCCATGCCCGCCGCGACGCTGCCGACGTTAAGTGACGCCGCCAACAGTCCGCGATTTGCCTGCCCGGTGCAGTACAAATACATTTCCCGCTTCATGAGCGTGGACAGCGGCCACCGGGGCGACGACCTGCATGCCGCCGAGGGCACCGAGATTTACGCCGCCGCGGACGGTGTTGTGCTGGCCGCGCAGGAGCATTACAGCTGGGGCAATTTTGTGGAGATCGACCACGGTACCGACGCCAACGGTCTGCGCTGGGTCACGCTGTACGCCCACATGAAGTCCTGCGCCGTTGTGCCCGGGCAGACCGTGACCGCCGGTCAGGTCATCGGGTACGTGGGTTCCACCGGGTACACCACCGGCAACGCCTGCCATTTTGAGATGCATGTCAACGGCACGTTGGTCGAACCGCGGTATTTTACCGCCTACCGGGGCAGCGACGCCGCCGAACTGACGCAGGAAAAGGCAGATGAAATCCTGGCCGAAGCTGTGCGCAATGCGAGTTCCGACCAGGTAACTGCCGCCGATGGAGCCGCAGCCCTTTCCGGCGTGGAGCTCTTTACCCTGCCGGTCGCGCCCCCGCCGCAGGTCAGCGGCTATGACCCCGAAAACGGCCACCCCGGCATTGACTTTGCCGCTGAGGAGGGCGCGGAGGTTTACGCCGTTGCCGATGGCATCGTGACCACCGCCGACTACGATGCTGAAAAGGGCAACTATGTCGTGCTTGACCACGGCGGCGGGCTGGAAACGGAGTATCAGCACTTGAAGTCGTCGCTCGTCTCTGCCGGGCAGTCCGTGGTTCAATGCCAGGTCTTGGGATATGTGGGCAGCACCGGCAATTCCACCGGGCCGCACCTGCACTTTGAGGCACGGCAGGACAGCGCGCCCGCAGACCTGACCGGGACTGCCCTATTAGCGGAGTAACAAGATGAAATACAGGCACTTCCCCGCCGCTGCTCTGGCGGCGGGGCTGCTTTTTTGTACCCTTTTTTCGGGCCTGACCGCTTACGCGGATGATAAAAAGGGCGAATTAACGCAAAAGCAGACCGAGACGCGGCAGGAGTACGAAGCCGCACAGTCGGCCCTGGAAGAATTGCAAAACGAACAGACGCAGACCGAGAGCGAGGTTGCCGCCCTGACCGGGCAGGCCGCCGAGCTGGCCAGGCAAATTACCGCCGTGACCGCCGCCGTGCAAAATGCGCAGACCGTTTTGGACGAGCGGCAGGCCGCGGCGGACGCCGCCCGCGCCGCACTGGACGCCAAGCAGGCCGAGTACGACGCGCGGCTGGCCGTCTGCCGTGAGCAGCTGCGCGCGATGCAGCGGCTGGACAGCGGCGGGGCCGTCTGGCTGCTGGCGCAGGCCAAAAGTCTGTACCAGCTGCTGACGTTCGACGCGGTTTTGCAGCAGATGAGCGCGCGAAACAGCACGGTTCTGGCCGAGCTGGACGCCGAGGCCGCCGCACTGGAGCAGGCCCGCGCCACAGCGGACGAGGCCGCCCGGCAGGCCGCCGATGCCAAGGCGGCACTCGAGCAGCAGCAGGCGGCGCTGGCCGACACGCAGACCGCGCTGGAGGCCGCACTGCTCGACGCGAACAGCACACTGACCGCCCAGCAGGCCGCGGCCCAGGCACAGGCCGCCGTGACCGACGCCGCGAAAAAGGCGTATGAGGACGCCACCGCCGCACTGGACGCCTATGTGCGGGAGCAGAGCCGACGCTACACAACGGCGGACCTGCACCTGACGAGCCTTGACTTCCGCTGCCCGCTGGACAGCTACGGGCGCATCACGACGCAGTTTGCCGAGCCGGACCCCTGGGGCATCCCCCACCGCGGCACCGATTTTGCCGCGCCGGGCGGCACGCCCATCTATGCGATTGCGGACGGTGTCGTCAGCGCCGCGCGGACGATGAACAGCTACGGAAACTGCGTGCAGGTCAGCCACGGCACCGCGGACGACGGCCACCGGTACGACAGCCTGTACGCCCACATGAGCAGCATCGCCGTGGCGCAGGGGGCCGCCGTGCAGAAGGGCGACCTGCTCGGGTATGTGGGCAACACCGGCAATGTCTACGGCGCGGGCGGCGGGTATCATCTGCACCTGGAGCTGCGCGTGGACGGCAGCAGAGTAGACCCGCTGGGGTTTGTGCCGACGCATTAAATGCCGCGTAGGGGCCGGGCATGCCCGGCCCGCAGGTGTCCCGCTGACGGGCGCTTACGGGAAGGTGCAGGGCCGGGCATGCCCGGCCCCTACGGGAAAGCTAAAAGGAACGTGTATTGCTTTGACCTTCGGAGATTTTCTATACTACACAGGCTTCCATGTGGAATACACCGCGGTGCGCGTTGGACGCGGGCTGGCGGCGCTGGCACACGGCGCGGCGCGGGCGTTGCTTACGCTGCTGGCTGTGGTGCTGCGGCCCGCAGTGCGGACGGCGGACAGCTTTAAAGCAGCGCTCACCCATCCGCGGCAGCTGGCGGGGTACGCCGTGCCGCTGCTGGCCGCCGGGGTGCTGGCATGGTTCGTGCGCACCGCGCTGGCGCGGCCCTTTGTGCTGCGGGTCGAGGTCGGCGGGCAGGTCGTGGGCTATGTCACAGACGAGCAGGCGTTCGACGCAGCCCGCGCCGACGTACAGGCCCGCCTGACCGGCGTGGTCGGCTGGAACGTCCAGCCCGCGTACACCCTTGTCATGGCCGACGCCGACACCCGCCCCATGACCGAGCGCGAGACCGCAGATGCCATCCTGCGCGCCGCAGGCGGCGAGATCACCGAGGGCACCGCCGTCTATCTGGACGGCGCGCTGCGGTTCGTCACCGACGAGGGCGACCACCTGCGGCAGTTTTTGTACGCTGTGCGTGCGCCGTGGCAGACCGACGGTGTGCAGACCGACTTTGTCCACGCCCTGCGGCTGGTGGACGGCATCTACCCTGCCGAGGCCATCACACCGTACCGCGACCTGACCGCCGCACTGCGGGCGGACGATCTTTTGCAGGTCAAGGCCGTGCGGTACGAGACCGTGACCCGGGAGCTGCCGTTTGAGACCCAGACCATCGAGGACGCGGGGCTGGATTTTGGCAAAACCGAGACCGTACAGGCCGGGCAGAACGGCAGCGAGCTTGTCACCAGCGAGATCACAACCGTGGCGGGCGAGGTCGTCAGCACCCGCGTAGTGGATGTGCAGCTTGTGCAGGCCGCCGTGCCGGAGGTCATCCGCCGCGGCACGCGGCTGAAAAGCGGCATGATCGGCAGGCTGGGCACAGGCAGCTTTCTCTGGCCGGTGCCGGGGTATTCGGGCATCAGCCGGTGGGCCAGTCTGCCCTATGGACACCGCGGCGTGGACATCACGGCCCCCTACGGCACGCCGATCTATGCCGCCGACGCGGGCACGGTCATTGCCGCCCAGTGGCACAACCACCCCACCATGAGCTGGGGCTACTATGTGGAGATCGACCACGGCAACGGGTACAAAACGCTGTACGCCCACATGTCGTCCTTTGTCGTGCAGGCCGGGCAGACCGTGGAAAAGGGGCAGCTGATCGGCTATGTGGGGGCCACCGGCGCTGCCACGGGTCCCCACTGCCATTTTGAGATGTACTATAACAATGCACTTATCAGTGCGCGGAATGTGTTCCCGGATATGTGAGGCACAAGGCAGACGGGCTGCTGCCGGGTTGTCGACTTAATTTATTTTGCAAATCGCTTTACTTTTTGCTTTCCGTATGGTAAAATTCTTTGCATAGTAAAGCTGACTAAGCTCTCGTTCAGGTGCAATGGCGCACACGAACGGGAGCTTTTTGCCTAAAACGAGGTGTTACCATGGATCACATTGACCGTAAAATCATCGACCTTCTGCAAAACAACGCCCGCGCACCGTTAAAAGAAATTGCCGACCATGTGTTTTTGTCCAGCCCCGCCGTGTCGGCCCGCATGGCCCGGCTGGAAAGCTCCGGCACCATCACCGGCTACCAGGCACAGGTCGACGCGCCGAAGCTGGGCTACATGGTCAAGGCGTTCATCAATCTGGACATGGACCCCCAGCGTAAGCCGGAGTTTTACCCCTATATCCAGAGCTGCCCCCATGTGGTGGAATGCAACTGCGTCACCGGCGATTACAGTATGCTGATCGAGGTTCTGTTCGGTACGACGCAGGAGCTGGATCAGTTCATCAACCACCTGCAGCAGTTTGGCCGCACCAGGACGCAGATCGTCTTTTCGACGCCCGTGGAGCACCGCGGCGTGCCCGTAGCCGAGCCGGAGGAGAAGCAATAAAAAACAAAAAGCCTTCCCCATCGGGGGAAGGTGGCCGAGCAAAGCGAGGTCGGATGAGGGCGAAGTTTGCGCTGTTTCCCGTAAGCGGGATATTGCCGGCAACGCGGCCCTCATCCGTCCGTTTCGCGGACAGCTTTCCCCGATTGGGAAGCCTTTTTCCGTTATAAGTATCCCCCGCTCCGCAGAACAAAGATCCAGCCTGTCAGCGTCAGGGCGGAGAGAAGGGTCGTCAGGGCAATGCAGCTCGAGGTCAGCACGCCCTCATGGCCCATGTTCCTGCTCATGACATAGGCGCTCGGCGTCGTGGGACTGCCCAGCATGATAAGCAGTGCGACGAGTTCCTCATTCCGAAAGCCCAGCGCTACCGCGCAGGGCAGGAACACCGCCGCAAGGCCCACGGTCTTGATGAACGCCGCCGCCAGCGTGGGGCCGAGCTTTTTGATGGCCTTTGTCCCCTCAAACGACGCGCCGATGGACAGCAGCGACAGCGGCGTGGTCAACGACGCAATGCTGCTGATGGTTTTGGTTGCGATCTGCGGCAGCGTGAACGGCAGCAGCGCATAGACCGTGCCGAACACAATGCCCAGCAGGATCGGGTTTGTGGCCACGCCGCGCAAGAGCTGCTTCGGGTCAGGCACGCCGCGCTGCTCGGGCGATTCCAGCATCAAGATCAGCACCGCAAAGATGTTGAAAAGCGGCACACTGCCCAAAATCATGAGCGGGGCCATGCCGGCGCTGCCGTAAATGTTCTGGATGAACGCCACGCCCAGCACGGCGGCGCTGCTGCGGTAGCCCGCCTGCACGAACTCGCCTACCAGCGTCTTGTCCTTCAAAAAACGTTTAGCCCCGGCCCAGACGGTCAGGATGCCGACGAGGGTGGCGGCAAAGCAGAACAGCACAAACCTGGGCCGGAAGTCGTGCAGGATGTCCACGCTGCCCATGTCCAGAAACAGCATGAGCGGCAAAGTCACCTTAAAAGTCAGCCTGTCCGACGCCTTGCAGAACGCGGGCGGCAGAAAGCCGAGCTGCCCCAGCGCGTACCCCACCACCATGACAAGGAACACCGGCAGGGTCGCGTTCAGGCTGAAAATTAAATTTTGCATGGCAGTTCTCCCCTTTTTTTGCTGCCTTTATTCTACCATTCCCAACAAGTCTTTACAAGGCAGGGATTTTGCAAAATCTTTTTTCGGCAAAAGCCTTGACTTTTCCGGGGTGTTTGTGCTAGAATATCTCTTGCAGTCAATGCAACAAGCGGAAGTGCTGGAATCGGCAGACAGGCACGTTTGAGGTGCGTGTGTCTATGACGTGTGGGTTCAAGTCCCATCTTCCGCACCACTTAAAAAAGAACGGTAAATCGTTGAATTTACCGTTCTTTTTCTTTTTTGTCCCCTCTGACTGCCGTTTTTGACTGCCATTTTGGAGACGAAAATCACTTTATTCTCCGCCAGTTCCTCCGCTTTCGGCCAAAGTCCACGGAAGTTTCTATGCTGTTGACTTGCTCTGCTTGCTTACGGCAGCAAACGCATCGTCAAGCATTCCAGCCATTACGACCTCGGAACCATCGACATGATGCCCGTACACACCGTAGGTATCCATGCTTTCAGAATGTCCGACCATATCTTTTACCATTTCGGGCGGCAAGCCTTTTGTCATACTTATAAAAGTATGACGTAACTCATACGGCGTTACGACCGTAATGCCGTTAAACTCGCAATAGCGTTTTAACCGCTTACAATAATGCTCGCCGTTAAGTATCTCAAACACCTTGCCGCCCTTTCTCCCTGTCCTCTGCCACTGCTTCAGCAGGGCCTCTTTTGCACCGGAACACAAGGGCACCAGCCTGCGGGCGTTTCGGTTCTTGCCTGTGGTTACCTGCCCAAGGGCATTTATTGACCTATCCACCTTTATGTAATCGCTCCTAATGTCAGCCCACTCCAAACCGAATAACTCACCGGGGCGAAGCCCTGTCAGAACTTGCAGACGATATGCGTAGATGTACGGGTCGCTTGTCTCTTGCCCGTCGATGGTCGTTCTCTCCGAGCTAAACAATACGTCCAAATCGGCTTTTTGCAAGATGGTTTTGCCGACCGCTTCGGCTCTGCGGTCTATGTGTATCACGGGCACGAAAGATACCCACTCATACTCAAGGCAGTATTTGAACAAAGCGCTCAAATCGCCTCGCAGATTCTTTAACGCCTTTCTAGACATATGCTCCCCCTTGGTGCATTTTCTCTGTACAAGCACTTCCGGGGCTTTTCGGTTATAGAACGCATCGTCCATGACCTTTTTGATATGTCCGTTCCTCACAGCATCCAACGGCAACGAGCCAATCACATATTTAACCCAGTTGCGGTAGCGGGAATCTACCGCGCGCCAGTTGCTCTCGCTTGTGTTGCACTGTAACTCATTGTGGAGCCAACGCTCATATGCCTCGTTCACTGTTTCAGGGGGAGTCAGCATCTGCATAGCCCACGCCTCGGAACCCACAACTGTTTCAGGCTGCTTCTTTTCCTTTTTTACAGGCGGGGTTCCATCCCACTTTGCAGCTTTTTTCTCTGCATCCGCTGCGGAAATCGTGCTATAAAAGCTGCGTCTGATTCCACCCTTGCGGACATCGACCTGCCACCTCTTTGTATCTGCTTTCCATTTTGCCTTCGCTTTTCTCTTACTCATGCTTCATTCTCCATTCTGATTGAACCTAAACTTTCTTTACGCCTATCGGCAGTCTTTTATTTTTCAAAAAAATCATAAAAGATACTATTACATACTCCCATGCTCTAAACGCAGTCCGAAAATTTTTGTGAATGCTGTGAATTGTTAATCTGTGAATCCTAATAAACAGTTGAGGGCGGCTCTGGATGTTCCAAGAGCTGCCCTCATTTTTTGTTCATTCCTGCAATGCCGCATCCACGACTTCCACATTCTCGTGAACCACCAGACGCTTGCCGTCCAGCTGAATACCACCCATCGGCATCAATGTCAGAATCGCGCGGACTTTATCCTCGCTCATCGACTCAATCTGCCAGCGGTTCGTGATGAAGTGATACATGCTCTCTTTCCCGTTGCGGGATACTTTCACCAGCATAAACGACTTTGTTGCCATGAGGTCGGCCTCTGCATCCAACGGCTTAAAGGTGTTGATGCCCGACTTCTCCAGAACCACACCACCCCATGCAGGGTCGGGCACGACCTGTTCATCGTCTGTCACCAACAAACCGTTCACCACGCCACCGCCATGTACAAAACTGCGGATTTGCGCGTCCGTCATACCCTGCATCTGGCAACCGTCCCACAACTGCCAGCCAATGCGGCGGGTACCAAGCACCTCAACATAGTTTACAGTCAACTTTTTACACATGATTCATTTCTCCTATCTACGATTTATCGTTGGATTTTCTCATCCACTGCACACATCTTAACGCTGACAACCACACTTGGACAAGACATGAAACTGACGAAGAATGCAGCTATGAATTGGTCTATTTGTCGAAAATGTAGAATAAACAAAAACAGCAGCTACCATTTTACCGATAGCTGCTGCCGCCATGCTGATTAACGTCTATTATTTTTGAGGGGTGTTACGCCCACCTACACGCCAGATTCTTGCCAGCGCTTTACAAACAACCTGCAAGCATGCACAATGCTCCATATATTGATTATCAGGGGGCATAACGATTCTCGCCACCTCAATGCCTGTGGGCAGGAACACCCTGTACATATTGCAATCCTGCCCGATGTATAAATCGCTCATTTTCATAAAAGCTCACTCCTTTATTAGATTTATACAATCTAACTTTCGAGAGTCCTACAAACGGTATCTATCCATAGGCTGTTGCACCTGTTTACCATGATCTTGCAAGAGGGCCCTACACCCCGATGGGGGAGGAGGAGGGGGATCGGCCCTACTCACTGTCAAAACCACTTAAACCTCAACTCGCTAACTATAGCCCCACTATTTCGATTTTTGAAAATCAGCAAAAGGCTGGATTTTTCAACGGTAAATCGTCAACCAGAAGCAACTCTTGCGAAAAAAGCAACTATCTTTCGCAGAGTTTTCTGCCAGCCGATGAATGATTTCATAGACTTTTCCCACTGTGAACCCTACCATGTATCCCCACAACGGCTCTACTCATTGCACATACGCTCTGTTGCCCACGCACTCCCACGGTCAGTCACCAAACCTGGCAATAAAAAATGACCGTTCCCATCGGAACGGCCATGCTTCGGGAAACTATCAACTTGTCGAGAAACTGTTGCAAGAAAAATGCCGGAAAATATCTTGAACTGAACGCCTACCACAAGCGCGGTAAACCAAATGCCTGTTTGACAGATTCGATAGCTCTATCTACGACTAACTGTATCTTAAAAATAATAGCAACTCTATTAGTTGCCATATTTACCAATATATTTTTTCCAATCGCCGCTATCCAGATAATCCTCTGCTTTCTGAGTGCTCTCATCAATTTCTTCCTTGGTTATGTTATCTGCTTCACCCAGACCTGGTACTATTACTCCCCAGTTGCCATCCTCATCCTTTGCAACTTCGTAACCATTCTTAATGTAATACTTACCGTTAATCTCATAAACCTCTGTAGTTAAACCAAACTCACTACCGTCATGCACTGCATCCGCTTTACTAAAGTCTATCTCAGTGGTATTTGATGGGGTTTCACTCGGCTTATCAAGGTTATCCAAATACTCCAAATATCCCTCTAGATACGGATTCTTACAACCGGAATCTCTGTCATTTTGTACCGATTCTTTCGTTACGCCATTGCTATAAAGCCAGTCATATAGGGTATCGAGTTCCTCTATATCTGTACCACTATCACAGTCAGCCGTATCGCTTACACTATCCCCGCTGTACTGCTTAATCTCTATGTTTCGTTCAGTCTTATACTTGTTTACAGACAAATCAAAATCATGACTTTCTGCGGGTTCCTCTGTCGGCTCCGGGGTCGGGGTTGCTTCTGCGGTGGGTGCAGGGGTTGCAGATTCAGCTATATTGCTTTCTGCTTTACTACCACAAGCTACCAATCCGATCATCATCGCACTGACACCAACCATTGCAAGTATCTTTCTATTCATCATGATTTTTCCTCTCCTTATGTACATTTTCTACTTTCATATTGCTATCATAACGCATTCTCTTTGACTTTACAATAGCTGTTCATGCTTTTTCCTATCTCGCTGGTCTACTGTATTTTCCTCATAATTAGCTAGAAGCGATGATCTCCTTAGCCATATCTGGAAGAAGTTGTTAATACGCGTAGCGAAGAAGTAACTGACCTACGCTCTTTCCTAAAATACAAAAGGGTTGCCGGACGTATCCCGCAACCCTACATTTCATATTTTTCACGATATTATGTATAATGCACTCGCTTATACAAGACCGTGATTTTGTAGCAGAAGATTTCACTGCAAGTTTACAGCCTGTTTGCTATCGCCATGACCTCATCTGCTACTACACGGTCCTACACCCCGGTAAACCATCACGGGCCGCGCCCATGCTCTCACACCCCAAAAAACTATTCCAACACAACTTCTCGCCAACAGGATTTTTGAAACCCATGATCTGAACGCACCCATGCTCTCAAAAATCCGCGCCATGCTATCCCGATTTTTCACCATCGGCATCGAGCCGTTTTGCCCAATGTATAGCACGACTTTTTCACTGCCGAAAAATCGAAAAATTCACCCTTTACTTACTCATTTCAGCCCCCGCAAAACACGGAAATGCTGAAAACGCTGAATGTACCAAAAAAATTGCTAATGTTTCAGCGGATTTTCCGAACACGCTATCGCGCTTGATTTTTTCACGCATGGCGATAGCGTGTTATTATGCACCTCCTTGCAAATTTCATTAAACCGTTAAACACCAACACTTACGCGTTTTTTGAGAATTGCGAATTTGTGAATTTGCGAATCACCTTTGCAGGCGGTTCGTAGTTCACCCACACGATCTCATGAACGCGTGGCTTGCTATCTCCCACTTTTGAGCGGGCGCTGACTTTGGCCACCTCGCCCAAATCGACTTTTAGCCAACGATCGGGGCTTAGCCTCTCGGCATAGAGACGGCTCTCATACCCGCAAATCAGCACCTTTCCGGCGGTCTGGTTTGCTCGGTCGAGGAACTTCTCATGCAGGTCTCGGCCCCAGTCGTAGGCCCCGTAAGCCCCTGTTTTGCGGCGCTCCTCCTCCGGCCCTGCCAAATACGGAACGTCCAGCAGCACCATGTCCTCCGGCCCACTCTCGGTCATAATGTCGAGAGCGTCGCGGTTGGTTACCTGTATGCCGTAGTCCTCCATGTGGAAGTGGGCGTCTTGCAGGCTTCCATATAAACGCTCACGGTAGCTCCGTAACTTCTTCTCGTCCGGCTCTGCATAGCTCTCCATTGTGGAGTTGAAGCTCATGCAGAGCGCTTGATATTTTGCCACGCCCAGTTCAAGCATGGTGTAACTGGCAGCCCCGGTTCGCTGCGCGGCCAGAACGACCCTCGCGTGCTCATACACATTGCGGCAGTAGGGCTTCGCCTCTACCTGCTTCAAGAACTCACCGAAAAGGTGCCTGTCCTTAATGCAGGTCATCAAGGCTGCCATTGCCGGATTGAGGTCGTTGTAGACCATTCGCGGCGCATAGCCGCAGTTCAGAATCAACTTTCCCGATCCACCGCAGGCATCCGTGATTGAAACCACACCCTGCGGGATAAACTCCGCTATGCGCTTGCATAAGCGTTGTTTACCCCCGTAGTAGGGGAATGTTCCAATGGCCTTAGCCATTCGCCGTCACCCCCTTATTACAGACGATGTAGAGTTTGCCGCTACTTGAACCTGTCTCGCGGTAGTCGTAGCGGTCTCCATTGCACAGGAGCAACCCCTGTGCCTTGAGCGCTTTTTTCAGACTCAAGCTGTTCTTGCCAGCCAGTGCTTTGAAAGCACTGTTGTCAAGCACATAGTAGTCTTGACCGTCAACGGTTTTGACTTCGGGGCCTTCGTCAGTCAGCTTGTCGAGCAGCTGCGGAACGCTCATGCACCCCGGGTTATTGTCGTCTCTGATTTCAAAATTCGATGCCTCCAAAATTTTGGAGGCATCACGGAACGAGTCCTTGATGGCGGAGATCTCGAACGCCATGAGGAGCCTGTTTTCCAGTTCCGAGCGCATCTTGTCCCAGCACTGCTTAAGGCTTCCGTACATCACGCATTTGGGGCCTTCCTCCGCGCTCGTCTCCATAAAGATGACGAACTGCGGCATCGGGGCCATATCGTCATCACGGCTGTCCATGCGCATAGCCGCGTACACGGACACACCCTTTGCTTCATTCTCATACAGCACTGCTGCTGCGATGCTCTGCCCGCGGAGTGTAATTTCCTTGATATTCATGTAAGGTACCTACCTTATTATAAGATTTATACTTCAAAAAAATCGAAGTATATGCTTCTTATACAGGCAAGCCCTTGTCATTAGATCGTAGCCGTTTTTGCATAGGAGGTTACACACCTACCCCCTGATCTTGCAAAACAGGTCATTATATATCAAAATATGACCAGAACACGGTGTTTTGTGCAAAGTTGCAAATGGTTACATTTTGGTTACAAATCTTCTATTTTTTGGTTTTTCCATTGACACCGCCTACTTCTCGTGCTACGATAACTCAAAACTTCGGTAGGCACTCCTGACGGCTATACTGACCGCCACTAAATCTCAACTAGCCAGCCGAAGGCGGTCAGAAGCCACACTAGGGAGTTTTCAAAAACATACACAATATCGTATAATTTTCTTGAACTCTGAACAGCTAAAAGCGGTCAGTTAAGGGTTCAAGTCCCATCTTCCGCACCAAAAGAGAACCCCCATGGCGTATCCCGCCATGGGGGTTCTCTTTTTTCCTGCCACGCAGACTAAACAAAGCCCCCCGGCATCATCACGATGCCGGGGGGCTTTGCGTTTATGGAAGGACAAAGAGAATCGCAGGGTTAAAGCT
>ERZ1035027.945-NODE-945-length-14676-cov-6.235415_pt1 | contig 14676 bp, 13 predicted proteins | sample MGYA00520604_ERZ1035027 | MGnify/ENA primary metagenome ERZ1035027 (study PRJEB33766, sample SAMN09781743) | gut metagenome | biome: gut microbiome | host: Homo sapiens | place: Madagascar | study: EMG produced TPA metagenomics assembly of the PRJNA485056 data set...
GAATAAAGGCTTGAAACAGTATCAAGAAGCATACGACCATTGGATGGATGAAGCTGATTTATCTATCGAAAACAATGAAGAAGACGAAATAGAAAGCTCTGTTGATATTGATGAAGAAACAGAAGATCCTAAATGGATGTGTCTTGATATTAAGCATGTAAGGGACAGCGACGGAACGCTTACAGATTACGCGCTCTACACTAACAAAGACGAAGATAAATATATCTGTATGTTTGGAGATGCAGATATATATGCTCCAGACGATATGTATGCAGATGCTGAGTTTGATACGGAAGAAGAGGCGCTTGAATGGTTTGAAAACTATGTAGGTCCTGGAGATGAAGATGACGATATCTATTCTTCAGAGGAAACTAATGATGACGAAGATAATGACGATTTAGACCATCCTTATCAAGAGTTTGATTCTTCGGACGGATATTCTGTACCTAATTGGGAAGAAGTTGCATCAAAACAAGTTTTAGATTCTGATGGATTTTTAACTGATTATACTATGTATACAGACGGAGAAACTTACATATGCATGTTTGGTGATAAGGAAATGTATAAACCTGATGCCGGATACGCAGATTACGAAACTGAAGATGAAAAGAATGCCTGGGATTGGTTCAATACTTACGAAGGTTTTGCAGATGACTTTGAATCGGACGAAGATTACGATATATATAGTTCACAAGAAGTTGATGACGGTGAAGATGATCTAGATCATCCTGATCAGGAATTTGATTCCGCAGATACTTCAATCAACTCTTCTAAACTTCCAGCTGTATACAAGTTAATTTCTATTCCAAAGGGTACAGTAGGTGTGGACTTCGGTGGAGGAAGATTTGATAATGCGGTAGAATATATCCGAGATTTAGGTGCCACACTTTGCGTATACGACCCGTATAACAGAACTGCTCAGCACAACAGAGAAATGCTTAAAACGCTAAAAGCAAATGGCGGAGCTGATTGGGCTGTAAATTCAAATGTTCTGAATGTTATCAAGGAGCCAGAAGCAAGACAAAGTGTTCTAAGAAACATTTCGAAGATAACTAAATCCGGCTCCCCTATTTACATTACAGTCTACGAAGGTAGAGGAGACTCAAAGGAAGGTCCAACAAAATCCGGCTACCAGCTTAACAGAAAGACTCAAGATTATCTAGAAGAAATTCAAGAAGTCTTCCCAGATGCAAAGAGAAAAGGAAAGCTGATTATTGCACATAATGTTCAGTCAGCAAGTTCTTCTACAAATGTTAATTCGTCTGAAATCATTCGTCCTATCGATGAATTAAATGATGTAACAGATCAGCTTAGAGACGACCTGATCCAAAAACTTGTTGCTGTGATGGCAGGACCAAATTTCGGATTTCCAAAAAATGATGTCCTTGATTATTCAAGAGTAGATATTAGATTTGACGACGATGAAAACAGGATTGAAGTTGAAGTTGGCGCAGAGGTAAGCTATGACGGTCTAATGCAGATTGCTCAAGAGCTTGATCCTGTAATTCAATCATATGATGAATATGCCTATTTCGATGCAGAGGATGCAGGATTGCTTATCGCAGTTATTCCTTATGAATCATTGCGAAAGAATATGAATGTTAATTCAGCTGTTGACGTTCCCGAACCTTCATTAGATCCTCCTGAATATGAGGATCTAGATGAAGGCGAAGAGACAGTTGAAGTTGAATGTGACATCAATCAACTCGAAATTACAGTTGAAGAAGATGGATCATGGCAATATCAAAGAGATAATTTCCTTGACGAAATGCTTACTTCTGAAGATGAACTTACTTCTGAAGAATATGATGTATACATTCGAGACAGAAACGGCTTGATTGAAGACTTTGACTCAATTGTAGAACCTAACATACCAGGAGTACCTGGAACCTATTTAATTTCTTGTCATGTCAAGATGGTTTATGACGTAACAGGAGTAGAAATCGTTCGTGAATATCAAGGTAAAGACGAAGACGGTGATCCTATAGTTGATGAAGATTACTATACAGGAAGCGCTGATGTAGATTTCAAAAGAAATGAAAGCTATATCACAAACTTCTACTCAGAAGAAGTCTAAATATATAAGAATCGTTATAATCAGTGAAGGAGAAATTCTTCACTGATTATTTTTTACGGAGGCGTATCAAAATGAAAAAATTCAGGTTCGTACTTTCTGTAATCTTCGGTATCATCTGTGCATGCAGTTTCTTTATCTGCATTAGTATCAATGCAGATAATCCTGATTGGTTCAAGTACATTATTATTGGGTTGATTACTTTTGTAGTGTCTTTCTTCCTTGCAAGCTTTTTCTACAATCCTTATAGATACATTCGTCACTTATATGCTTCTTTCATTACCATTGCAACTAAGATTCAAATTCGTCGTAGACCTAATAGCAAACTTGCTGTAGGTGTAAGAGCAAAATTCTCCTCTAGGTATGGAGGTCGTTATAATAAGAAAATCAATTACAAGAAACTCTATCGTTATGCGCTTAATTTCTATGATAGAGATCATTTTCAGGAGGTATAAATACATTGAATCTTAATGAAGATCAGAGGAAAGCAGTAGAATGCAATGATGATCTTATTCTTTGCATGGCAGGGGCAGGGTCCGGAAAAACAACTGTTCTAATTGAAAGAATAAGCAGATTATGCAAAAAAGAAGACCCTAAAAGCATCCTAGCTCTTACATTCACAAATGCAGCAGCATTTGAAATGAAAGATAGATACATACATAGAAATCCTGGAAAACTAGTTCCAGAATTTAGAACATTTCATAGTTTTTGCTACTCCGTGATATGCTCAGATTATGAAATTCGGAATAAACTTGGATATACTGCAATTCCAAGAATATGCGACGAAGCAAAGATGAAGAGAATTCATAATACTGTGTATATTGAATTAGGTCTTCATCTGTCTAAAGATGAGTTATCTGGAAAAGTTAAGCTTAGTCCAAAAAAAGAGCAAGAATATGTTCTTTACAAGAAGAGAATCAAAAAAGTAATGAAAGACGAAAACATCATCACTTTCGATGAATTGTCTTCGTCTATTTGTGATTTATTCTTCAGTGAAGATAAGTTAACACAGAAATATAAAGATAGGTTCAAGTATCTTCTCATTGATGAGTTTCAGGACACTAGTCCGGAACAATGGAAATTTGCTACTTCCTTCAAAAATTCTAAAATATTCCTTGTTGGTGATGAGAAACAGGCCATTTACGCCTTCCGTGGAGCTGACAGCTCTATCATCAAAATGCTGTCAGAGCTTGATTCTTGGACACATATTTACCTTCCTAGAAACTACAGATCTACAAAGCAAATATGCAGCTTTGCAAATAAAGTTGTTCGGCAGTCTGGTAGCAAATTGAAGATAGAATTAGTTTCTGATCGGTCAGGTCCAAATGTAAAAATACTTCCGTCTACTTCAAATAGATATTCTGAACCAATTGGATTAGAGGATTTCGCCGCTTTTTGCGAAATGAATGGTACAATGAAGGGAACAACTGCAATACTTTGCAGATCTAATTCAGAAGTGTCGGAAGTTTGTAGACTGCTTGATGGATCCGGATTGAATTATCTTACTGGTAAGAAAAATACAGACTACAAATACATCCTTAGATCTGTGAAGGACAATGAATACTTAGCGGATTGGCTTGCTTCTTATCTGAATGCAGATAAGTATGCCGAATTCATCCGTATTCAGTCAATAGAAAATATGAGCAGAATTGATGTAATTGTCAATTACTTCTCAAATACAAAAAATATTTCAGAAAGACTGAGAAAGGTTATATCTATCCGTAAGTCGTTGAAAGATCCTTCTAGATCAAGAATGTCTATGGCTGTCGATGTACTAAATATCTGCGGATTCAATCCTTTGGAAACTCAAATTGAAGTATCTGAGAATTGCTCTTCAGATGAACTATTTGAAGAAATAACAAAGGTAATTGAAAGAAAGGTTGTATCTGATCTATATGTAGGAACAATTCATAGCTCAAAGGGGCTAGAATACGATAATGTATTTCTATTCAATGTAAACGATTACTCGTTCAAACTGAATAAAGAAGAGCAATGGAATCTTTACTATGTAGGCGTTACAAGAGCAAAGACAAATCTTGTTGTATTCAAAGGAGACGCATACTGATGAATAACCCAACAGAAGAGTTTCTGACAGCAATATCAAAAAGACTATCATCTAGATCAGATTGTAAGAATGTTATGTATGTTGTTAGAATCAAAAATAACAAAGTAATTATGTATCCGGATATATACGTATACAGAAGTAAGCATAACAGACGACCTGAAGACAAAATGAGCATACTATGCTATGTTCAAAATATAGTTAAGGGTCTTCATGTAAATTTAGATGTAGATGGTGGAATCGTTATTGATGATGTAAATTTACAGGACGGGGACTACATCTATCAATCTTCTTTTGATAACAAAAGAAGAAAGTGGAAAAGACTTGTTTAGCACAATAGGAGGGAAAAAATGAACATTAAATCTGTTGAGATATGGGGAATGCACAATGTACTTCATAAGAAGTACGATTTTTCGAATGTAAACTATTTCTTTGGAAAAAATGGTTCAGGAAAAACAACCGTGCTGCAGGCTGTTCAGCTGGCTCTTCTAGGATACATTCCTGGAACCAATAAGAAGGCACAGGACATCTTTACACATAGCTGCGCGCCAGAGATGAAAGTTTCTCTTTGGTTTGACAATGGATACAATATCACTCGAAGTTACAAGAAAAATGGTCAGTCTGTCAAATCCGAAACAAAATTCGTCCCTGATGGATTTGACCCTTCTGATATTCTAAAAGACATAGAATTGCCTGTTTTTAACTTTAGTTCATTCCTAACAATGTCTCCAAATGCTATGAAGGATTGGTTCATTAAGTTCTTACCTTCTTCTGAAAATGAAGTAAACTGGAAAGATATTCTAGACGGATCAGGAGTAAGCTATGTAAATGACTCTCTTTATAAAGATGTCGTAAATTATGCTTCCGAGTTGACTCCTGATATTGAAGGTGTTATTAAGCTAAATGAATATATGAAAGCCTTACTTTCATTCAAACAAGCTGAGCAGAAAAGATATCAGTCTACTTTCTCCTCATTGGTTTACTATCAAGATTATGATGGACCAAACAATGAAAACGAAATTACAGATAAAATTGCTTCACTTCGTCTTACTAAACAGAAGTATCTGAACGATGTCTCTGCTTATGATTCTCAGAAATTTACTGAACGATGCCTTTCTGAATATTCAGACCTAAAAGATGAAATACATGAAGATGACGATTTTATTTCATGCCAGTCTTCTGTATCTGAGCTTGAAAATAAACTTAAGGAGATCGATTCGAAAAAGTTTGAAATTGAAAGGGAAATCAATTCAAAGCGTCATGAATACGACGAAGTAAACAAAGTTGCATCAACCGGGGGAATTTGTTCTTACACAAACGAAGTTTGCTCTTCTATTCAGCCAATGATAAGCGGAATGAAAGAGCGTTCAGTAAGGTTGAAAGAAAGCATTTCTAATCTAAAAATTCAGCTTGAGTCAATTTCTTACTCTAGAATGTCTGTATGCAAAACTTTGAATGAAACAAAACAGAAATTTACAGCTATTATCAGGCGTTATGATGAAAGAGATACTATTCTTAAAAGCTACAACCCTGTAAGCAAGCCCGAAGATTTGGATATTTCTTTCATTGATAATGAAATTGCAAGACTTGAGGAATGTATTGTTCAGTTGCGTGCAAACCTTCAATATGATAGAATTTCCGAAAATGTTAGCAGGGAAAAAATGGTTATGGAGCAGGATATTGACACGCTTAAAAATTGGATCACTGCTACTGGGCCTAATGGAATTCAGGCAAGCTTGGCTGAAAAACCATTTCATGATATGGAAATCATTCTAAATAACTTCTTACATAAGATGTATGATCCGGATATTTCTTTCAAATTTATTCTGGATAGCAAAAACAATAGTTTTGGATTTGGAATTGTTCGTGATAAACGATTCATCAAATTTGATACTCTTTCAAGCGGAGAGAAATGTATTGTATCTATTGTTCTTGCTACCGGATTGATCAGCTGCAATGATTCTCAAATTCATCTCATGCTTGTTGACGATGCTCTTGATCATCTCGATGATGAAAAAGCTGATATGTTCTTCAGCACTCTTTCAAAATTTGAGGATAATCAATTCATTCTTGCAGGTGTTAAAAAATGTAATGTTAATACCAGTGATAACTTCAAAATCACTGAAATAATTTAACAAGGAGAATATAATAAATGGGTCTAGAAATTGGTAAATTTGTTGATGTAGAAGTAATTCGTATCATTGACAAGGGAGCAGTTGTTCGCCTGGAGGATGGACATACAGAGCTCATTCATCTATCTAAAGTTTCTAACAAATTCGTTAGAGACATAAACGACTATCTTTCTGTAGGAGATAGACTGAAAGCAGAAGTAGTCAAAGGAACATATAAGGAAACTGAACTGTCTATCAAGTATCTAGATCTTCCGCCTAAAAAGAAAGACGAAGTAGTTAATGAGAAGCCTTCTGAAACTTTCAATAAAAAGAAGTCGTATAATCAAACTAAAAAGGAATCATTTCCTCGTATGAGTCTCGATGACATGATAAAACAAAGCAATAAACAGTTTGATGATAAGTTTAGGGGCAAGCGTGAATTAACAAAAAAGAATAAGAACGGCAGAAAAAACAGGCGGTCCTACGAAGATGATTAACACTGTATATCTTCCTGACGGAAACATAAGGTATACAAATAGCTGCTCAAACAAATTGTATACCAGTTACGCTGATGCTAAAGTGAATGAAGAAGAAATGAAGCAAATAGATATCAGGCTGAGGACAAACTCCTCAGCCAATATCTATATCAATAAAACATTTGTTAAGAAAACAAGAGGTGTATGATGTTTAATAAGTATCCTGAATTGCGAATTGCTTATGAAAACGAATGCAGAAGGCAGGAACAAAACATAGAGCTCATTGCTTCAGAAAATTTTGCCAGCATTGATGTATTATCAGCCCTAGGAAGCGTATTCACAAATAAGTACAGCGAGGGGTATCCAAAGTATAGAACTGAAGACAAAGGAAATAAGGGAAGGTATTACGGAGGATGCCAATATATTGATGAAGTAGAAGACTTCTGTATTGAGAAATGGAAGAAAGTATTTCATTTAGACCATAAGATACCTGGATTAGATAAAACAAGTTATCATGTTAATGTTCAGCCTCATTCTGGTTCGCAGGCCAATATGGCTGCATACATGAGTGTACTTGATCCGGGTGACACTATTCTGTCAATGAACCTAAACAACGGAGGACATCTTACACATGGAGCCTCTGTTAATTTCTCTGGAAAGCTGTATAATTCTGTTTTCTATGATGTAGATGAAAGAGGATACATCGACTACCTTGACATTGAAAACAAGATAAAAGAGTTCAAACCTAAGCTTGTTTTAGCAGGCGCAAGCGCTTATTCTAGAAAAATTGATTTTGAACGAATATACAACATAATAAATATCTGTTCATCTCATGATTATCGACCTTACTTCATGGTCGATATGAGTCATATTGCAGGATTAGTTGCTACAGGTAACCATCCTTCTCCTTTCGGATATGCAGATATTGTAACCACAACAACACATAAGACATTAAGAGGTCCTAGGGGAGGTATTATATTCTGTGTAAATGATCTTGCAAAGAAAGTAGACAGCTCAGTATTTCCAGGCTGTCAAGGAGGTCCACTTCAGAATGTAGTTCTTGCAAAAGCTGTATGTGCTTGTGAAGATTGTCAACCTGAGTACTACAAATACATAGGCAAAGTTGTCAAGAACGCATATGCAATGGCCACTAGGTTCAAACAGCTTGGTTACGAAATAGTAACAGGTGGAACCGATAATCACATGTTCTTGATTGACTTGTCTAAAACCTATCCTAATTTATCCGGTAGAGATGTTCAGGAATATTTAGACAAATTTAATATAACTGTTAATAAGAATTGTGTACCAAATGAAAAACGAAGTCCTCAGCAAGCTTCAGGAATACGGATTGGTACACCTGCAATGACAACTAAAGGGTGGTCAGAAACCGATTTCATAATTTGCGCTGAAAAGATTGACGAGCTAATTAAACAGCTAAATAAGAATCGTTAATAAGTATGTAGGCAGACAACATCTGCTTACAACCAGAAGAGAAGGGTCGCGACCTTCGGGAAGTGCTAATTTTGGGATGAGCACTCAGGCAAGTTGGTGGGTAGACTTGCCCGATAAAAATTCATGCTTGTCAAATCGAAAATTTAGTGTATTTTGACTTAGTTTGATTTTATTTTAATATTGGGGCGTCGCCAAGCGGTACGGCATATGACTTTGACTCATACATTCGCTGGTTCGAATCCAGCCGTCCCAGCCAGTGGTCAATTAGCTATTGACTGATGTCAGAGTAATCAGCTAACCTGACAAAGAATGAAAATGATCGCTGAAAACTGCTACTAAAGGATGCGTCCTCGTTATTTACCTTAAGATAGGGGCTAATTGTCTGCGGATTATTAGTTGATAATGAGTAGCGTGACAATCTAAGCGGTAAGCTGATGAGTTAGTGTAGGAGGTAGTTATCTTGAAATTTAGAAAAGAACCTATTTTAGGAATGGCTAACTTATATCCTAAACGAACTCATCTCCCTGTTGTAATATGGGTGGATAACCTAGGCTCTGCTAGAAAAGGAAAACATAATGAACCTAGAATCAAGGTTCAGAATGTAAAAGGTGACAAAGCTGTAGACGACACTTTTAGCTTGTCAATAAGCAAGAATCCTGAAATTCTTGCAGGAAAGCGTAAATTATCAAATGATGACTACAAAGAGATTGTAAAATTTGTTTCAGATAACTACGATGTTTTGATGAAACATTGGAATCAAGAAATTGATGAGGATGAATTAAAGGAAATAATTTACAATCGTTATTAAAAATGATCAAATTAGTCACACCTTCAAGGAGGTTCGTGGATTGAAATACAATCGTTATTAAGTATGTAGCAGCTAGTAAGCTGTAACATAAGGAGCTCACAATCCTGCATAAGTAAATTTCTCATTAGATATCTAATGAGTGGATTGAAATCGCACCAAATAGAAAAGAGTGGGTGGCAAGGAATATGCCAGGAATGATTCTAAGCTTGACAGGCAAGTACAACCGGGTGAGAAACTAGTCCCGGTAAATACTGTCAATTAGTTTATGAGGTAAAACATTGTAGCTTAAGATACAATAAGTTGGTTCAATTCCAACATTGACAGCCATCGGTCATTGTTGACTGACGCCCACCGAATCTGATAAAATTTATCAGATGCAGTTTTCTGCTTTCTCTTTTCTGTTCATCGAATGTGTTGAAAATAAAGAGAATACCATATGGCGCGATACCGAAGTGGTCATAACGGAGCGGTCTTGAAAACCGTAGGCGGTGATAAGCCGTCCGTGAGTTCGAATCTCACTCGCGCCGCCATGCCTTTTCATTCTGCTGACATTACATTGTCAAGTTGATGAAAGTGAAACCAACTATGCTGGCAGGTTGTCGACGGGTTGAAGAGCCGTAGAGTCTAAACTATTCTCCTCTATTCTAGAAAGAGTCGGAAAGCTAGGTCCCGTAGTAGCAGCCGAAAAGTATCCTAAAACGATAGGCGGTAAAACATGTTTTATAGGTGACAGCCCGGAAAGACGGGCAAATATCTTCTGTGCTGGTTCGAATCCAACACGGATGACCATTGTCTACTGGTCACCATCTACATACGACAATCAAAACTGCATAGGAGATGGAATGGGCAACGGCAGCCCCGATAAGTGAAGCGATGTTCGAGTCATCAACCTTATCCTGTTCGACTCAGGCAGGGCATGGTGCAAAACTTATCAAGAGGAATTAGTACCTGCCTCGCTTCGGATAGCAAAGAAGGCGTTAGTAGTAATCGAAAAACTACTCGTTGTTACGGAGAGATGGCAACGTCATTCATATATACATCTCTTGGGTGTTCCGCTATCGTGCACCTTAGCAAGGCGTATCCTTGCAGTTAGGACTAATCCGGCCAGATAGCAAAATATGCGGATATAGTGTAATGGTAACATGCGACTCTTCCAAAGTCGTGTTGCGGGTTCGAATCCCGTTATCCGCTCCATAGAAGAAGGTGACAAATATGTCTGTTTATAAATGTCCAGTTTGCGGAGGAAGAGGATTTGTTCCTTTAGGATTCTATTCAAGTCAAACATATGATGGAAGCTCCGTAACTAATTCCACTTCAACTGAATTGTGTAGGAGTTGTAATGGTGGAGGCATAGTATTTGATGCACTTCCTAGAACAGCTTCAACTAATAGGCAAAGGATCTGTAGCAACTGCGAAATGAATGATGGTATGGTGTATCCTTCATATCCTCCTAAGTACAGATGTACTTTATCTGGTTATTTCAATGAAGGAACACATGTATGCAATCTAGATGATATTTTTTCAAGTGAAAATAACCAATCTGAATAAGTTTATAATCGGTAAGTAGCTGGTGTTTGCTTGACCGTTTTTTCTGTCCAGGTGTTGGCGCACCTGGACGCTTTATTTTTTAATTTACAAAGTAAATTATTAACGAATGATTAAGACTATTGACTTTTTACAAGAATCGTTATATAATATATACATAAGTCAGCCAACAAATCAAAAAGCTTCAAAGCTAAGGAGGACAACATGAACGGATACATTATCAAAGCTACATACCTCACCGGTCCGCATAAGGGGAGTTATTATTTCCTTCAAAAAGGCGGATATGTAACATCCGATCCTGATGACCAGTGGTCAGACAACTGCTACAAAACAGAAAACATCTGCAAGTCAATTTGTAGAAAGCTTGAAAGCAGCAACATGACTGAGCACGAAGCGGAGAAAAGGAGAAGAGAATATAGATCTCAAAACGGGTATAATGTACCTGATTTCATGATCTACGATTTGATGAAATATGAACCGTATTTTGTCAAAAATGTTCACAATTTGGATGTTTTCTAAGGAGGTATTCACAATGATCATCAATTCTCGTTTAGAAGCAAGGAAGTCTGTTGAATATAGCTTCGAGCTTGCGTGCAAATCTCAAATGACTGTCATCAATGTCTTTCATAAAGACTTGATTACAGGTGAAATTTATCTCACCGACATGTTCAGTCACGATACAGTTAGTGCAATTACCTGGAGAGACAATTACCTTGAATCGTTAAAGAAGCTAGGAGTACCTTACATATGTTATGTAGGAGATAATCTCATAGAAGCGTCTGGCTACTTAGACTTTGAGGAGTGACGAAGATGGACAGAAAAGTTGATATGGCTCTATTCTCTGCAAACAATTGGATCAACTATCAACTTGATACTCAAAAAGTTGGTTTACTAGGTTTAAGAAACGCGATTGCAGAAACAAAGAAAGCTTACAAGATTCAAGATAAGAAAGACCCAAGTGACAGATTTGAAGCTTTCACCATTGAAGACACCTCTGAAATTTATGCTCTGCTCATCGGAGCAGAATCTGCAATTGAATCTGCTGTCTCTAAGTTAGAAGAGGCTAGAAACATGATGCCCAATTTTGATAAAGGAATGAATACATGAAACGAATAATCAAGAAATCGTCTGTAATCGGGATGGCTAAAGAACCGTCAAGAGGTGTTTTTTGGATCGTTGATGGAAAAGTCCTGTCATTTCCTTTTTACAATGACATAACTTCTCCCGGCGTTGCTAAATCCGGATTGACTTACAACCACAAAAATTTGTGGCCTGATGTTAAACCTAAAGGATGCAATAAACCGTATAATTACTACCCTCGTGGACGAGTGGAGCTAGGAAAGAAAAATCCTATCATATATGTAAATCCTAACTTCGATAAATATGATTTAGCAGAAGTTAGAAAGGATTTTGGACTTATCAATAAGCCTAAAGTAGTATTTGATAATTCAGATCATTACAAATGTTATCTAGATGACGGATGGAAGCCAGATAAATAACAATCGTTATATAAATTGTAGTAATCAAATTTGCTGGTATGATGAAACATTTATACACCATTTACAACTTGCAGGGGTGGCGAAACTGGCAGAACGCAGCGGACTTAAAATCCGCCGGTAGCAATACCGTGAGGGTTCGAATCCCTTCTCCTGCACCAAATGAGGGTTTGTCCTCAAGTAATGCTACTGAAAGTGCATCCTTACGGTGGAGGTATGGGTTAACCGTTATTATATTCTTGTAGAACACAATAGAAAATAAAAGCGAGGTTCAATTCAACAGCAGTTCAATTTTGTTAAATGGATTACTTTTGATGGTCCGGTACGATTCCGGAGGAATTGTCTTCAATTCTAACGCTTAGACCCTTAAACTCCTATAAGAGTGTAGCTACTCGGATGCCATTCGACGGAATGGGTTAGAGCTTCGGCCACCGTCTAAAAAGCTGGAGCTTGAGGGCGTCTACAGTTCAACGAAATAGAACTGCGCTGATACTCCGTTTTGCGACAATAAACGGGCGGGTTAGCAGACCTTGTTAGGCTACCTCGGTAGCTGTTCTGTTAGCACATGGAATGCTACTTGTGCGGGAGCTAAATTACAAAGTGCATCCTTCGGAAGTTAGAGCCTAAAGGTAAATTTTACGCTGCGCTGGTCACGGTGTAAAATGAGGTAAAACTTGTCCGCTCCTAAAAGTTAATATCGAGCAAACTCACCATAAAGTGTTCTAGCTGCTAATCTAAAAGAGAATGAGATGATTAGAAGGATTGAGCGAATCTAGATGCTCGTTATTATATTTGCCATCTGCTGGTCCTACACAGCAGTGAGGATGGTAGGACATCCAATAACTAAGCGAACAGCCGAAATAGCGCCGGACACCTCGCCCGTTGAGGAGGGAATTTGAACAAAAAGGTGAGATATGTTCACACCAGAACATAAGGGCATATGGAATGGTGAAAATGCTTACTAAACCAAGCTGCCAGGTTATCTGATAAGAAGTCAGGATTTGAGGCAGATAAGTGATAGAATGCAGTACTCTCGTTTGACTTTGAGAAGAACCGTTTATATTATCACTTAATGAGTTCTATGCGTTGCAAACACTTCTCTCATTCGGATAGCAAAAGAAGGGTTAGATATGGCGCCTTGGTCAAGTGGTTAAGACACGGCCCTTTCACGGCTGTAACATGGGTTCGAGTCCCGTAGGCGTCACCATCACATCTTATTGGATGTGTTAAGTGTGATATATGGTAACAGATTCCGACCTAAGCGCACGGGTCTTCTAGAGGCCTTCGGAATCGAATATCCGGGTGTAGCTCAGATGGTAGAGCGCGTGGTTTGGGACCACGATGCCGCTGGTTCGAATCCAGTCACTCGGACCATTTTTCATTCAATTTTTATTCATCGTTATATAACATGTAGGCGGCATCCATCTCGGATACAATTCAACAACGTAGATAGAGAAAACATTTTCGTCATAATGGACGGTAAGATACTCTTGAAGTCGTCTAAAACCAAATAAATTGGCATCGTTATATATCATGTAGAAACAAATATGCTGGTGTCCCATAGAGGTCGATTGGAACGGTCTTGTAAGCCGTCGGCTTTGCCCGCGTCGGTTCAAATCCGACCACCAGCTCCACCCATACCCATCTCCTTCCTGATCCAGTTTCTGGTCTGGAAAAACAAAACCAGGCAATTATCCTGCCTTAGCAAAACTGTAGTTCAACCGGATTATATCTGGCATAAGGCTCCAGATTAGGGCATGATCTCGGTTCGAATCCGAGGGGCAGGACCAAGGGTAACCAAACTACCTTAATCGTTTGGTGAGGACTCAAGTTACTCAAGTTAGGTCAGCTTGATATCCAACAATAAGGACCTACAACAGGTGAGAATGACGGATTAGCCCTTTCTTGAATAAACAGAACCTGACCCATTGGCGCCAAGGGTGAACGCTGCTTCAAGGTAAAGAAAGGCAACAAATTCTATATGGGAGCGTAGCTCAGTTGGTTAGAGCGCATGACTGTTAATCATGATGTCGAAGGTTCAAGTCCTTCTGTTCCCGCCAGCGCCTATATCAGTCTAGGTCTTGAAAGGATATAGAGACCAATGCATTATCTTTTTAGAAAGGTGATGTATCTGATGAAAAAGAGATCATCAACTCTCGGCGAATTATAACTTGACGAATATGTCTCTTGACACAAAGAAGTAGCAGGTTCGTCTCTGCGCTTAATCTACTGAACTGCAATGTTGATGTAAGCGGTAATTAGGTTCCCAAACCAACTCAGGGAGATTAAGAAAAAGTTTGCTTATTTAGTAGAAAGAGGGTTGGAGGGGCACAGCAAGTAGAATAAAAGGACCTATCCAGTATGAAATAACTATCCGTATTGGTTAATTATTCATCAGTATTAGACCACGGTGAAGCGATGTGATGATGATAGGAATTGGGACTATCTAATTTCATCTAATGCCGGTATATATCTGGTTGTGTAGGTAGGCAACAAATTTGAAAGCTAGTACTAGGATGTGCCAAGGAGTAGAAGTAATCACCTCTGTCTACTGTGTATTTCCGCTAAATAAGTTCAACTTTTTATCCTCCGAGAACGTAAAATATGTGAGTGTAATGAATAAATCTTTCAAGTATAGATTATATCCTACAA
>ERZ1035027.948-NODE-948-length-14644-cov-12.247447_pt1 | contig 14644 bp, 7 predicted proteins | sample MGYA00520604_ERZ1035027 | MGnify/ENA primary metagenome ERZ1035027 (study PRJEB33766, sample SAMN09781743) | gut metagenome | biome: gut microbiome | host: Homo sapiens | place: Madagascar | study: EMG produced TPA metagenomics assembly of the PRJNA485056 data set...
TGTATCGCCGCGTAATCCTGGCTGGCCAGCACGGTGAACAGCGCATCCACCACCATCAGCTGCGCCAACCGGCTGCTCATCGCGCCGCTGCGCACATACACTTCTTTCGACGATGTGTATAGCAGCAGCTTGCACCCCGCACTCAGCGGGGACTTGCTGTAATGGGTAATGCCAATGGTATGGCACCCGCTGGCCTGCACGGCCTCCAATGCCTGCAAGATCTCCTGCGTCTTGCCGGTGTTGGAAATAAACACCGCTGTATCGTCCTTTGTCAGCGTGGCACTGTAGCTTAGCTGCACATGGCTGTTAAAATTGAAAATGGCGTTTTTGCCAATGCGCAGCAGCTTGTCGCACAGGTCCGAGGCCACCAGCCCGGAGGCCCCCATGCCAAACAGCTTGATGGATTTGGATTGCAGCAGCCAATCTGAGGCCGTCTGGTAGGCGGCGGGGTCCATCAGCTTGGAGGTCCGCTGCAGCGCCTGCAAACTGGCCGCCGTCACGTTCTGCAAAATTTCCTGGGCGCTTTTGCCCTCCCGCAGGTCAGAAAAATGTACGGTCGGGTCCACTTCCACCTGGGGTTCAGCGCTGTATTGCAGGTAGAGCTGCTGGCGCATGTCCTTCAGCCCGGTGTAGCCGATCTCCTTGCACAGCCGCACCCAGGCCGCCGAGCTTACGCCGGATTGCCGCGCCAACTCGGCAATGGGGATGGTGTACAGCTCCCGCGTGTGGGCCAGCAGATAATCGGCCGCTTTCTGGCAGGTGGGGCTCAGTGCGCTGTAGCTGCTGCGCACCCGTACTTCTACGTTAGTCATGCTGGTTCTCTCCTTCTTATGCCTTTACAGGCTCAGCTTGCCCATCACAACAGGGTGGGCCGCGCCGGTGGCGCTGGGGGCGTTGTTGCAGCGGCCATGCAGCATCTCGTTGGCCAAAATCGCAAAGGCAACGGCCTCCTTGGCGTCGCTGTCCAGGCCCAGGGCCTCGTTGGTCACCACTTCGCAGCCGGGCAGGCCCGCCTGCAGCAGTTCCATCAATACAGGGTTGTGGCTTCCGCCGCCGCCCACGATCAACCGCTCCGGCTTCTGCGGGCAGTGGTGCTCCACCGCCAGGCGGATGCTCTCGGCGGTAAAGGCCGTGGCCGTGGCGATCTTATCGTACCCGGTCAGCCCCAGCTCCTCGCCCTTGCGCCACAGCGCATCCGCAAAGGCGGCGCTGTAATGCTCACGGCCGGTAGTCTTGGGCGGGGCCAGCCGCAGGTAATCGTCGCTGTCCACTAAATACCGCAGCAGTTCGGCACTGACCTGCCCCTGCCGTGCCAGCTTGCCGCCGTCGTCGTAGCGCAGCGCGCCGTTCGTTATCCGCGCGGCCAGTGCATCGATGACCATGTTGCCCGGGCCGGTGTCAAAAGCCAGCGTGTCCGCCAGCGCACCGCCCGCAGGCAGCACGGTAATGTTGCCAATGCCGCCAATGTTCTGCAGCGCCACGGTGCGGTGCTCCTCGCGGTATAAAAGGTACTCGGTGTAGGGGACAAGGGGCGCACCCAGCCCGCCGGCGGCCATGTCCCGCACGCGGAAGTCACTCACCACCGGGCAGCCCAGCCGCTCGGCGATCAGGCTTGGCTCGCCAATTTGCAGCGTGGCCCGCACCTTGCGGCCCAGGTAGTCTGCGCCCACAGGCTCGTGCCAGATGGTCTGCCCATGGCTGCCCACAAAGTCCACATCGCCGGGCTGGATACCCGCCGCGCGGCAGGCTTCCAGGCAGGCATCGGCGGACAGGTCGCCCAGGTAAAAGTTCAGCAGGCAGATCTCCCGGCTGTCCAGCGGCGCACCGCCCGCCACCTGCAAAATTTTCTGCCGCGCCTCATCGCTGAACGGCAGTGTGATGAACCCCAGCTGCCGCACCCTGGTATCGGTGCCGCAGCCCCGCAGCTCCACCACGGCGGCGTCAATGCCGTCGGCGCTGGTGCCGCTCATCAGCCCAATGGCGATGCAGGCATCCTTTTGTAAAAAAGAAAGTTCCATTGTAGGACCTCCTGAAATAATAAAACATCTGCTTAAAATAAAGTTTCAAGCTAATTCTATTATGTTCGCTTCAGGGCAATTTGTCAAGAGAAAATTTGCGTATAAACGTAATAACTGAACAATAAAGGAGCAAATGTATGCAAACACAGTATTACGCCGGGTGGGACGGCGGCGGCACCAAGACCCTTTGCCGCGTTTTGTATCAGGATGGCACCGCGCCGCAGCCCTTTACCGCCGGTGCGCTCAACCCCAATGGCACCGTGGCGGGTCAGTGCGAGGCCACCGTGGCCGACCTGCTGCGCAATATGGCCGCGCTGCCGGGCGGGCTGGACGCCTGCCGCATGCTGTGCATCGGCGCGGCGGGCATCAGTAACCCGGCCACCCGGGTCCACCTGCAAAATGCCCTGCAGGCAGGCGGCTACCACGGCCCGGTCACCTTCACCGGCGACCAGCAGACCGCCCTGTACGGGGCCCTCGGCGGGCCGGGCGGCATCGTGCTCATCGCGGGCACCGGCTCCATCTGCTACGGCCAAAGCACCGATGGCCGCGAAGCCCGCAGCGGCGGCTGGGGCAGCCTGATGGACGACGAGGGCGGCGGCTTCGCCCTGGGCCGGGACGCCCTGGCGGCGGTCGTCCGTGCCGAGGATGGCCGCATTGCCCCCACCGTGCTGCACGATGCAGTGTTCAAGGCGCTGCAGGTCGGCGCCGTCCGGGAGCTGATCGGCAAGATCTACGCGCCGGGTTTCGGCAAGCGGGAGGTGGCCGCACTGGCCCCGCTGGTGGGGGCCGCCGCCGAACAGGGCGACGCCGCCGCCCTGCAAATTGTGGAAAAGGCAGGCCGCGAGCTGGCCCTGCTGGTGCGCCCGGTGGCCGAAAAGCTGGGGCTGCAATCGGCGCGTATCGCTTTTGCGGGCAGCGTGCTGCAAAAGTGCGCCCCGGTGCGCAGCGCCGCCCAAACGCAGCTGCAAACCCTGCTGCCGCAGCTCACCCTGGCCGAGCCGCAGGGCGACGCCGCTGCCGGTGCCGTTCTGCTGGCACGTTGTAAGGCAGAAGAATAAAAGTGCATAGACCCGGCTGAGAGGAGTGTATTAGGCACTCCTCTATTTTTTGTCCAAGTTTTGCGCTATGTTTGGCTATGTAACAGGCCAGACTTGCGCAATTTACTTGCGCAAATGGATTGCACAAAACGCCCCAAAACGACAAAAAATGTGCAGGAATTCCGTGAAAAAGAAAAAATACGCAAAGAATGACGCAAAAATGTGTTGAGCAAATTTACCAAATTCCGCATTGCAAACTTTTACACAATGCCGAAAAGTAAGGTGCAACGCCCATAAATCACCCATAAATATTGAAATTTGAAGCAAAAAGTGTTATAACATTAACAGAAAACCACATAAGTGCAACGAATAAAAGTGAGCGAAGCAAGAAACCCCAAAAAAATTGCTCAAAAACGCAACGGTTGCGCATAATATCCCCTAGGGATATTATTTCACAGGTCTACCTGTGAAATAATGCGTACTGTCAGCAGGCGATGTATCCGGCCGCCGCGGCACGCAAGATCCAGCCAACATTACAGACATAGAGCCACCGAAAGGAACAGAAAGGAAGGGAGCAGATGTATAAGCACAGCACCACCCACCGTACCCTGAGCCGCCGCCTGGCGGCCCTCCTGGCCGTTCTGGCCCTGCTCGCCGCCCTGGCCCTGCCCGTTTATGCGGAAGCGCAGACCGAGGCCCCCATGCAGACGCAGGAGACCGTTGAGACGGACAACAACGGTGAGACAGACAACAACGGTGAGACGGGCAGTGACGTTGAGACGGACGGTAAGTCCGAAACAAAAGAGGGCACAGGCACCGAATCCGAAGATACGAACGATGACACCTCGCAAAACACCGGCGTAAACTCCACCACCCCGGCAGACGACGCCGTGCCATCCACCGGAACCACGCAACCCTCGTCCACCGATAACACCGCTCCCACGGCTGCGGGCGAGAATAAGAATAATACGAACGACACGACCTCGAAAGATTTTTCTGACAATTCTGAATCCCCGGAAGATGTCCAACAGCAGGATGATGGAGAAGCCGAGGACACTTCTCTTGCAACGCAGGCCAGCGTAGAGAATACGTTTACCATCTATTTTGCAGTACCTAACTCCTGGGGCGATGGAAACTATCGGGTGTATATTAATGCGCAAAAAGGTGGCGAAGGCGATGGCGCAAATCTTTATGCGTACCATGAGATGGAAAGGGTTGAAACCTCAAAATACCAAGATAGAAATTTGTATAAAGTTGACTTGACATTTTCCAAGAATGATACATCAACAGACTGTCCCTGGGATGGGTACAATACGTTGCAATTTTACAAAATCGAAGAAAATAATGAAAAGACATGCCTAACAGTCTTTAGCAACACTTGGACAAATAAAAGCGTATTTGCTAACAACCTCTTTGACGGCGAGAACAGCAATTGGGTACAAAACTATCAACCGTTTGACCCCAACAACCATCAAACGTTTGCCGGCAAGACGATGCTCTTCCAGAACCAAAGCGACCATGAGTTGACGGACGTTAAAGCAGTATTTTACGAAAACAATCAGGAAGTTGCGACCATTGATTTGGGAACCATTGCTACCGGCAAGCGCGTTTCCTTCAAAATTCCTGAAAAAGATTGCACTTACATCCACTTCCTTGTAGATGGAGTGGCAACACCCCTATACAGCTTCTACGGCCAACAGGATGGGGGGAAAACGGATAAGTCCTTTGTTTATGATAGGGGAAAAGTTTTCTGCTATGTTTATCAAACAAATGATAGCGGTAGTTGGGGAACCCCGCAGGGAAAAAATAGGGTCTATTTTGATGCAACATTCTCTAAACTGAAAACGAATAGTACCAATGACACGAGTGGAGACTATTCGATCCCTGCGGCAGGCAGTACGGTCGTTTATTACCGGGCAAAAGGTACAGACGTAAATTTCGTAAGTGGGCCAATGACCCAAGATAGTACTAATTCTAATCTCTACTATGTAGAGCTCGATGCCGCGTACACAGAAATTGCATTTTCGCAGAGTAACCTTACCAGTGATGCGATAAGCGCAAATAATGGCCAAAGTACCGCATGGCAAACAATTCCACAACAAATGGAAAATCCGTGCTTCTATGCAGATACCTATGATGATTCTGTATATGGTAAAGGACCACGCAGCGGCTATTGGGATGAGAAAGGCGAAATTCGTGACGCAGAAAAGGGAAAGGGAAAGACTAACGATCCGGTTGTGGATGTCCCGTCCGCAGACTTCACCCCTGAGTCTAACACCAAATACATAAACACCACCCTGTATGATTACTATACCGACTGGGAACTAAACGGCAACAACCGTGATTCGTATGCTGCCACGTTTAATAAAGAAAACTTCGCATGCCACCGTAACTGGGTTACGTTTAGACAGTTCGACCAGGCTCTGAGTGATTATTACCAAAAAGATAGTACCCAAACCGTTCTTTACCCCATGTATACTGGCCAGTTCCAGCCGGCTGCATATGATAAAAATGATGGTAATCTGTGGGGCATTGGATTTGCGGAAGTTGCAGACTCGTTGAATTTGTACGGCTATAGTGACAAGGACAAGAATAAATTCATGGCCGTCAATAACTCAACGATTGATGTAAATGGCACAGGTTTAAAGAAAGAGGATACGAAATATTATGATGATGCTTTCCAAGGTTTGACGGGCGATACGCTGGTAAACGGCGAGCCGGTGCTGTATGGTACAGAACTTACGGTTCCTTATTTCAATAAAGACTTCCTGCTGAAAAGCAACTCCAAGAATGCAAAGCTTGGCAAAGTTTACGATAATGTTTCGTTCCCGTTTACAAAAAGACAAGGTGTATTTCATAACGGGAATGAGAGCAGTGTTGAGTACTGGTATTTCGACAGTAACGATACAACACTTTATCTCAAGCAGGATACTGGAAATACCGGCTACTTTCTGCAAAAACAAGAGAATGATAAAAGAACCGGTTCCCGCAATCTAAAGTCGAACTCTGATTATCATGAGAATGGGACCTTTGGCTTCTTCCCCTTCAACGAGAACTCGACGGATCATCAGGCGTCTACATACAACTACGGGTTTGGCGCTAAGCTGAAATTCCAGTTTACGATGAACGAAGATGGCCAGGTCTATGGCACCGACGGAGAGACCAAGGTTCCCATCAAGTTCTTCTTCTCGGGAGATGACGACGTCTGGGTCTATATCGATGATGAACTTGCGCTGGACGTTGGCGGCGACCACGGCAAAGTCTCTGGCCTGCTGGAATTCGGCCTGAATAACGAAAAGCAACTTGTTTATACTCCGTATGTCAGCGATGTAAAAGCAAGCAATGCAGCCCGGATGTACCAATATGATTCCAGTGGCAAATCGGTTGAGTATCTGAATACCGGCAATAATATACCTTTCCATTACAAAGGCACAGAAAAACCCATTACCCCCGGCACCCACACCCTTACCATGTACTACATGGAGCGCGGTATGTGGGAGTCCAACATGGCAATCGCCTTCAACTTCCCGGATAACAACGAGCTGCAGGTGCAAAAAATCGTTGATGATAAAAATGTCAACGAACTCTTTGCAGGCTGCTTCGATGATCAGAGGCTCTTCAACTTCACCATCAGGAACCAGGCTACCCACTACGGTAAGGTTGATATTGACGCGGATATCGTATCCACCATCAACCTGCTGGAACCGGAAAAGAGCAATCCTGAACAAAACAGTTTTACTGCAACAGCGACCCCCGCAACAACAACCACGGGCAGCGGAAACATATTTGAAATAGTGAAAAACCCGCCCGGAGAATTGAATGGCAAGAGCGAAACGCCCCTTCTGAAATGGTACGCCGAGTACAAGGATTTGGAACCCGAACCTGGCTCTCACAAGGAGGACCGCTACGGCAAGCTGGTACTGAGCGACCCCATCGACATTACCGGGATGAGTTACCTCAGCTTTGACATTTATGTCGACTCGGACAAGGGCGACGCCGCGCTGAGCAACATGTACCTGCAGCTGCGGGACAGCCGGGACAATCCAAAAGGCTGCCTTGACAAGACGTTCATAGGCGGCAAAATGCTTTACGGCCAGGTCGAAATGCACAACAGACAGTGGATCACCGTCAAGCTGAGCCTGGACGATATGCAGCAGCAGGAAAACTTTGACCGTAGCAGCGTAAAGGAACTGTTGTTTGGCTGTAACTACCCGCGCGAAATTTATTTGCGCAACATTGTGTTCTCGGCCAAAGCAGTACCCACGAAAATCACCGGCTTCACTACCAAGCAGGATACGATTGCAGATTATGGCTCGGCTCAAAAGGGCAAGCTGATGCCCGCCGCGAACGCCCAGTACACCTCGGATGCCGAGAAAGGCACGATGGTGGTGGATAAAAACGGTGGTTTCGTCCTGAAAAACAAAGAGACGGTTACCTTTAAGGACCAGTTCCGCCGCGGCAGCTACCTCTCCATCAACGAGCAAGTCGACACAAATCTGTTTGACACGCAATGGACCATCTATGAAGATGGGATGCCGGTCAAATCGACAACAGCGGGCCAAAAACTTACACTTGAGAATAATAAGTCGCTAAGCCTTGAAAATAAGCTTGGCACTGCCCCCGACGATGGCCGTATCGAATTGACAAATGCCGAAAGCGACGCCGCGCAAGAAGGCAATAAGTACGACGGCAAAAAGCCCAGTACCAAAAATCCAGACGATAAAACCATCGTTTTCCGCTCTTACGCGAACCCCGACGCTACGGATGCAGACGGCGAGACCCAGTTGAAGGTCGTGTTTGTCAACACGGTCAAAACCGGCAGCCTGACCATTGAAAAGCAACAGGCCAAAGACAGCGCTGACTTGAAGGAACCGTACCATTTTAAGGTCCGCTTCACCAACGTTGGCGGCCACGCATTGGGCGATAAGAAAATCACGTGGGAATTCGATCTGGAAGCGGGAAAAAGCGAAAAACTTGAAGGTATCCCCGTAGGCACCCGCTTCACAATCGAAGAAGAGGCACCCAAGGATGGCTCGAAGCTGGTGGACGTGAGCATTAAAGGCGGTAATGAGCTCAAAGTCATGTCCAACAACACCGTGCGTGGTTCCATTAGCGGGACCGGCACAGAGCAGGCAAAGGTCACTTTCACCAACAGCAAGCAGGAAACGCTGGATATTACTGGCGAAAAGGTTTGGGAGAATGCTGACAACAGCCCAATGACGGAGCATCCGGCCGCGATTTATGTGCAGCTGCAGCGCCGCCCTGTTGGCGAGACATCGGAATCGCCCTGGACACCTGTTACATACCGGGACGAGACTTACACAAAGGTTGAGCAAGATCATGATGGTATGAATTTCAGCTTCCTGGGCCTGCCCGCTAAGGAGTACGACAACGGGAGCCAGACGCGCTACGAGTACCGCGTGGTCGAAGGTTCCGTTGACAAGAACGTCTTCCACGCCGTTGAGAATGGAAAGACCATCACGATTGACGAGAAGGTTTACTGCGTCACCTATAATCCGGTTACGGTCTCGAAACCCGATGATTCAAGTAACAATGCAGAGCAAACCGTGACCATCACCAACACGCAGCAAGACCCGAAGTTTGCACTGGATGTTACCAAGAAGTCGGCCGAGAGCGATGGCGAGAACGGCCAGCAGAAGCTGCTGGCAGGCGTTGAGTTTACGTTGGAGAAGATGAAGGACGATGACACCGGAAAACTGGTTGTTGATGGAAACTTCAATAAGCTCACAGGCGTGACCAATGCCCAAGGCGTGCTGATGCTGAAAGATTCGGCTGACAACGAGACCCAAGGCTTTAAGAATCTGGAGGCGGGGACTTACCGGCTGACGGAGACTAAGGCGGCTAAGGATTATAACCTGCTGTCGGAACCGATTATTATTAGCTTTAGTAAAGACGGGAAGTGCAAGGTGGGGGATGATAGCCCCATGCAGGCGAACGAGAATGAAATCTTTACGGGTAATGCCGCAGATGGCTACAAGTTGGCCTTGACCGTTTTGAATCGGAAGACACCTGCGCTGCCGCATACGGGTGCGGATGCGCCTAGCTTGTGGCTGCTGATCGGGCTGCCGCTGGCAGTGGCGGGGTTGTTGATACTGGTATTCCGTTACAACAAGAAAGGGGGACGGACACGTTAATTGTTCCCCAATGCAAACCATAAACACAAACCATAAACAAATGAAGAGAGGTAAAGTCATGAAAAAGAAAAGCAGATTCTTGACAGGCCTGTTAAGCGCCGTCATGGCCCTCAGCCTGTTCGCCCTGCCCGCCTCCGCGGCAGCTGGGGATGGCGAGTATGCTGCAACACCGAGTTCTATTAATGTGGAACAGAAGGGCAAAATCACCATTTATAAGTACATTTATAATGGCACTGCGTTGGAAGAAAACCGTAAGGGCACTGGTGAGGAGGAAACCGACGCAAGCAAAGTGCCTAACGGTGAGGGAAACGAAAAAGCAACGCCGCTTCAGAATGTTGAATTTACAGCCTATCAGGTCATGGATGCAACAGCGTTGGTCAAATACTATGATAGCATGCAGAATGCTAACGTGCCTACCGTAAAAATCGGTGAATATGTGCAGGATAATGCAATTATCGCAGAGAAAGTCACTGAAAAGAAAGACGACAAAATTGTTGGACACACGGCAACAACGGATAAGAATGGTATGGCTGTGATTCCCGATTTGAAAGTTGGCCTTTATGCGGTTGTAGAGACAAAACATCCGGCAGGTGTTACGAAACCTACTGCAGCGTTCTTGGTGTCCATCCCTATGACCAAACAGAGTACGACTACAGATGCGAGCCAGAAGTCTGAATGGATGTATGATGTTACGGTATATCCCAAAAATACGACCGCAGCTGCACCCATTACGCTCCAGAAAAAAGGCGTGACTGGCGGCGATGATGCGGATGCCACGACTGAAATGTCTGGTTATGAGTTTAAGCTGGAAAAATGGGACGGTACTCAGTGGGTTACGCTTGAGAAAGCTTCCAAGGACGGTCAGGATAATGCAGGCGAGGCAATTGCTAAGACCGACGGAACTGGCAAAATCTTGATTGCAAGCTTGACCCCTGGCGTATACCGTTTTACAGAGGTTAGCGGGCCTGCTGACTCTGAGTACATTATTGATAAGGATACCCATTATCTTTTCAAGGTTACTGAAAACAGCAAAATTGAACAGGTTGCTGCGGCAGATGGGATTCCTGCTGATTCCAATAATAACTTTACGGCTGTTGACGGCGAAAGCAAAACTGTTACGGTTGTAAACAACAAGCCTGACCTGGAGAAAAAAGTTCAGAATACTGATAAGGCGAATCCTTATGGTGAGGCTGCTGACTATGGTGCAGGTGACATGGTTCCCTATAAGGTTACTGTGAAGGTTCCTAAAAATATTGACAAGTTGACTACTTTCAAGGTTACGGATACCCCGAAGGGTCTAACGGATAAGACGGAGACAATTAATATTACTGTTGGCGATACCAAACTGGTTGAAGGCGGAACTACTACAGCAGCAGGCGGTGCGATTTCTTCTATCAAGTCCGTGGATGATGGCTTCGAAATTGTTTTTGATCCGAGCAAAATGACAGATTATGCAGGTAAGGAACTTGTAATTACTTATCAAGCCGAACTGAAGGGCAAAGCGGATAATACTACGAGTGTGGTTAGCTCGAACACTGCTCGCCTGACTTATACCAATGTTATTGACACTACTACTGATCCGAAACCTGAAGAAAGCACGCGCTATGTGGAAGATGACACTGTCGTTTACAGCTTCAAACTGATAGTCAATAAGGTTGGCGAGAGCGCTGGTAAGAAGAAGCCTCTTGTTGGCGTTAAATTTGATCTCTACAAGGAAGTAGAAGAGGGCGGTATTACTGATACGGATGCAACTGCTGTGGGCCTTGATGGCACTAAGCATTGGTTGAAGATTGCTGACGTCGTGACCGGTGACGGTGGCGTTATAACGAAAAATGGCCTTGCAAATGGTAATTATTATCTGGTCGAGACCAAGACAGTTGAGGACTATAACTTGCTGTCTAAGCCGGTTAATGTTGTTCTTAATAAAAAATATGAGAAGCATTCGCAAGAAGAGTACACTAACGTGAATGGCAATGTAACGCATCAAAAGTCTGAAAAGCTTAAGGCCTTTAAAGAAGATGATACAACTGCTGCCGGACCGTCTGTTTCGGTTACGGTCATCAACCGTAAGGGTTTTGACTTGCCTGTTACCGGTGGCTTCGGCACTCTGCTGTTCAGCGCAATCGGTGCTCTGCTGGTCGTCGGCGGTGTCGGCGTGCTGATGAGCACCAAAAAAAAGAAGAAGGGCAATGCCTGATTCGCATCCCCTGAACCAAACAACTTAAGCAACTTACAAACTACCTAAAGGGGAAGGGCCGTTTTGGCTCTTCCCCTATGGTGGGTTATACGGCACCTTACACTTTTTTGAAAGGACACTGCCATGGATACCTCCACCAGACTGAAATTGGGCTTTGCGGCGCTGATGATCCTGTCGGGCATCGGCGTGGCGTCCTACCCGGTCATCAGCAACATGGTGGCCCAGCGCCACGCCAGTACGGCTATCCAAAATTACGACGAGACCGTGCATAGCATGGACACCGAAAAGCTGGACGCCGCCAAAGAGGCCGCCCGCCGCTACAATGAACAGCTGGGCAGCGCGCTGGACCGCGATGCCGCCGGAGAAGCCGAGGACACCGGCACCAGCTATGTGGACCTGATCGACGTGGGGGAGAGCCTTGGCTACATCACTATCCCGAAAATCGACGTCAACCTGCCCATTTACGAGGGCACCAGCGACGACGTCCTGCTGAAAGGCGTCGGCCATCTGGAAGGCTCCAGCTACCCGCTGGGCGGAGAAAGCACCCACAGCGTGCTGACCGGGCATCGCGGCCTGGCCGAGGCTGTGCTGTTTACCGACCTGGACAAATTACAAGAGGGCGACAAATTTTACCTGCACATCATGGACGAGGTGCTGGCCTACCAGGTCGACCAGGTCAAGGTCGTTCTGCCCGAGGAGACCGATGACCTTACGATCGTGCAGGGCCAGGACTACTGCACCCTGGTGACCTGCACGCCCTACGCCATCAATACCCACCGCATGCTTGTGCGCGGCATCCGCGTGCCGTATAATGGAGAGGAAGAAACCGGCGATACCCCGCAGGTCGTGCAATATCAGGCCCTGCACACCGGCACGGTGGTCAAGCGCATCGTGGATGCCTGGCCGTGGATCTCGGTGACCGGCAGCGTGATTATTGGCGGCGAAGCACTGCTGCTGCTTTTGCTGCTGCATCGCTGCAAAAAGCGGGAGGAGGACGACTAAATGCGGCGTCTGCTTGTAAAAATCGGCGCGTGGCTGGCCATTCTGCTGGGCCTTGCCATGATGCTGCAGCCCACCGCCGCTGATTGGCTGACCCGCCAGCGCAACAGCAAAACGGCACAGCAGTTTGCCGCCAACACAGCCACTGCCGCCGATGCGGCAAACACTGACAGCGCCAGCCAAACCGCCGAGGAAAGCCGCCCCTACCCGGAACTGTACGCCGCCATGCAGGCCTACAACGCGCAGATTTACGCCGACGGCCAAAGCGGCCTGACCGACGCCTTCGCCTACGAGAACCCGCCGCTGGATCTGACCGATTACGGCTATGACGAGGAGGTCCTCGCCATGCTGTGGATCCCGCGGCTGGATCTGGAGCTGCCCGTTTACCTGGGCGCCAGCCGGGAGAATATGGCCAAGGGCGCGGCGCTGCTGGGGCAGACCTCGATGCCGCTGGGCGGCGAAAACACCAACACCGTGCTGGCCGCCCACCGCGGCTATTATGGCGCGGAAATGCTGCGCAACGTGCAGCAGATCCAGGTGGGGGACAAGATCCAGCTGACCACCCCGTGGGACACTTTAATTTACCGCGTGGCAGAGCTGAAGATCATCGACCCTGCGGATATTTCCTCGGTGCTGATCCAGCCGGGGCGGGACCTGTTGACGCTTTCCACCTGCCACCCCTACACCCAGAATTACCAGCGCTACCTTGTGATAGCCGAACGCGACCCCGATGCCGCCGTGACCGATAAGGACACCGACCTGCAGGAAAGCGAGGCCACCTGGGATGCCTCGCCCCGGCAGGTGACGATGGAAACAGACGGTACAACGTCTATCGCTGAGGTGGAACCCCAAAGCATCACCCCGCTGCCGCAGGAGGGCAGCACAGAATCCGAAGGCAGCGCGGTCTCCAACCTGATGATCTGGCTGGAAAACAACGCCCTTTGGGCCGGGTTCGTCTTTATTGCCGCCTGTGTCGGCGTGCTGGCGATCTGGCAAAAACACCGGGAGGAATGACCATGCAATACAACCAAAAGGCCGCTGACGTAGCGGCGGAAGTTTCCAAAGCCGTGTTTGGCAAGCCGCAGACCATCCGCACCATCTGGATGGCCATGCTGGCGGGCGGCCATGTGCTGATCGAGGACATCCCCGGTGTGGGCAAAACGACGCTGGCGCTGGCCTTTGCCCGCGCGCTGGAGCTGAACGAGAGCCGCGTGCAGTTTACCCCGGACGTGCTGCCCTCGGACATTGTGGGCTTTACCGTGTTCCAGAAGGAGACCGGGCGGCTGATGTACCACCCCGGCAGCGTAATGTGCAACCTGTTTTTGGGTGATGAGATCAACCGTACCTCGAGCCGAACCCAGTCGGCGCTGTTGGAGGTCATGGAGGAGGGCACCGTCACCGTGGACGGCGTGACCCACCCCGTGCCCGCGCCCTTTACCGTTATCGCCACCGAAAACCCCGTGGGCGCTGCCGGTACGCAGATGCTGCCGCAGTCCCAGTTGGACCGTTTTACCGTGTGCGTTGTCATGGGCTACCCGGACACCGAGGCCGAGATGCAGATGCTGGCGGGCCGCGGCCAGCGCACCCTGCTGGAACAGGTGCACCCCGTGGCCAACCAGGCCGACCTGCTGGCCATGCAAAAAGAGGTGGCAGGAGTGTTTATCCATGAGCTGATGTATCGCTATATCGTGGATCTGGCACAGGCCAGCCGCAAGGAACCGCGCCTGGCGCTGGGGCTCAGCCCCCGTGCGTCGCTGGCGCTGGCTGGCATGGCGCGGGCGGCAGCATATTTGGCGGGGCGGGATTTTGTTGCTCCGCAGGATGTGACCACTGTGTTTGCCGATGTGGCCCGCCACCGCCTGATGCTGACCGACCAGGCCAAGGCGGGCGGCGAGACGGTGGATGTGGTCATCGACGATCTGCTGCGCACCGTGCCGCGTCCCCGCCCGGAAAAGGCCGACCGCCATGGCAGGTAAACTGTGCTGGGCGCTGGGCCTGGTGCTGCTGTTTGCCGCTGCGGTGCTGACGCAGGCGCCATTGGCCGTAGGGCTGCTGGGATTTTTCCTGCTGCTGACCCTGCTGCTGGTGCTGGAAGTGCGGTGCCTGCGCGGCAAGGTGGAGGCCGAACTGATCGTGCCCGACCTGCCTGCCGTGCAGGGCCGGCCCTTTGTGCTGACCGTGCGGCTGACCAACCACAGCCCGCTGCCCATCCCCCAATTGCTGACACTGGTGCAGGCC
>ERZ1035027.955-NODE-955-length-14565-cov-8.860579_pt1 | contig 14565 bp, 24 predicted proteins | sample MGYA00520604_ERZ1035027 | MGnify/ENA primary metagenome ERZ1035027 (study PRJEB33766, sample SAMN09781743) | gut metagenome | biome: gut microbiome | host: Homo sapiens | place: Madagascar | study: EMG produced TPA metagenomics assembly of the PRJNA485056 data set...
CCGGCCTATCGGCGTGTTCCCGCCGCCTAAAGCGTCAAAAAAGGGGTTAGCCATCCGCGTCAGCCTCCTTCGCCTTCTTTTTACCCTTCATGCCGTCCACAACCGCCGCCAGCGCGTCAAATTCTTCACGGGTGACAAACTTCACAGGGTCTGTCGTGGGCGCTGTACGGGGCGTTTCTGCGCGTTCTACGAGGTCATAGATTGTAAGTGAGGGTTTACCGCTGGCATCTGCCTTTTTGAGATACACCGTTGGCGCGGAGCTGTCCCACAAAGCCACGGCAGCGTTGGGCGCGATCATCCAGTTTCGTGCCTCCTGTTCCCCGCTGACCCACTGCACACCGCTTTGCGCCACCGGATTCTGCGGGGGCTGCGGTACCATCATTGGAGGCATCTGCTGTTGACGGAGTTGTGCCAGGTTATCCGGCATAGGCAGTGCGTAATAGGGATTTTGCCATCCGTAAGGTGTGTAAGCCATTTTAGTCATCCTCCTTGACCCAGTAATACAAGATGTTCTCGTTGCTGCTGTCCCAGCTGTCCCAGATCATGCCGTCGCAGACACAGACCACATGGCCGGATAGAGCCAGAATATAGGTGCCTTTGGGGTGATCCTTCGCAAATTGGCCCACCGTGTAACAGTCTGGGCAGGTGTCCGGCACGATGTACCGCCGATATCCGATGCTGCGGAGATACCGCCCCCAACAGGCGTTAGCCGACGGCATATCACCATCCAGATACCCTTGGATACAAAGCCGCAAATAAATTTCGCCCCAATCCTTGCCGGTAGCCTTTACGATTGCCCGCACGGTGCAATCCCCCACATTTTTCCCGCAGGGGTTGGGGTTGAAATACTTATACATATTCCCGGCGGTCATCGTAGAGCAATTCATTTGCTCTCACCAATTCAGCCAGCCCTTTTTCATCATCCTGTGCCGCGTATTTATAACAAATATCTGTGGCGCTGGATTCGCTCATCCCGCACGCCCGCAGACGGTCAATATATTCTCTGCCAGTTGTAATCACGGAGAACCCCTCCTTTGCTCTGCTTTCATTGTAAGACAAAAAACTTCATTCAAAGTGGCAGAAAAAGGGCAGAAAAGTGCGCAAAAAAGACGCGGTTCAAATTGAACCGCGTCTCTCAACGTGTAGTATAGATTTCGTCTTGCAATTTTCGGTAAGCAGAGCGCCGTAGCCGCTTTACGGTGTCCACACTGACGTGCAGCCGGTCGGCTGTCTGGATGCAGCTCTGGCCGTGGACGTCCACCGCCAGCACCGCCGCCTCCTCGTCAGCGGGCAGGCCTACCAGCCGGACGGCCTGCTCCGCTCTCATGGGCGCCATAGATGACAACAGCGCCCGGATCTCCTGGTGCGTCTTGTTCATGGTGTGTCCAGACTTGCAGAGCGCGGATTGCCCGCGTGGATGTTGTCATCGCCTGTGCCCTCCTCTCATTCAATCAGGATACCCCGGCCTGACGCCTACGGTAATCAGCCCCACATTCCGGCGGCGCTTCATGACGGCCCCGCCGTTGGCGTCGTTGCCGGCGCCGGTGTTGCCCTCAATGGTGAGGATCGTGCTGCCGACAACGCCCGCCACGATCCCAACGTGTTCTGTCTTTTTGCGGCTGCCGGAGAAATCGAAAAATACGATGTCCCCCGGCCGAAAGCCGCTGGTGACGATCTGCCGGGGCGCGTACACCCGATAGCGGTTGACAAACGCCGTGCAGCTGGCGGTTTTGTACAGGCTGAACCCGGCCTCTCGGAACACCCACCACACAAACGCCATGCACCACGGATACGCGCGGCCGGAGACCTCCCGGCCATAGTACGCCGTGTTGTACTTGACCTTATTGGAGTTGGAGGGCATCTCCACGACGCCCTCCTGCCACTCCGCAATCTGAAGCACTGCCCGGCGGGTCTTTGCATTCAGTGCGCCGGTCATCACTCTGCCTCGGTCAGCGCCGCTCCCTTGACAGGGAAAACCTTTCCGGCGATCATGCACAGGGCGTACATCTCGCCGCAGTCGCAGCCCACCAGATGGCCGTCCCTGACCTCCACCTTGTCCAGCGTGCCGGTGCCGGTATCCAGCAGCCCGAAGCCGTTGGCGTTGGCGGCAGTCTCTGCCTTGGCCGCTGCGGTTTCTTCGGCGGTCAGCTTATTTTTGCCGGGTTCCAGATGGATGCCAGCGCCCATCTCCGCCAGCGCGGCGTTGGTCTCCTCCAACGTGGTCTGGCCTGCGGTGTACTTGTTGAGAATTTCAGTCATGCTCATACGATTACTCCCTTTCACATAATTTTACGCTGCACCCGCAGCGATGGTTACTCCGAAACTGCCTCCACATACAGCCCCACCAGTGCGCTCAGCGGATGATACACCGGGCTGCCGGTATTCCGATTGCACAGATACGTCACGCCGTCCTGCGTGTTGCTTTTACATCGGCTCTCAATCAGTGCGATTTTCGCTTTGCTCCCTCGTTTCTTTATTCGTCAATCTCCACCCCATACCGCTCAAACATTGCACGGATAACGGGATTGCGCAGCAGCTTTTTGCGCTGGCCTTGGTTGAGGTCGTTGTAGACCGCTTGCAGCGCGGTCTTGATCTCGGCGTTGTACGTGATCACGCGATCTCGCAGCTCGCTCATGCCGTCACCCCGCTTATCAGCGCATCCAGCGCATCACGCAGTTCGGCGTTTTCCTGCTCCAGCGCGGCGATGCGTTCCTCCGCTGTTGGTTCTGGCGTGGGTACTTCTGCCGCCAGCTTTTCCAGCTCCGCGATTTCCTCGGCAGTCATGTCGCGGACTATGCCATTTTCACAAATTTTCATGCTCTCACCCCATACAATACGAATCTGCATCCCGGATAAATCAGCATATTAACTCCTCCGATAGATGTGATTGGCTTAGCCCACAGTGTATCACCGAACCAAATACCGTCGTTGTCGTATGCTGTACCGTACACAACATAGTCATGGGTAGAGTCAGCTGTCCACCCTGACGTCCCTGACTTTATTACATGCTCAATTTGCTGCGCGCCGGATACGTCAATCTCATAGACCATTCCAGTGATGTAGGATGCTGACACTTTGGGCCATGCGCTCGTATATGCAAGCGGCGCAACCCGACCCGTTGTTTTTCCGTTTAGCATAGCAAAAGAAAAATTGGGGATTACCGTTGCTCCTGTGTATTTAGGAAATTTAGCGCAAAGCCGCGCCTTTGCAAGACTAAATGGGTTGCCATCAGAGTCTTTGCTAATTGTCAATGTAGTTGCTTCGTCCGCCCCTTCCGGAATTACAATTTCTGCAATCTTTTCCCACACTTCATCCCCCGTCATCTCCACCGGTTCCCACGCGGTGGGCACGCCGGATGCGTCAACGGCTGTGATTTTGGCGATTTGTCCGACTTGTGCGCCGGTGATGCCGAGGGAAAGGTCGGCGGCAGCGTCTTCGCCGTCCTTGATTTGGGCAATCTCCAAGCCATCAGCAGTGATGCTTGTGGTCTTGCCCGTCTTAGTTGCCGCAATTTTCGGCGTGTGGCCATTCTTGCCCGGCGCACCTTTCAGTTCCGCCACGGCAATCAGGTTCTCCCATGTCTCGCCGCCGTCCGTGCTGTACTGGATGTACCCGTCCGCCGTCCGCATAGAGATGCTGCCAGCGCCGCCGGAGCCGGTCTTTGCCGCCTCGTTGATGGCCGCCACAAGGTTTTCCTTGGCCTTGGTGGTCAGGTCGTCCAGATTGCCGATCTGCGCCTGTATGGTGGCAAACCACGCCCTGGCAGGCTCCTCCGGCGGCTCGCCGGGGGCGTCGCCGCTGATGGACGCGGCCACATAGGTACTCCACGTCTGGGACTTGGCCACCGCGCCGTCCACAGTGTAGGTCAGCTCGCAGCTACCGCTGCCGGGGCTGGCCACATCGGCAGCCCGCACCAGCCACACCACGTCCCCGCCCTCTGTGGAGACAGCCACGGGGTACGCCGCCGCGTCCCCGCAGCGCTTGGCGGTCAGGGTAAAGGCCCCACTGCCGTACAGCTTACGGAATTTTTCCACGATTCCCGGCCACACGACCCGCACTGCCTCATTTTCCCCCTGCTTGCCCAGCGGGAAGCGTATACAGGCCTGCACATATACCGTCCTCATGAGATCACTTCCCATCCTCGGCAACCCTCTGGGTGCCAAAATAGAAAGCAATTACCGTGGTAAAGATGGTCAGGAACTCCGTCCCGGAAATGCTGCCCCGCAGCGCCAGCACTGTAAATACAACCGTCAGAACGATTGTCACGATGCTCTTGACCGTCAGCAAGTTCCCCAGCCGCTTTTTCAATGTCTCCATGCTTTACTCCTTTCTGATGGGAAGCTCGTCCACTTCTTCCATCACTGTGTTTAAGTGTCCGTTGCCGCCCAGCGCCTTATAGGCCCGGTGCATATCCTGCAACGTCTCTTTGTCCGTCAGGCTTACGCTGCCCGCCTGAATGTACCGGTTGCCTAAATACCGCACCCGGTCGATCATCAGCATTTTCAGTGCTTCCATAATGGCGTTCTGCCGGTCATCCTTGACCCACTTTCGTTGCAGAATGGCAAGAATAATAGCAGTCACGCCGGAGCTTGTCACTGCGCTGATTACAATTTGTATTACTTCGATTGCCCCCAGCCCCTTTATTTATATAATTCCGACTTCGTTTCGTGCAGTTAAAACCGGGGCCACTGCCGCTCGCAGATGGGGCAGACCTGCCGTCCCTCCGGGATGATAGTCCCACAGCACACGCAGCAGTCAAGCATCTTCGCCCGCCGTGCCGCCGTACTCGGCAGGCACCAGATACGGCAGGCCGCACTCGTTGATGAGGATGTCCGCCACCTGCTGCTTCAGCTTCGGCGGTACGTCCGCAAATTCCCACGGTTTCCCGGTCCTGGGGTTTTTCGCCTCCATACAGATCTTGCTCGCATACAACATAGCCATCATTTCTTGATCTCCTTTCGACAAGTAAAAATATAGGTTCAGGGCCAGCTCAGCCCAAAACTCACGCATAAACAATATCGCCCATCTCCAGCAGGCAGTTTTCCAAAAATTCCTGCTGCTGTGCCTGCATCTGGATCTGACTTTTCAGTTTGCCGTTCTCGGTTTCCAGCTTTGATACCCGTTCACCCACTGTCGGCTCAGGATCCGGCGCAGGCTCTGGCTCAGGGACGGTTCCCGCTGTCATTGCGGTCACAATGCCGCCCGCGGTTTCCACGTTGACAAAGGGAAACGTCTCCGGGATCGCCATATCGCCGGGGATCACCGCCCAGCCGTCTGGAACCGGAATGGACCCCATTACCGTTTGATTTCTATGCGCTCCGTTTTCAAGCGCCTTGATCTCAATGATTACCATAGTCACCCCACCCAATTGCCACGTAGCGATATTCGTTTCCGATCGTATTTAGCTGTTTATCCGCATCGATCTTCTGTCCATCAACATACCAGCGTAATGAGTTATCAACCCAATCAACGAGTGTATCATATACATATCCATAGTCATCCCTGTACAGATCGCCGTATTTTTGCGGATAAATAAAAAAATGTTGATCTCTCCCATGATCGGAAATAATTACAATAATAGGCCAAAAATCAAATTGGAGCTGATTTGGATGATCAGGGCCATATTGGCCTGTGCCAATATACGTTCCAAAACTAACTCTGGACATTGTAGGTAGATTTTCTAATGGCCTCCCCATATATTTATATTCCGTTGTCCCCTGAATCCCGTTTTGATATGCATTTTGAATCGGCGTCTGAATATAGCTATATGCGCCATCCTTGCGGACAGGGGATACGCGCATGGATGGTATATTAGCTTGCCGGTCCAAAAGTAACGTTTCCCCGCTTTTATTCCAATAGACAGTCGTTCCATCAACAGCTCCACCGGTTGATCCGGAAGGCAAGAAAAAAACCGATTCGGGCTCATCAAGTGTATTTTTCAGATAGCAAGGTGATTTAGCCGCAAGTTCCTTAGCTGCAGTTTCTCCGGCAGAATAACTGGTAATTGGATTAATATGATGGGTAGTTGGGTTTACAAGAGATACTTCGCCGGTAGCCGGATCTACAGTTATATCTTTTGCAATCAACAAATCGCGTCCGCTACCCCCATAACCAACCACTTCAATGGATGTGGAAATATTACTGCGATTTGGAATATATCCCACATCTCTTTTAGCCCACCAGTGCTCTGCATACTTCCCAAGCCACGAGAAAACATCATCCGGTGCGGCGTTGGCACTGAGACCAAACATGGCTGCGGTAGCGTCCCGTAGGAGGTTCTCCTTATTCAGCGGGGTTCCCGCCTGCGTGGGCTCGTCCGCCCGCACCATGTCGTAGGTGTTGGCCTGCCCCGCCACCGGGGTCAGCTTCACCCGCCCCGGATACCGGGGCACTCGATCTTTCATACGTACTCCTTTCATGTTTCTCCGGCGTAGATTTCGCCGGAGTAGAACCACGCCTGCGCCATGTTGGTAATCAGGAAATCCAGATCCGCGAGGATCTGCTCAATGGCGTTAGATCCTTTGTAGGTGAGCCGCTCCATTGTCCCCGGCGTCTCCGGGGTTTCCGCCAGCATGGCGATCATCCCGCGCAGCGTCACAATGTCCGCCCGGTACGCCTCCATCTGGGATGCGGTGGGCGTGTCCGATTTGGACCACGTTGTCCGGGCCGTCACCGCGCACGCATAGCCCAGCGCGTTGAGCCGCCCCGCGATCTCCGCCGCAGCCGCGCCGACCCGGTTGAGATCGCTGTAGTTGTAGCACCCCTTGCCCGTCATTGCGGCCGCATCTGCAGCCGTGCGGTCGGTGATGAGGGTGGAAAAATCAAACATAGGCCCTCCTTACTTGTCCCAGTACACCACCACGCAGCCGGAGGCCCCGGTTGTGCCTGGTTTCCCGGTTCCCGGCCTGTTATCAATTTTCCAGTGACTACTCGTAGAACCGTCTGCATTTTTCTTTTCCACTAAGTGCCGATTGCCTTTCACGCCGCCAATGCCCCGAATGCCGCCGTCACCGCTGCCGGGTTTTGGGGCCTTCACGCCGCTCCGCCCGTAGCTGCTGCCGCTTCGCACATCGGTATAGCCGTTGTCGTACCGCTTGCCGTTGGCAGATGAGTACGCGCCGAAGGTAGTGTCCGGCCCTAAGGCCACTGGGAATTCCTGCCCCTCGTTGATGTTGATGGTTGCGGCCCATACCAGACCGCCAAGACCGTCCACGCCGTCCGCGCCGGCAGCGTCCCATGTGCCATCCTGTCCGCGGGTACCGTCGCCGCCCTTGCCCACAAGGATGACCCGCAAAGATTTCCTTCCCGCCGGGGCTTTCCATGTGCCGGAAGTGGTGATGACTTCGCGCTCTGTGAACAAGAAACTGCCGTCCGCCTGTAACAGCTGGCTCTGGCACCCCTGCATGACGCCGCCCGAAAACTGGAAGGTCTGCATGGTCAGCCGCGCAGTAGTGGCCTGACTCTCGTCCAGCCACACCGTCTCCACGTCCCCGATCTCGGAGGACGGATCCCCTCGCCCCGTCAGGTACAGGATGTTGCCACCGTAGGTGGCGAGGATCAGCCGCGCCGCCGCCAACGCCTGCGCCTCGGTCTTGATAAACGGGTTGTCGATGCTCACCGTCTCGCTGGACGATGTGGCGTTGCCGGAAACCACGTACTGCGTGTCCGCCCCGTCGTTGAGGGTGAAGATCAGCGCCGCCACGTCTCCGTTTGCCTTCATGGTTGGGTAGCTGTTGAGGTTGTCCAGTGTCACCTTGTTGCCCTCGCTCCACAGCGGCTCGGCGGTTAGGTCTCCGGTGGATGCGTCCGACCGGGGCCATGTGCCCGTGGCCTGGCACACCCACCGCAGGATATCCCCGCACTTTTTGCCTTGCAGGTCCTCCGCCACCCGCACCGTCACCGGCAGCGCCGTGTAGTTTGGGTCCACGTGCCAGCGGTCCTTGAAGTTGACGCCCAGCTGCGCCGCCAGAGCGCCGATCCACCCGCCCAGCGTCGTGGGCAGTGTGGTGGGAGCCAGAAATTCCCGGTTTGCCAGCAGTCCGATGATATCCACCAGCGTCCACTGCATCGTCAGGCCGTTGTCGCCGGTTTTCCAGCCGCCGGAATACTGGTAGAAGATCCCCAGCCGCTTGTACTCGTCCGTGCCGTCCGCAAGACGGACACCCAGAGAGACGTCGATCCCCTGCCGCTCCTCTATGGACTGGAAAATGCCGTTTTTGCTGCGCGGCTCAAACCGACGGGACAGGTTGTCGATTTTGAGGGTGCAGGTGCCATACGGCAGCGCCGTGGCCGCCACATTGCCCTGCTGCTTGGCGCTGAACTCGGCGATCATCCCGCCGTCCCACGTCTCATACACGCCGGGGACGATCTCCACCACCCGCATCCGTCTGCTGGGCCGCGACCATTTGGTCACCGTCACCCGGATGGCGTCGGGGTTGTTGACCGTGAAGCCCTCCAGTGATACAGAGGATGCCGTGTTGCCGGTGTAAGTCCGCGTGTGGTACGCCGTGCCGCCCTGCTTGACCTCCACCGTGAAATCCTCCGGCACGCCGTCGTAGGCGTTGCTGGGGAAGTAGACGGAGCACGCCTGAAGCACGGAAACCCCGGAAAACCGCAGCTCCACCCACGGCGGCGTGGAAAACGTCCCGTCCGCGTTGGAAAGAACGTTGCCGATGTAGCCCATCTGTCCCACCGTCTGAGTGGGATCGTCCGGGAGAAGGTTCCACGTCCCGTCCAGCGCCCACCGGTCACGCTCTAACGTTGCGTACTTGGTGGGATTTCCAAAAACCTTATTGTGGAGTTGCTCCGGCTTGCTCCAAGGGATCTGCCCGGAGGTCTCCCCGGCACCGAACACGATGTCCGGGGAAATGATGTCGATGACCGCCCGCAGCAGCACCCGCCGCGCGTCTCCTGTGATCGCCGCATGATACGCCTGCCCGCTTTTAATCATGCGGCGTCACCTCCCGCAGTTCCACAGAAAAATCTGCCCACAATGGGGTCTCCTTGGTCTCCTCTCCACGTCCGCTTCGCCGCGACCACATAAACTTAGGCCGGGTAAAAGACGTTACGATAAAGCTGGAGTATTGCAGCGCCCCATCGGATTCCTGTGGCAAAAAACCGCAGATAATCGGTTCCCGTGTTCCCTTCTCGCAGGCCGCAATCACCTTGTTTTTCATTTCCGCGTCAAAATATCCGTATTGATAGGACACCTGCCACACATTCCCCCGTAGCTCCCGTGCCGTTCGCCCAGAGATCATCTGTACATCAACCGACAGAGGGATATTTTGCACATTGTATCCACCATCCCGGCTCTCCGGCAGCGCCACCGCCATGCCGTTGGCGTCTAAAATCAATTCCGTCATGTTTCACCTCATGCAATGGGGTTCAGGATTGGCGTACCGTTTGCCTGCGCATAGCCGGTCAACGGATCAAACACATAGGATGCAAATTTGGTCATGTCAGGGAACATCAGGTTAAACGTAAATGATCCGCCGGATTGCTTCCCTTCGCCCAACCCATTTACAATAGCCGCGCTGGAAATGCCGATGCCGGAATCCGCAAAGCCTACCGACGCCGTACCGAAGTCCAGCCCAGAGGTAATGCCTCGCTTAATATTGCCGTATTCGTCATCCCAGCCATCGCCGAGGCCCAACGCCATGTTCTCGCCGATCCCAGCGAATACGCGGGATGGGGAGTGAATGCCGAGAACGCCCTTCACTCCATCCACAATTCCGCCGAAGAACCCGGTCACTTTCTCCTTGATCCAGCTTCCCATTGCCTTGATACCTTCCCACAGACCCTTCACGATCTGTTTGCCGACATTTACGATATCGGGGAGCGAAGAAACAAAGGTCTCTACAATGGTCGCCAGCATGTCAAGCACCGACCGAACGATCTGCGGCAAGTTATTAGCAAGGCCGCTGACGATCGCCAACACCATCTTCATGCCCAGTTCAATGACCTGCGGCAGTTTTTCGACGGCATAGCCGACGAATTTCTCAATCATTTCAGGGCCTTTTTCCTGCACCACAACGCCGATGTTTTCAAGGATTCTTTCAACGACCGGCAATAGATTTTCCGCCACCGTCACGGCGCTGCCCAAAAGGTTTGTAATAAGTTCCGCCATGTCGGCGTTTTCGTCACCGAGACCCGTGATAAAGTTTTCATACGCCGCTTTCATTGACGCGATAGAGCCTTGGATCGTCGTGCTGGCTTCCAGCTGCGTTGTGCCCGTGATGCCCATTTCCGTCTGCACGGTATGGATAGCGTCAACGATGTCCGCGTAGCTGTCGATGGTGTAATTGGTGTAATTGCCCTGCGCAGCATTTAAGGCATTTGCATCGTCCAAAAGACGCTGCATTTCCTCCTTCGTGCCGCCATAGCCCAGCTTCAGGTTATCAAGCATGGTGTAGTTTTGCTTGGAGAAACCCTGATAGGCGTTCTGGATGGACTGCATGTCCGTGCCCATCTTATTTGCGTTGTCCGACATGTCGGTAATGGCCAGATTTGCCTTTTCCGCCGCCGCATCCGTGTCGCCGCCCATCGATTGCAGCAGAGACGCAGAAAATGCCGTCACGGTAGTCATGTACTCGTTCGCACTCATGCCTGCCGTCTGGTATGCGTTTGCGGCGTACTGCATCACGGTATCGGCAGAAGAATTGAAAAGCGTTTCTACGCCGCCAACCAGTTGCTCATACTCACCGTAGCTTTGGATCGCTGCTTCGCCAATGTTTTTTACCGCACCTGCAACAGCTTTCACGCCAGAAACAATGGCCTGCCCGGCAATATTGGCTTTCAGAACGTCACCAAAGCTCAATGCCTTTTCTTTGGTATTCCCAAGGTTTTTATCTACTTCGCTCATGTCTACGCTGATTTTGACAAATAAATCAAGTAGATTCATGCTTCACCACCAATCCGCACCGCGCGACTACATCGGCGGTAATCTCTTCGCACGTTCTGTTGTCCTGCTTCTTCGGCTCAATAATGTCCGCGTATCGCGCCTTGATGTAGTTTCCGCTCGCGTATCGCGCCGTGTTTTCTGCCACAATGCGCAGCGCGTCCGTCACATAGATGCGGTATGCGTCGTTTCTTGCTTTTTCATTGAGCCGCGCTGTGCAGTATCGCAGGAACGGCTTTATTCTCCTTTGCCCTCGGTATTCTCCTGCGCAGAGCCAGAGGATTTCCCGCTCTGCGCCGAGAGAAAAAGCGCGGTAAACGCATCATCGGTCAAAAGTTCCGCCGCGTCGCGCATCAGTTTGACGAGATTCAGCGCTTCCTTGTAGCTCTCAGCGCTCACGCCCTCGATGGCGGCAAGGATAGCGATGATGTCTCCCTTGTGATCCTTGAGCAGCGCAGGAAGCGATTTTCGCGCCCTCTGCGTCGCAAACTTCTTCACCGTCATGCCCTCCGGCAACTTTTCACGCCGAAACATGGCGGAAGCCTTCTCATCCTCTGCGATGTTGGCAATTGGGTCAATGATGTCTGCGATAACATCAAACACCAGCTCTCCATGAATGTCGGAAAGTTTCATATCAGCCCTCCGCCGTACCGGCCTTGATGTAGATCTCAAAGGGGACCATGTCCTGTGCCGCCATGGAGTAGTGGGCGGTATACTCAAACGCAAACTGGCCTTTTGCCTTATCGCTGGTCTGCAGCTGGAAGCCGCCGGTGGACAGTGCATTCATCAGGTGAATGGCGATGAAGCCGCCATTTTTATCGCCGTTCTTGTCGGAGTAGTCACCCACCAGCCAGATGTCGGCAAAGTCAGCGTCCAACAGATCGTTCCGAGGCGTTACCTTCCCATCGCTGGTTCCCACGTCGGCAGCACCGCAAAGGCTCTTTGCGATCTTGGTGTCTGCGTTGACGAACGTACCCGTCATTTTCGCTTCCCAGGAATCCAGCCGTTTCAGCTCCTTCATGTTCTTGGGGCAGTTGTCAATGTCTTCGCCAAAATCGGAGAAGCTGGGCGTTGCGGTAAAATTTACGCCGCCGGTAGTCGCGCCGATCTGTCCCGCCTCTCCGATGGTTCCGGTGGCCGGGGTAAAATCGGTGGTCAGAATACCGGCGTTGATCTGTAATTTCTGAAATGCGTCGGAAGGGATTTTTGTAAATCTCATAGTTTCGTCCTTTCATCAGTTTTGCGACAGATATTCCACCGTGATGTTGAGATACCGCCGCTTGATGTTCTTATCGCTCTCGTCCGCGATGTTCTGGCACCACGGGGACCCGCGCTTGATCCACATCGCGCCTCCGTCATAGGGCACGAACGCGCCGCCCATGCCGATGGCGTCAGAAATTTCCTGTGCCTTGGCGTTGGGTATCGCCTCGCTCTCGGTGTAATACCAGAGATTCACAGTCAGAGCGATCCCCCCGCTATCCCATGACCCGGTAATCAGTTCATAGGTCAGCCACGGGAACGTCGCGTCCTCCGGCACATTGGATGTTGGGAATGCCGGAAGGAATTGAGAAAACCACGCATGGAGCGCCTTATCCTTCGTCATTTCGGCAGCTCCTTTCGCTCCGCAGTGAAGAATTTAAGCGCCCGGATTGCCGGTCCGGCAGATTTCGGAGCTGCCTTTTCCTCCGGGTTTGACGTCACCCGGTAGGTCAGCCCCGTTTCCCCATCCCGGAAATAATCGTTGTACTCAATGGGCACGTTCCGGTTGACCAGCGCGGAATACACTGAGGTAACGCCCTCCTGTTCCGCCCTCCGGGCCTCCATGGATGTATCAAGCGCCTGATAGTTGAGAAACTCGGCGCCGTCAACCCATTCCGTGATATAGCCACCAGCACCGTCGGCCGTGCGTTTCTTTTCAATCAGCACACACTTTTTACCAAACGCATCCAACAGCATTACGGCTCCACCCCCTTGAGCTTCCGCCAGTCATTCAATCGGCCCTTAAAAGCGCCCTGCCAGCCGTTTAACGCGTTGCTGTCGCTTCCAGCGCTGCGTTTGGTGTAAGAATAGCCCCCGAAGCTTTCGCTTTGATACGGGCTTGCAACGGCCTCCCCGTTCTTTTCTTCCCACGCGGCGATATCTTCGGCAAGGGAAACAACAGCCTTTGGCACCGCCAGCACCCACACCGTCCCGGTAAAGGTTTCATCCGTCAGGTCAGCCGCCGGATACTGGTGCAGGCCATCGTTGAACACGGAACCGCAGATGCGGAAATATTGATTGATTTGGAGAAAGGGCAGCGCAATGCTGCCATTCTCCACGGTGAACGTGCCCTCGTGAATCTCCACAAGGAACCAGTTGTTCAAATGCCGTAAGACCTGTTCAAGCATCACGCTGCCCCCTTATTTAGCCCGCAGCAGCCGCAGCAACGGTAGCCACGGCAATGCCGTCCAGATACTCAGCCCACAGCTTCATGCCCATGATGGCGTACATATCGCCGGTGGCGCGGCTGTAATCGCCGTCGACGTGAACGCCGATCAGATTGGTCTCGCCCTTCACGGTGTAGTTCAGGCCCAGCTTGGCAAAGTCGCTGTCGCTGGGGTCCACATAGTACAGGTCGATGTTCTCCACGGGCAGAGCGATCACCTTCTTGGAGGCAATGTACTTCTCAGGCAGCAGGAACAGAGTGCGGTAGCCCATGAAGTTCTCCACGTAGTTGATGCCGAACATGGTCTGAACGGTGATCTCTTTGTCGCCCAGGTAATCGTAAGCGTCGATGATGTTGGCGAAGCCCACCACCTCGGTCACGTCTTTATCCAGACCGGCAAACTTGTCCAGCACCTTGCCCTTAGCCATGGCCAAAGCGCGCTGCCACGTCTTCTCGGTCACCTTCAGAGTGCCAGTACCGAGGAAGGTGTAGAAGTCGGTCAGGACCTTGTTCTGCAGGGCCACGAGGAAAGCCTCGTCGGTCTTCTCCACAGCAACATCAGCGCCGTACTTCGCCACACTCTCGATGGTCACGCTCTTGGCATACTTGGAAATGTCGATGTCGCCATAGGCAACAGGCTCCACCTTCATCTTGGTGAAGGGGATCTCGTCACCCTCAGCCACGGTGCCGCCCTTGAGACCGCCGTCCACGCTGGCCTTGTAGGAAACCAGCTTCGTACCGGGGGCCTTGCGGATGGGACGCATGATGCCCATGATGTTGCGCAGCGCGTCCCAGTTATCAGCAAAGCGGGACACGAAATCCACCTCACGGGCGGAAGTGGTAAACTGTGCAGAAGTTGTTACGTTAGTTTTCGCAGCCATAAATAGCTCCTTTCAAAAATCAGTTGTTTTCGCTTGCCATCAGATCGGCAAGCGCTTTCTGGCGCTCTGCCGTAGACATCACATAGCGGCCCTTATCGTCCTTTTTATAGATGTCCTCGCGGGTCTTCGCGCCGCCGGTGTTTGCCGGGGGATTGGCAGGATTCGCACCGTGCGTCTGCGTGGTGGAGACAAGCCCCTTGTAGGTGCCGTTTACGAGTGCATCAAGGCTCTTGGTATCCTTGATCTTCTCGCCGTCCAGCTCCAATGCGGCCATTTCTTCGCCGCAGCCACGCATGGCAAGGTCCAAATTCGCGCCGGTGATGTTTTTGCTCTCAAAGTAAGCGCGCACGGCCTTTTCCTTT
>ERZ1035027.962-NODE-962-length-14500-cov-92.145933_pt1 | contig 14500 bp, 12 predicted proteins | sample MGYA00520604_ERZ1035027 | MGnify/ENA primary metagenome ERZ1035027 (study PRJEB33766, sample SAMN09781743) | gut metagenome | biome: gut microbiome | host: Homo sapiens | place: Madagascar | study: EMG produced TPA metagenomics assembly of the PRJNA485056 data...
CCTGATGGGCGGTACGTGTAATTACATCATTGTTGATGGTATTTACGGCATTTGAGAGCGCAACATCTTCCGCTCGTATGGCAGGCTCGTTGTCCTTCTTCCAAAGCGTCAGGAACAATGTCTTGATGCTCTCTCGCTTCTCGATGTCAAAGACCTTATCCTCGCTGAAAAAGGGATTGGATGAGATGGGACTCTCATCCGTATAGGTATGGTAGATACCATCCTTTCCACCCGTCTTTCTGTTGATTATCTCGCAGAGTTCCTGGTAGGAATTTCCCGTATCCACCAAGACCTCATGCGTGCCTTGCTCGTAATACTGTCTGACGAGGTGATTCATAAAGAACGACTTACCGCTTCCCGAAGGTCCGAGCACGAACTTGTTGCGGTTGGTTGTTACGCCTTTTCTCATCGGTAGGTCAGAGATGTCTATGTGCAGCGGCTTGCCACTGATGCGGTCTGCCATCTTGATGCCGAACGGTGAGGGAGAATCCATATAGTTGGTTTCCTCCGTGAAGAGGCAGGTTGCCTGTTCGATGAAGGTATGGAAACTCTCCTCTGACGGGGAAATTTGCCTTATATTTAACAGTAAATAAGCGTGGCTACAAACGATGACTAAAGCCTCCTTGTAACCACGCTTTTATATTCTCTATATCAAACTAGGAACGTACACCTTTTATTTTATTTCTCACTTTCCTTATCAAAATAGGGAGCTAAATCCTTCTTCACGTCGAAGCAAGGACAGGCTTTGGCGGAAAACTCGTTGTGGCCGTGGATAGTGGCGTGAGGGAATTCCTCCATCAGTTGACCGATGAGATCCAGCAGGGCAGCCTTCTGTTCAATGGTTCGGGTATCCTTTGGCTTGCCATCCTTGGATAAACCGCCAATGTAACAGATGCCGATGCTGATAGCATTGTGCCCCTTGCAATGAGCACCGATTTCAGACAAAGAACGGCCTACGTGAATGTCGCCGTTGCGGTAGATGACGAAGTGATAACCGATCTTTCTGAAACCGCGCGCTCTGTGCCAGCGGTCGATGTCGGCAACCGTGTAGTCCTTATTTTCTTTGGTAGCACTACAATGAATGATGATTTCCTTGATAATACGCATATTGTTATGAATTAAATTTTAGAAAAGATATACAGAACTCAGAGGGATTTCATTCTGCTCAATGTCCTGAATAATCAGCCTGATCTCTTCACCTTTCCCTATAGCTCCTTCCAATACCTTATAGAGATCAAGGTAGCAATCTAATGTATGAAGCAACAGACCTGCGGGACCAGCCTTCCCGATGATGATACTACCATGTTTCAGCGTGAAAGCCCCATTGCCAGGCATGAAGAACGGGATGCGAGATGCAGTCTTTATGGGACGGGCGTCTATCTTTCTAATCACAGGAACATTGATAAGCTCCTTATCAATCGGAGATTCCATCCACCCCTTCCTGTAATTTTTGTTAAACATGATTTCAACCTTGTATTCACCGGCAGGCAAATGGCGAGTAGGATGCTCTAATGTTCTATACACAAGTATCCCTTCTACGAGTATAGTGCCCATTAAGCCCCAGGGAGTACCAATTTGACGATATATATTTATTTCCATGATTTTAAAATTTTGAAAGTGATATTCGGGGGAAATGAATCCCCCGAAAACGATTTTGACCGAAAATGACTTTGACCAAATGACCGGATTTGTGAGAGAATAATCCAGAAAGACAGATTTATACCGAAATATTAACTTTCTGGTAGTGCTTGTCTTTCAGTATCGTTACTAATCCCTGCTTTCGCCAGTTCTTCAGCATTTGTCTTGCCGTCTCACGAGTCACATTCGTCCCTTTCACAGCAATGCTTTGTTGCAGAGCCTGTTCAAATGTGAAGTTGGTATCCAATCGCTCAAAGATAGAATCATTCTTTCCACGTTTGGAGCGCTCTAAAGAAGCCTGTCCGTTGTAGTTTTTGGAAGAAAAAGCATCCTCTATGCGCTGACGGAAGAAGTAGAGAGCATTCTCCAACTGATAGTCGGCTAAGGTGTCGAAAACAGAAAGCATCGCTGGTGTCTGCGTTCTTACGATCATCTCTTTCCACAAGTTGGGATGCTCCTTCAACTTCTTTTCCGCTCCATTCAATCCATGTTTATGAATCAATATCTCAGCCACTTTGCAGAGCATCAGGCAGGTCATCATCCTCATGGTGGTAGGACAGATACGGAAACGCTGGCGAGCTTTCACCTTGTCGTCATTCTTCATCGTTTCCAGTCTTATCAGCTCCAACCATTCTCTACCTTTTTCCTCCAATTTGGGTAACTCCACTTCTCCGTTCATCAGCGGCAGCAGATGGGCTATCTGGATGATGCGTTCCTTCTGTCGATCTTTCAGAACATAGAGATTTTCCGTGAGCGGTGTGAAGGTATTGTCGGGAGTTCGAGCCACTACGATACGGCTTTGAAAACCATCCGTGTAGTTGCTCACTACACGATAGAGTGCATCAGGCGTTCCGCACATCACCACATTCCACAGAAGCCTTTCGATATGCACATTCACCGCCTCAGCACTTCTTGCCTCACGTTCATAGCTGGTGCCGTCGTAAGCCTGACGGAGCATCACGGAGAAGTCGCTCATGGCCGATTTCCATTTCTGCGCCACGGTGTCGGCTTCCGGAGTGAAGGAGAAGGCGTGTTTGCCTTCGGTGTTGGCAAGACGTTCAGCAAGATTGGCCACGGTATTGTTCAGCGTCAGACATCTGATAGGCAATTTCGGCTCTTCGGGCTGCTCCTTCTTGTTCTTTGCCGCACGCTTCTTGACTCTCCAGTCCTCCTCCGTCTGCAGATACATCTTGTCCATATCCTTCAATTCTTTCGTCCAGGTGTTGATAATCGGGTCAATACTACCCTTTCCTGAGGCGAAATCTCCTGCGATATAGGAGATGAGATTGAGCGAGTTCATCTTGCCGTGCACGCTTACCTTTACACCTGTGGCAAGCATTCCGATGACCGGGCAGATAGCAGAGATGACAGGCATGGCGAGGGCTGGGCCCACAGCATCAACCGAGTCCTTGATACCTTGCGGCAGTTTCGGCAGGGCATTATAGTAGAACTGGTCGTCCTGCGCATTAGCTTCATCCAGCGCATTGATGAAAGCTTCATCGTCTTCATCCGTTCCAGTCGCTCCCGTTGCCGCATTCTTGTTCAGTTTCTCTTGTCGAATGGCAGACAATACGTCTTTCAGACGTTTTGGCATTTGCGTGATTTTCTCACTGAGTGCCGAGTTGATGCAAGCCATCTTTTCCTGATCAGGGAAACCATCGTAGCAGGGAATCACCTGAGCCATCAGATTGCGGTCGAAACCGCAGATATGACGGAGATTAACGGCAAGTTCGAAAGTCAATGTGTTGCGATTGGATTTCACGGGTTCCTGACCATCATTATACATCTGCCACCATTTGGCGATGATGTCGGAATAAGGAATTCCAAGATATTTGAGATCAGATGGGGCTGAAACTTTAGGAGTTCCAGCAGATGGGCTTGGAGCTTCATTCTTTCCTGTAGAAGCTGCAGGAGCAGTCGTTCCAGTTTTCTTCTCTGCAGAGCCAGTAGAAGTATCTCCGCCTAAAATCGTAGCAGAAGCATTTGGCATCGGATTTCCCCAAGGTTTGTAATGCTTGTTCGCCTTGTGAGCACCCTCATTCAACTCCTCTTTTCCAAATCTCTCCCGATCCTCCAAAACCTTTGCTTCAGCTGCCACAGCAGCCTCGTCATAAGCATCCTGAAAGAGTCGTGGAGAGAGGAAGAGCAAGTCTTCATCATCCGAAGTAGTGGTGAAATAGACACGATTAATGTCGTGCGCCGACGTATCCATTTCACACTCCAGCATTGTAGCAATCCTCACTTGATTCTCCAAGATGGTCTTGCCATTTTCACGCTCAAACACCGCATGACCGCCCTGCCTTGCGCTCCTTTCCAACATCAGAAGTCCGTATTTACTCGGCTCCTTCAGCAGCAGTTTGGCAGCCTTGGCAAAAGCCTCTGGTTCATCCATATCAAATCCGAAAGCCTGGCTTGGCAGTTTCATGCCTTTCACTACGCCCTGCGGATAATGCCCGGAATAGTTAAATTGTATCAGTCTGCGTTTCGCAGCATCGTTTCCAGCACGAGCAAGGCGAAGATTCGCCTTCTGCTCGTTGCTTCCACGCAGCTGCTTGTATTCCTCTTCCGAGGTAATGGGACGGGCAATCTTGTGCCCGTTCTCCACCTTAATTAAATAACAGCTCATTCTGTTTCGTTCTTCATGTTTTAGTTCTACATGGTTTAAACATAATCATCATTTAAACTAACTCATCGTTTAAACTTATACCTCGTTTAGACAAACTTATTGCTTCAACTGCAGCTCTACTACGGCATCAGCAGCCTCTCTTGCTTCCGTGATGAGTGCCTTGCCGATATTGACCCCCTCGTCACTATACACTTTGAGGGTAAGCTGCACGGCATTGTCCTTCGTCTTGCTCACACGTCCGTGAGCCAATTTCTTGATGAGTTTAGACTGAGAACGCGGCTTCGCTTTCGCAACGAAATCGAATGTGCCGTCACTCAACTGCTGGGCAACGCCCTGTGAACGGAACCCAGGCACTTGGTCTCTCACGCCCTGCTGATCAGGAGTAAAGAGAAAACACTTGCTTCCATCATAGAAAGCCACACCGCCCAACTGCACATGATCACAACCATTATTCTGTTGCCCTAGATTGCAACCATTATTCTGCTGGTTGCAGTTTTTAGAATTATCTTTCTTCATATCTGAATTGAAATTTACGAGGAGAAACATCAGGAATGTTGCGCGCTTTACTTAAGAAAATCCTCCGTCCGTTCCAACTCAGATTAATAACTTGTTCCAGAACCCTCGCAGCCTTTCTCCCTGCGAAGTTCTTTTTACCTTTTTACTTTTTTACCTTTAAAAAGCCTTTTTACCCTTTTACCTTTAAAATGTCCGTAACCAGAATATCCTGATAAACCTGACCATTGTGCTCATGGGTAGTAAAGCGGAGCGTAACAGCCACCAAATCGCCAGGATAGAATTTGCACTGAGCCGCATTCCCCAACATTGCCGCAGCGTACTGGTTCTCATACTTGCCGCCCATCTCCTGCAACACGATGATGCACTTCATCATCTGTCCGTTCTCACTTTTCTGACTCTGCACAGCGAAGGGCTCGCCCTGCTGCACCACTCTCATGATTTGAGTATTCATATTATAAAGTAGTCGGAAGTTGTTTCAAGATCACCAAACCATTTCAGCGTTGTCTTGTTTCTTCGACGCTGCAAAAGTACTGCGGAAAACAAGGCAAAACAATGCTTTTCCCACAACTTCCCCGAAAAAACCACAATTTTGGGAAAAATCGGTCCCCTTTTGGGAAAAATCTGTTTGAAGGGAAAAATCGAGTAAAAAGCGAAGACAAAATCACATTCCTTAACATTAAAAATCTCCATTTTTCCCAAAGGCTCTTAAAAAAGTCTCTCTTTTCTGACATTTTTCTTATCGTAAAGCGCTGATAATATGACACTTATAGATTCACCATCTGTTTTCCCAAGAAATTCCCAACCCTTGGGAAAAATAGAAGGAATGATAGAGGAAATATAGGTATAAAAACAGAAAAGCGACTCTCAGGGCATGAGAATCGCTTATATGGGGTTTTATTTATGCATAACAGAAATCTCTCTTATATTCTTTTTCATCTTTCAATTTTAAGTGAAGATCAAAAGCAGTATTGTAATCAGGATCTGAATCTTTATACCATTGCATAAAGTCCTTGTTGTGGTTCATTTGCGTTTCCATCTTTCTGAAAGATTCGCTGATACATTTCTTTTCTGCATCAGGAAACATCTGGTTCATGCGGGCGGCAAAGGCATTTTTGTCCTGATCATCACGGATGATGTGGAACGTATATTTCATCAGACACCATACTATATACCATTTCTGCTGCGTATCAATATTGCCCTTAATCCAGAACTTCAATTTATTCTCCAACTTCACAGGGTCCACCCAGTTCACAAAGAACGGATCACTCTGGCGCTCATACTCATCAGCCTTAGCAATCTCATCCTCCCACATCTTATACTCACCTAAATACTTAAACAGGTTTTCAAACTCCTGGGGAGAAGCTTTTTCCTTAGAAAGAATATAGACAAATTCCTCCATATCCTCCTCATCCTGAATGTAGTTATCGTTCCAGTAAGCACACAACTTATAATTACCATAAGCTCCCATGGTATCATCCAAAACCTTGCGCAGAGATTCCGTGTTATAACCGATTCTTCTACTCTCTAGGTGGTGCTTCTTAACTCTTGCCACACGATGAAGATGCTCGGAAAGAAAAGACTCGTCAAACATTCGTTTGATATGGCGATAGATGATGCAACCCTCGTGATGAGAGTGCTTAAGTCTCGTTTGATAGATTGACAAAACATCCTTACTAATCTGGTCCATCAAACGCAGGCATTCCTTCACAGACATTGTCAAGCCCATAGAAATATAGTTTTCATGGCAGGGCTTAAACAGAGAAAAGGTAACAGGGGTTATCAGGTTCTCGTTCATCTCACATTGATTGAAAATCTCCTCGGCATCAGGAATCTGTTCATAGTTCTCCAAATCCGGAAAGAAGTTCAGATGCTTTCGGGCTATCACCTGAAATTCACGAAAAATAGGTTCTAATGACTCCGTGAAAATCTGCATGATCTCGTCGTCATAACATTTATAAATCGAGATATAAACTTTTTTATGGAGTGAATGAACGGTTTCCAGAAAATCGGTAAGATATTCAGTCAAGGTTTGATAAATACAAAAATAGTGTGTGAGTCTATTATGCTTGACGGCAAACCATTTAGAGTCGTCTATAACATGTTGAAGCTCCTTACATAAAATTTCTATTTCTCTCTTAAATAGGTTTACATCAGTTATGGTAATAGGAATGTATTTCCTCACTCCTGTCGCCTCGTCCATTACGAGCAAATCGTCTTCAGTTTTAATTTGTAGAAGGTCATTGTAATCGCAATAGTATTTGGGTAGTTGTTCTATCGCCATTGTATTGCTTTTAGTATGAATTAATTTACAAAAAGCGGCGTGAGAGTCCCTGTAAGCACCGGTATTCTGGCACCTGCAAGAGCCTTCGACAAGGTACAAACAAGTACTGCCCACGCCGTGGAGGAGTGGACGCCTTGCTGTCACCGTCTTCTTGTCGATTTTTCTTGAATTTGCAGGTTCTGAATACCGTAGAAGTGCAGTTATTCAGCGTCTATTGGATTATTATGTTGTTATTTTCTTTACTTTCTGTTTCTTAATCTAAAATTTTAAAGGGTTTATAATACATTTTCTTCCTGATCTGCCCAGTGGTCGCATTGCCGCATCACGGTTTCCAATGCCTTTTCTGCTCCCTCAGGCGGATACTTATACTTCTTGAGCAGTCGCTTCACCATCACACGCATCTTGGCTCTTGCCGACTCTTTGCGGTTCCAGTCGATGGTGCGGTTGCGGTGCAGTACCTCCGTCAGTTCCTTGGTGAGCGCCACAAACTCCTCGTCAGAGTAAGCCTGTCTGACTCCTTCCGGTGTGGAGAGCGCATCATAGAATGCCTTCTCTTCAGGCGAAAGTCCTAAGCTGTTGCCCTCTTCCTCTGCCTTCTTGAATTGCTGCGCCATCTTCAGCAGCTCCTCTATCACTTCCTCGTTGGTGAGCAAGCCTTTCAGGTAGTTGGAGAGACTCCGGCTGAGCATATCAGAGAAGAGGTCGCTCTGTATCACGTTGGTTTTCTGCTGTTGCTTGATTTTCTCCTTCAGCAGTTTGGTGAGCAATTCCACAGCGAGATTGCGCTCCTTCATGTTCTTCACCTCCTTGATGAAAGCTTCGTCGAAGAGCGAGAACTCTATCTGGCGGTCGCCGAAGAGATTGATCACTCCGTCGCTCTTCACGCTCTGCCTCAGCAGTTCGCCGATGCGCTCATTGATTTCATGTCGGCTCACCTTGCCCTTCTGTGCTAATTTGAGCATCATCACGCGCAGCGCATCCATATAGCACACCTCCGCTTTCTGCTGCTCATCGAGGAGCGAACGGCAAAGGGTGGTGGCATTGTGAAGCAGATTGCTGTGCTCCATGAAGTTCTTCTTGCGCTGAACCATGGCTGGAGAACTCAGGAAGTTGGCACCGCCCGTGATGGCTGAAGCCCGCTTCACATTGTCCTGCTCGAAGAAGCCGGAATAGTCGAAACCATGCAACTGGTCACGACAGATTTCCATCTCTTCCTTCCATTTCACCTTGGCGGTCTTGGCGATGTCGGGGTCGCCGAAGCGACGGCGGTCTCGGTTGGTGTATTGCTGCATGGCATTCTTCAATGCCTGCGCAATACCTACGTAATCCACTATCAGTCCACCTTCCTTCTTCTCGCCATCCTCGGTCTGGAACACTCGGTTCACTCGGGCTATGGCTTGCATCAGGTTGTGGCCGCTCATCGGCTTATATACGTACATAGTGGCAAGCGATGGAACGTCAAATCCCGTCAGCCACATATCTCTCACGATGGCTATCTTCATCGGGTCGTCGTTGTCCTTGAACTTGCGTGCCAGCTCCTTCTTGTAGGCTTCGTTGCCTATAATCGGTTGCCAGTCGGCAGGGTCTTGGTTCGAACCGCTCATCACCACTTTCACTTTCTCCGTCCAGTCTGGTCGAAGTTCAAGTATCTTGCGGTAGATTTTGATGGCGATAGGTCGGGTGAGCGCCACGATCATGGCCTTACCGGTGAGTATCTGCGCTCGGTTTTCCTCGTAGTGCCGGATGATGTCCTTTACCAAGGTGTCGATGGTGGCATCTTCGCCCAAGATTACTTCCAGTCGGCTATGCTCCTGCTTTGCCCTCCTGATCTGTTCCTCTGTGGCTCCATCTTCCTCCAACTTGTCAAACTCATCATTCAGCAGTTGCATCGTCTCCTCGTCCAGATTGAGGTTGACCACCCTACTCTCGTAAAATACGGGGCGTGTGGCTCCATCATCCACTGCCTGACTCATGTCATATACGTCGATGTAGTTGCCGAACACCTCCTCCGTATCTCGGTCTCGGTCGCTGATAGGCGTACCTGTAAATCCGATAAACGAGGCACCTGGCAGGGCTTCTCTCATCTTCCGGCTGAATCCCTTCTTCATGCTCAGGCTCTTGGCATCCCAGTGCTCATCGCCGTATTGCGAGCGGTGCGCCTCGTCGGTCATCACGATGATGTTGCGACGGGTGGAGAGTGCTTCATCGCCTTCATCAAACTTCTGGATGGTGGTGAAGATGATGCCGCCACTCTTGCGCCCCTGCAGCAGATGACCTAAGTCTTCACGGCTCTGGGCGTTTACGGGTTCCTGACGGAGGAAGTCCTTGCAGCGGCAGAACTGACCATAGAGCTGATTGTCGAGGTCTTTGCGATCGGTTACCACCACGATGGTTACTTCGGGCAGTCGCTGCACCAACTGGTGGGCATAGAACACCATGGAGAGGCTCTTGCCCGAACCCTGCGTGTGCCAGAACACACCGATTTTTCCGTTGCCTTCCACCGCCGTGCGAGTCCTTTGCAGGGCTTTGCCTACGGCATAGTACTGATGGTAGGCGGTAAGAATCTTGGCGTATTTGCCCTCTTTCTTGTCGAAGCAGATGAAATTCTGCAGGATGTCGAGCAACCTTTCCTGCTGGAACATTCCGAGGAAGAAAGTACGGTAGTCGGCCATGAGGGTTGACTCATACGCCCCGTCCACGGTTTTCCATTCCATGTAGCGGTCTTGCTTGGCGGTGATGGTTCCGGCACGAGTTTCGCTCATGTCACTGATCACGTTAAAAGCATTGTAGCTGAAGAGGCTCGGCACGCTCTGCTGATAGTTTTTGATCTGCTTGAAAGCATCGTCGATGGAAGCATCTTCGGAGGTGGCGCTTTTCAGTTCCACCACCACGAGAGGCAATCCGTTGACCATCACCACCATATCGCAGCGCTTGCTCTTATATTCCTCCACACGCCATTGGTTCACTACCTTGAAGAGGTTTCTTTCAGGATGGTCGAAGTCGATGAGTCGCATCAGGACCGTCCGTTCTTCTCCGTCCTGAGTATATCCCACCTCCATGCCGTTCTGCATCCACAGGGTAAACTGCTCGTTGTTTTGTTCTAAAGTACCGATATGAATGTCTGTGATTTTCTTGATTCCATCATCCATTAAATCGGCTGGCAGTTCGGGATTGAGTCGTCGCATAGAGGCAACCAAATCGGCACGATAGAAAGGCTCCTTGATGTCGCGTTCCACATCGTACCCGCATTCATACGCATAGCCCAGTTCGTCTCTGAACAGGGCGATGAGCGTTTGCTCGTATGCGTCTTCAGTGAATTTCTTGTCGTCTGCCATTATCTTATATTTTTATATTTTCGTCTCGTTATTCCTTATTCCGGAGTCGCTTTTTCAAGTGTCTCCACCATCAGGAGAAGATTTTTTCGTTTCTTGAGGAGGCAAGAGAGTTTGGCTTCTTCTTTCTGCTTGATCGTCTGCCAAATACCTGCTTGTTCCTCGTAATACGTCAATCCTGCATCATCAGGAATCAAAACCTGTTCGTTTTCAAATCCAGTCGTAATGCCCTGATCATATTTCGCTTTCCAGGCATAATAAACATAATGGCTGAACTGGTAAGAAGTTTCCAATACCTTGTCGAGGTTGATATTCTCGGTCTTTTGCTTATATGCCTTCAGCAAGTCGGTAAAGGTTCCTACTTTCCATCCTTCCGGTATCATTCCCAATTCACTTTCCACCAACCGCTCATCCTTGTAAGGATTGAAATCTACGAAACAATAGACGAATTCATCTTGTTTCAGTTTCTCCAAATCAGCAATGATCTGTTTGAGCATTTCAATCTTACTCTCGAGCAAATTCTTTTGTTCGAATAATTTTTCAATGTCTTTATTTCTGTTTCCCATAATTTGTTGTTATTATTATGTTTATTATTCTTTTCTTTCCTCCTCCCAGATTGCTATTCCGGGACTTCTATCTCGCCCGACATTAAGCGAGGGAGAAGGGTGTCGCGGAGAAGGGAGAGGCGGGAGGATTCTTGTTTCCGTATTTCTGCGAGATGCATGATTGAATCGTATTTTTCCAAAAACACATCCATGATTTCAGAAGGAGGAATACATATTATTTTTTTCAACAATAAGGCTTTATCAACGCCTTGTCCTTCTCGTGAAGCAGGTTTGATTAAATCAGCAAAATAATCCATCCTTTGTGCTATAAAGCATTCAAGATAAATTGAGTTTACTATATTTTCGTCAACAACATACACATTATATGCAGAACTTACTCCACCAACTTCTTCTTTCATTATTCCCCAATTAAGGATTTCCCGACTCATGCCAAAAACAAGATTCCCCTTTCGGATAAGTTTGTTCTTTGCAGATGACTTGGAGAGATTCTTAGTGAATTTCTCATCACGAGGGTGAATACCTGTATTTGTGACAGAATACTCAGGAATTCCTTCTTTACCAGTTTTCATCGTAGTCACTTTCAATATATTATCGAATGCAACTACTTTCCATCCTTCAGGAATCATTCCCAATTCACTATTCACGAACTTACCATCCTTGAAAGGCTCAAAGTCAACGAACCAATTCTTGAAAATAGCCTGCGCCATTTCCTCCAAATCAGCATTGATCTTGTTGTTCAACTCTATCTTCCGGTCGAGAGAAGAAAGGATGGAAACTATATTTTTTTGTGCCTTTTGAGAAGGCAAACTAACCATTATGTTAGAAAGCTCAGAATATGTAATTTGAGGGAAAGTCCCCGAACGTGATTCTGCAAGCATTTGTAATTGCGTCAAAGTATCATTACTTCTCAAAATCTGATATAAATATTGTGGGTCTACATCTTCATGTGCCCTTAATACCATCAATTTGGTTGAAGCTATATAATCTTTAGGCTCAAAATCCACAAAACAAAATCTTTTGTTCGCAGGACGTATTTCGCTATAAAGAATATCTCCTTTTCGGAAAGTCTTTTTAAACTGACCCTTTAACTTCTTATTCGGAACGTATTCATGATTCAAACATTTTCCATCAAGAACATCAGAAGTGTTTATTAAAACGACCTCTGATGCATTACCCTTATAGGTTTCGGAAACCGAATCACAAAGTTGGCAAATATCAACTTCTTTCCACTCCATACTTTACACCTCCCATCCAATTTTCTTCAACTGCAATCTGATCTCCTCTTCCTGCTTCTTGCTTTCCTCAAACAGCTGCTTCAGCTCTCCGGTGAGATTTGTCATTTTTTCCTCAAATGGCACTCCGTCGCCTTCGTCTTCGGCGATTCCTACGTATCTTCCCGGTGTCAGAATGAAGTCCTGAGCAGCTATCTGTTCGGTGGTGCATACGGCACAGAAGCCCTTTTCATCCTCCAAGGTTCCCTGTTGGAAAGCATGGAAGGTGTCAGAGATTTTCTTAATATCCGTATCTGGCATCAACTCACGCAACTTGCGAGTCACCATGGAGCCTAAGTTGCGAGCATCGATAAACACGGTCTTGCCCTTCTGCGCCTTGTTGCGGCTGATAAACCAAAGACTTACAGGAATGCCAGTGCTATAAAACAACTGGGAAGGTAAAGCCACGATTCCCTCTACCAGGTCGGCTTCGATGATGGCTTGGCGAATCTGTCCCTCGCCGCCACTCTGACTCGAAAGCGCACCATTCGCCAGCACCAAACCGATCTTACCGTTTGGTGCCAGATGGTGAATCATGTGCTGCATCCACGCAAAGTTGGCATTGCCAGCAGGTGGCAAACCATACTGCCAGCGCACGTCTTCCTGAAGCGCACTCTGCCCCCAGTCGCTGAGATTGAAAGGAGGATTGGCAAGAATGAAATCTGCCTTCAGCGTAGGGTGCTGGTCATCATAGAAAGTGTCGGCAAAGACATTGCCCAAGTTTGCATCCAAACCACGAATGGCAAGGTTCATGTGCGCCATCTTCCAAGTATCTGGGTTTGCCTCCTGACCGTAGATACTGATCTTGCGCAGGTTTCCCTTGTGGCGCTCGATAAACTTGGCGCTCTGCACAAACATACCGCCCGAACCGCAGCAAGGGTCATAAACTCTGCCCTCGTAAGGTTCAAGAATTTCTACCAGCGTGCGCACAATGCAGGATGGCGTATAGAACTCGCCACCATTCTTGCCCTCCAAGGAAGCAAACTGCTGCAAGCAGTATTCGTAGGTTCTGCCTAAGAGGTCCTTCTCATCGCCAGCATCATGCATTTCTATGTTCGTAAAGAGATCCACCACATCACCCAAGCGGCGCTTGTCCAGCTCCTGACGGGCGAAATTCTTAGGCAGAATTCCCTTCAGTCTTTCGTTCTCACGCTCAATGGCAGTCAGCGCATCATCTATCACCACACCGATTTCAGGCAGGTGGGCAGCAGCACTAATCTTGCTCCAGCGAGCCTCAGCAGGCACGAAGAAGATGTTCTCGGCAGTGTATTCATCCTTATCTTCCGGGTCGGCATATTCGTCGCCCTGCAGCTCCAGAAACTTCTGTTCGAAGCGGTCGCTGATGTATTTCAGAAAGATGAGTCCGAGCACCACGCCCTCATATTGCGAAGCGCTCAGGTTGCCCCTCAGAATGTCGGCAGCCTTCCAGATTTTCTCTTCAAAACCTATGCTGATTGTATCTTGTTTCTTTGCCATTTTCTATCTATTTATATTATAATAAGGTATATAGTATCTATTTGAGAGCTAAAAAATTCCTGCTCCCGCGCTAAAAAAACGCATCAGAAAGCCCTTTTTAGTGATTTTTTCTTCATTTCCCTGCATTTGCTCCACAGAAAATGAAGAAATCTGAAAACACGAAAAAGGCGAATACCAGCGCCTGAAACACGCTGATATTCGCCCTTCGATATACACACCCATACTGGAGACTAATTTTGATGGCTCAAAATTACCCCCCCCTAAAACATTGAGTGTCAAATAGTTATACATATATCTTATCGATTAATTTTCTATTTTAAGTCTTAGATTGCATGGGGATTTCCCCACTAAGCATTTATAAGAAACAAAGGTATAAAAATATAAGGAAAACACCAAATTTAATTACTTTATTTAACGGAAAAGTTATTTTTGAGGCTATTTTTGCGATTTAAGACCCTCGAAAATGACGAAAAAATGAAGCAGAAATGCAAAACAAGTACCCCAAAATGCAGTTTTAGTAAAGAAATGCAACAAAATGATAGGCAAGAAATGGTTATTGAACATGGATTTTCTTAGAATTTGAGAGACAGGAAAATATAAGAATAAGATTTTTTAGGAGAGAAAAAGAGGTTTTCAATAATCATATAACACACTGATAATCAAAGACTTCTAATTACATCTTATACACTAAATACTTGCTATGAAGAAAACAAAATCCGGTCAAAATCGGTCATGGTCATTTTCGGTCAAAATGAAATTGGAATCGGTCAAAATGGTCTATAATATAATATAAA
>ERZ1035027.968-NODE-968-length-14457-cov-18.196709_pt1 | contig 14457 bp, 11 predicted proteins | sample MGYA00520604_ERZ1035027 | MGnify/ENA primary metagenome ERZ1035027 (study PRJEB33766, sample SAMN09781743) | gut metagenome | biome: gut microbiome | host: Homo sapiens | place: Madagascar | study: EMG produced TPA metagenomics assembly of the PRJNA485056 data...
CGCCCATATCGTGCCCGGGAGCGCGGCGCACCGCCACACGATCGCCCACGGCAGGTAGCAGGACCTCGTCCTCACCGCGCGACTTGGCAAACCCCACGGCATGCTCGGCACGAAACGCACCGGCAGCAGTCGCTACCAGCGGAAACCCGCGGTCGAGGCGCACCACGCAACCGAGCCGCATCTGCTCGGGTGCATCCGCCGCCGCGCAGAGCTCATCAAACGCCGCACGCTGGGCATCATCGATCGGCAGGTCGTCAAAGGCGGGCACGTCCTTGAGGCTATCGATAGCGGGCATGTCCTCGGCAGACGGCACCGCCGCCTCGGTCGCAGCACGCCGGCGCCGATCGCGCTTGGCTCGCGCCCCCGTCGTCTTCTTCTTAGCCTTGGCCTTACCCACAAGCACCTCCTGACATGATGTCTGGAAAACACAGCCAATCTTAGCGAAACCTCACAAGTCGGGCAAAACAAGCTGCCATCTGCCTTAATCTATCATCATGACCGAAAGAAGCGATGAGGGGATAGCAGTATGGCAGCTGGAATCGGCATAGACATGGTGACCATCTCCGAAATCAGCCGGTTGCTCGGAGCGGGAGACCCCGCAGACATCTCCTCGCTCGACCCTTTCTTCAGGCGCACCTTTACCGACGCTGAACTCGCGATGGCGGCGCATCGAGACAATGCGGCCGAATTTCTCGCCGGTCGCTTTGCCGTAAAGGAGGCAGTATTCAAATCGCTCGCCCCCTACGCCGCAGACAATCTGGAGTTTCATGACATAGAGACGCTCGCGCGTCAGGACGGTTCGCCTTACGTGAATCCAACCCCCGTCCTGACGCGCGCGCTCGAGCAGGCACAGGCCCGAGAAATCCTCGTCTCGATCACCAACGAAGGCGATTATGCCGTGGCCATCGCACTATCTCAATAATGCAAACGAAGGGCGCGGGCCATAGGGCCAGTGCGTCCCTCAAATCCGGATGATTGCCGCCCTTACGCTAAGAATGAGCGTAAGTCAGGCCAAGCCATCATAGCCCTATACCAGCGGGACAGGCCTCTCGCAGGTCGAGCCAACACTCTCCCACACGCCCGACTCGCCGCTTCGAAGCATCGCGTTGAGCACGTCGAGCACATGGCAGGCAAGCTCGCCCGAGGCGCGGGGCGCCCGCTCCTCGGCCACCGCACGCGCAAGGTCGCAGGCACCCAGGCCACGACTCTCCTCGGCGTACTTGGGCAGGAGCATCGGCAGCTCCTCGACCGCATCGGGGAACTTGTCGTGGGAAAGCACCTGGACGGGCTCGCCAAAGAAGTTGCAGTCGCCCAGCATGAGGATCGACGAGGTGCCGCAGAGCTTAAAGGTGTGGAAGTCCCAGATGTTGGTGTCGCAATTGGCCTGGTAGGTGCCCACGACGCCGCTCCTCATGCGGATGAGGGCGTTCACGCGGCTCTCGTTGGGGTTCGCGATGGGCGCATCGCCCGGCTCAAGGCCCGGATAATCGCGCACTGGGCTCTCGACGCACGCAAACACCGAGTCGACGGGACCCAGGAGCGACACGAGCGCCGTGATGTAGTAGACGCCGTAGTCGTAGAGAATGCCCGCGCCCGGCTGCTGCAAAAACGGAAAGCGCGGCAGGAAGAAGGCGTTGGAGCGGTTGTGCGCGATGACGAACGACGTGGGCTCGCCCAGCGTTCCGTCATCGACCGCGCGTCGGGCCGTCTGCAGCGACGCCCCCAGAAAGGTGTCGGGGGCAGACCCGATGAGCAGACCGCGCTCCCTGGCAAGCGCCACCAGCTCGCGAGCGCTTGCGGGGTCATCCGTCAGGGTCTTCTCGCAATAGACGTGCTTGCCGGCCTCGAGCACCTGGCGGCACAGCTGGTAGTGAACGCCCACGGGAACGAGCACAATGACCATCTCGATGTCCTCGCGCGCGAGAAGCTCACTCACCTCCATGGGTTCAAGGCCAAACTCGACCGCCTTGGCACGGCACTGCGGCATGTCGTTTGAGGCAATGCCACAGATCTTGAGCTCGGGAAACTTCTCCTGGATGCTTCCGATGTAGCGGCCGCTGATCATGCCAGAGCCGATGATGCCAATGTTCATGATGTTCCTTTCCCGTTTGCGGCCTTGCGCCCGCGGCGTCCATGGTGGCGCGCCGGCGGCAGCTCGGCCGTGATGATGCCCCTGAAGCTCAGCTCGTCGCCGGAGCCGTTGTCATAGACCCGTAGCGACCCTGTGAACTGCGACAGCATCATGTGCTGCCAGCGCATGGGGCGAGTCGTCTCGTAGGCGTCGGCGCAGGCGATGAAGCTTGCAAGCGACGCGCGAGAAAAGCCCAGCTCGTGGTGGCCCGTATAGAACTCGTCGAAGGACAGCCCCTCCATCTTCTCGAGGGTGGCGCGCCAGGCCCCCACGCTGAGGCTCTCCTCGAAGAACAGGCACATGGCGGGCGTTGCTGCATCGCCGCTCAGCAGGAGTCGCCGCTCGCGTACGAGGTAGCCCATGCTGCCAGCCGTATGCCCTGCAAGGCTCACCGCCTCGATGGTAAGGCCACCCAGGTCGAACACATCGCCCTCGCACACAAGCTCGACCGCGGGCTCGGCCGCATCGCGCGGGGCCCAGGCCTCACTGGGCCCGATGGCGCCGGCATCCACCAGCGCTCCGAAGCCTTGCTCGCCCAGCGCGCGCTCATAGCCAAAGTAGCCACAGTCGAGCTCGGACAGCAGCACCTCACCAAACTCGTAGGTACCACCCACGTGGTCGAAGTGTCGGTGTGTAAGGACCACGGTGAGCGGCAGGTCTGTCAGGGCTCGCACGGCATCGCGCAGGCTTCCCAGCCCAAACATCGTGTCAACGAGAAGCGCGCGGCGCGCACCCGCCACGAGGTAGGCTCGGTTGTCGAGAACGTCGGTGAGCTGCCAGACCCCCTCGCAGATGGGACGGCTGGTTATGGGACAGCTCACGCGGCACCTCCACACTTTGCGATGCGGGCAAACGCAAACGTCAGGGCAAGGCCCAGCACCGCCAGCGCGCCAGCAACCAAAAAGGCGGGCGCGTACGCTCCCGTTGCGACGAGCAGCGCGCTCATTACCTGGGGGCCAAAGAGGCCGGCGGCGGCAAAGCCCGTGAACATGATTCCGTAGTTGACACTGTTGTGGCGCGCGCCAAACTGCTGGGCCGTGAAGCCCGGGTAGATTCCCATCGTTGCGCCAAAGCAAACGCCCACAAGGCAGATTCCCAGGTAGAACGGCACAACGCTCTGACCGCAGATATAAAGCACAAGCATTGCGGCAATCAGGCACACAAACGAGATGCAAAGCGATGCCACGGGACCCAGGCGATCGGACGCAAAGCCGGCCAAGATCCTGCCAGCCGCATTGGCAAGCGCCAGCGCCGAGACAACGACCGCAGCCTCGCTCGCGCTCATGCCCACCATGCCCTGGGCCATGGGAGAGGCCTGGGACGTCATCATGAGGCCCGCAAACGCACCGCACAGAAGCATCGAAATCATGAGGTAGAACGTGGGCGTCCTCAGCATGGAGTGCCAATCGAGATTCGCGCGCTGCGGGTCCGAGCCGCCCGCAGGCGCACCATCCGCACTCATGAAGCCCTCCGGGCAGGCCATGATCTGGGTCGACGCAAGGGCGATGATCATAAGCATCGCGATACCCAGAACCTTGAAGGCGCTCGCCACGCCAAGACTCTCCATGAGCGCGTTGGCGATGGGCGGAACGAGCACCGAAGAAAGGCCATAGGACGCCGTGGCAAGGCCACCAGCCAGGCCCTTCTTGTCGGGGAAGAACTTGACAGAATTCGAGACGGTGACCCCGTAGACCATGCCCACGCCAAGGCCAACACCCAAGCCGTAGGTGAGCATGAGCATCTCCTTGCTCGTGGCAAAGCCCGAGGCCACCATGCCGGCGGCGAACAGGGCACCACCCGCAAGCACCACCTTGCGAGGCCCCAGAAGCTCGTTGAAGGCCCCACCGCTGATCATCGTGATGGGCCCCACGGCGTTGGCAATCGTGAACACGATGGCAAGGCCCGCCACCTCGTGCCCTGCAAGCGCGCCCAGGTGCTCGGCCATGGGAGCGGCAAACACGCTCCAGGCGTAGAGCGAGCCCACGCACAGGTTGATGAGGCACGAGGCGGCCAGGACGATCCAGCGCCTCTGCACGAGGGAGTCCCTAGTCATCGAAGCCCTCGAACACCGGCTTGCCCGTGTAGACCTTGGGCTGCTCCTGGCCGCCCAGCACGCGGCGAGCGCCCGCGTCCATGGCCTCGAGCTCGAACTCGCCGGGATAGGCGCTGACGGGGGCAATCCAGCCGCAGCGCTGCTCGATGCGGTCCACGAGGTCCTTGGAGTGGACCATGCCGCCACTCAGCAGGATGCCGTCGACCTTACCGCCCAGGGCACAGGCCATCGATCCAATGCACTTGCAGATCTGGTAGCACATGGCACCCCAGGCGCGCTTTGCCGCCGCATCACCAGACTCGGCACGACGGGTGACCTCGATGGCGTCGGACGTGCCGAGAAGGTCGACGAAGCCGCCGGTCTTCATGCAGAGCTTGCGGACCTCTGCCGTGGTGTGGCCGGCCTCAAGATAGTCGAGAACCTCGACCACCGGCAAGCCGCCGCAGCGGGTGGGGGCCATCATGCCCTCGCCGCCCACGATATCGTAACCGTCGACCATCTTGCCGTGGTCGTGGGCAGACACCGAGATGCCGCCGCCGATGTGGCAGACCACGAAGGAGCAGTCCTCGTAGGGGCGCCCCATCGAAACGGCGTGGCGAATGGCCGTCTCCTTGAGGTTGAGGGCGTGCAGGTGCACGTGGCGGTAGACCCCCTTGACGCCCGTCATGCGTGCCTCGTCGCACAGCTCGTCGGTGTCGGGCGGATTCACCACAAAGGCAGGCTTGCCGCAGGTCGTGGCGAACTCATGGGCGAGCTGCGGCCCCAGCTGGGCGGGGTGACGAACGCCATTAGCCCCGCGCGTGGCGTGCTCGAGCAGGACGTCGTTGACCTCGTAGGTGCCACCCTCGATGGGCAGCAGGCCGCCGCCGCGGCCCACGAACGCGTCGATGCCCTCGAGCGAGACGTTGTGCCTCTCGAGCAGCCCGAGGATGGTGTCGCGACGGTAGGGCATCTGCTCGGAGACGGTTGCGTACTCGGCGAGCTTGGAGGCGTCGTGGTCGACCGTCTCGGTAAAGACGGGCCGGCCGTTCTCAAAGACGCCCACCTTGGTTGAGGTGGAGCCGGGATTGATAACGAGGATGCGATAGTTGTTCTCAGACATGGTTCTCCCCTACTGGGCGCGGATGATGAGCATGGCAACGTTGCCGAGCATTTCCTCGACCGGCGCCGAGCGGCTGAAGTCGCACACCGGCTTGGCGAAGCCCTGCAGCACGGGGCCGTAGGCGTTGGCATGGCCAAAGATCTGGACGAGCTTCACGCCAATGTTTCCGGCGTGAAGGTTGGGAAAAATGAGAACGTTTGCACGGCCGGCAACCGGGGAGTCGCCCTTGACCTTGTGCGCGGCGGCCGCTGGGATGATGGCGGCGTCGAGCTGCAGCTCGCCGTCGCACTTGATGTCGGGACGCAGCTCGTGCACGCGCTCGACGGCCTCGCGGACAACGTCGATCGTCTCGTGCTCGGCAGAGCCCTTGGTCGAGAAGGCCAGCATCGCCACGCGCGGCTCCCAACCCATGAGCGCGGCCGCCGTGTCGGCCGAGGCGATGGCAATGCCCGCGAGGTCGGAGGCATCGGGTTGGGCCGTGATGGCGCAGTCTGCGAGGCCAAGCATCTGGCCCTGGGGACCATCGAAGCCGGGGATGTCGGCGATGCCCAGGCTCGAGGGCGACGCCACGCCCTCGGCAAGGCCCACAAAGCTCATGGCCGAGAAGACCACGTCACCCGTCGAGTACTCCTTGCCGGCCGCGCAGCAGTCTGCAAGGCCGCACTTGACGAGGAACATGCCGCAGTTGACAGGGTCTTTGCTCTTGCGGGTCACAGCCTTGGTCGAGTAGTCAGCAAAGCCCTGTTCGGCATAGGTATCCGCGAGCCTGGCGCGCACGTCTGCGTCGGTATTGTCAAAGTACTCGAAGCCCTTGGTTGCAATGCCCTGCTCGACGCACAGCGCCTCGATCTGAGCGGGGTTGCCCACAAGCACCGGCGTGCCCATACCGTTGGCAACGACCTGCTCGGCGCAGCGAAGGATGTCGGGGCTCGAGGACTCGGGGAAGGCAACGCGCTTGGGCGCCTCCTTGGCCCGGTCGATCATCTGCTGGAGAAACTCATTCATAAATGGCCACCTCTTATGTGAATCGGTAGAAAAAGGGCCCCAGATCTGCCGATAGCAAGACCGGGGCCCGATGGTTACGTCAGAAGGACCCGCTACTCCTCCTCGAGCAGCTCGGTGACGAACTCGGCGGCCTCACCAATCGTCTTGTTGCGCTTGAACTGCATGTAGGGGACCTCGATGTCGAACTCATCCTCGAGGAAGGTCGTCATCTGCGAGATTTGAGTGGACTTGGTGCTGTGCTCGGCGAAGGTGGTGTCGGCGGTGATACCGGAGGCGTCAACGCCCCAGACGTAGGCGCAGCGCTCGACGAGCTTGTCAAAAACATCCTGGTTCATGGTGAATCCTTTCTTTTGACCGCCCATAAGAGCGGAGAGGTTCGGGCTCGGCAATGGGTCCGCACCCATACCCAAGGGAGATAGAAAAGAAGGGGATGCCGGTTATTTTTTAGAGAGAGGCACTCCGACACCCCCAAGAAGAGGGGACGCTAGCGGATGATGATGTCGCCATCCTGGAAACGCGGGGGGATCACCGGGATCTGCAGGAACGAGTCGTGCTCGCCACCGGTGTAGATAAGGGTGCGGCCGTGGTTGTCGGTGTCCCACATCAGAGGCTCGAACCAATCCTCACGGATGTAGCGGCCGGCAACCTGGACGCGAATCTGCTGGCCCTTGTGCCAGAAGCGCGACGTGGGCCAAATCTCGATGTCAACGGGAACGATCTGGCCGGGCTCAAGCTTCTCGGAGCAGGTATGGGCCTGGATGGGCTGGAAGTCGGTCGAGAGCTTCTCGTCGAGCTTGCGACGCGAGACGCGCATCTTGCCCCAGGCACCGGGGTGCGGCTCGCCAAAGAGCGTGACGGGCAGCCACTCGCCGGTGGTCGAGAGCTTCTGGACGTTGATGAACAGGTCGGCGTCGTTGTAGTCCTCGGCAGCAACCCAAAGGTGGAGCTTCATATAGCCTGTGAGCTCGGTATCCTCGGGGAAGCGGTAGTCAAAGGTGACCTCCTCGGTCTCGGAGTCGTAGCCGACCATAGCCTGCTCGGCAACCGGCTCGGCCTTCATCGACATGTCGGAAGCATCGAGGTAGAGCTTCTCGTACTTGGTGCGCTTGAGCGGGAAGCTCGTCTCGGGACGGTTCTCCTGGTAGTTGAACTCACCGGTGTCCTGAACCTCGATGCGGACGGTCGGGGTGAGCTCCCAGCCGTTGTTCTCCTCCTTGAGGTAGCGGTCGAAAAAGCGCTCGAGCTCCTGGAGGTTCTTGTTGTTGTAGGCATCGGGCCACTCAAAGTCGCGGTGGGCGCGCAGCCACTTCTTGCGGCTCTTGATCTTGCGGAAGGCCTGGATGGAGCCGCGGCAGTGGAAGTGGTTCCAGCACGCCGTGGCGTAGATCGGAATCGTGATGTTCTTCCAGATGGGGTCCTTGTCCTTCCAGTAGTCGCAGTCGATGAACGGGTAGCGCTCGGCGTTGGCTGCGGTATCGTCGATGTAGTTGGGGCCCACGGCCTCGCGCACGACCATGCCGACGAACGTATGCGCCGGGATACCTCCCTCATAGAGCGACTCGCGGTACATATCGGACGTGCCCTCCCACGGGGCGATACAGGAGAGGTGAGGCGGCTGCTGGGAGGCGATGCGCCACTGGGTCATGGCAACGCAGGAGTTACCGGCCAGGCCAACATGGCCATTGCACCAGGATTGGGCTGCGGCCCACTCGATGAAGTCGTAGCCGTCGCGGCCCTCTTGGGTGCCAAACTGCACGAAGTCACCGCCAGAGTGGCCCACGCCGCGCGGATCGACATTGGCAACCGCGTAGCCGTGGCGGCACCAGTAGCCGGGGTCGGGCGACTCGAACTTGGACATGTTCGAGACGGTCTGGGGCGGCACGCCCATGATCTGCCACTCGGACTGGCCATCGAACGGGCGCTTGCCGTAGAAAGACCAGGAAACGATCAGCGGCACCACGGAGCCGTCGTTGGGACGGTAGATGTCAACGTAGATGACCACGCCGTCGCGCATCTTGACCGGCTGGTCCTGCATGCAGATGATGCCGGGGGCGCACTCATAGGTGCTGGTGTTGAGGGGCGACTGGAACTTGTAGTCCTCGCGCTCCTCGGCGCTCATGGCGTCGAGCTCGGCCTGCGTGGCAGGGTTGAGCATCTGACGCATGGTGATCTCGGTGGGGTTGCCGTTGCAGGCAACGGTCTTGGTTACAGTTTCACGAGACACGTGGAACCTCCTAGTTTCGATAATTCCGAATTAAGAAGACTGTCGACAGTTTTTAGGCCTGCTCGACGTTCTGTGGCTTGGTGACGTCGTGCTTGTTGAAGTAAAGGAAGCCGGCGATGCACAGGGCACCGATAAAGACAACGCCGATCCAGATCATCGCGGTCATGGAACCGCCCACGAGGCTACCGAGGAACGAGGTGGTGAAGGGCGACAGAGACTGGCCGAGCGAGCAACAGGCGTTACAAAGGGCCATGTTGAAGGCCATGCCCATGGCGCTGGAGAAGTTCGAGGCGCCCATACCGCCAAACGGGGTGAAGGACTGGTAACCAAGGCCGATCATGAAGCCGCCGGCGCACAGCATCGGGATGTTGGGAGCGAGCGCATACAAGACGAGGCCGATGAGGGTGAAGGCAAAGGTGACGGTGGGCGACTGCTTCTTGAAGATCTTGATGAGCGGTGCCACGATCACGCCGGCGAGCAGGCCGGAAAGGGTATAGGCGCTGGAGGCTATGCCCGCCTCGGCCGTGCCGCCCAAGCCGCGCTCGGCCACAATGAGGGCCTCGTTAGAGTTAAAGAGCTGGGCAAAGGTATAGAGGGTAAAGCCAAAGATGCACAGGAAGATAACTTCCTTTGGGACCTTGACGTGTTGGCCCTTCTCGGCCTTGGGCTCAAGCTTGCCCTTGGGCAGAAAGATGAGCTCGAGGACAAAGAAGACACCGACGATAAAGTAGGCGTAAAAGGCGTGCGTCCAGTCCTGAGCACCAAAGGTGGCGGCGGCGCTGGTGTAGATAAAACCGCCCAGGCAAACAAACGTCGAGAGCAGGCCGAGGACCGTGCCGCGCGCATCTCCCTCAAAGTAATCGGGAATCAGCGTGGTCATAGCATTCTGCAGACCGCCCAGGGCAACACCCACGAGCGCGGCCGAGACAAGCAGCTGCGAGATATCGGAGTGCAGGTAGATGGGCATAGTGCCGGCAACCACATACAGCGCCGTGAAAAACAGGGCGGTGTACTTCTTGTAGACGCGGGAGGCCAGCTTGGAGACGACGATGCCAGTGGGGATGGCGATAAGAGACGGCAGCGTAACGACCTGCTGGATTACCGTGATCGGTGCATCCGGAAACGCCTGGACGATACTGGCGAGAACGGAGACCGGAACGATAAGGGCCATGAGGGACAGCGCGCAGCTGTAGATGCCCACGAGGACCTTGATCTTATCCTTTGTCATGTTTCCTCCTTCTGTGAGGCTTGTATTGCGCATATATGAGGTGGGGTTAGTTGTTTCTCTTGGCCTCACCGCCTCCGAGCAGCCCGTCTTTGGTGAGGGCGACAAAAGCGACCAGACCGGCAGCCATAAGGCCGGCGCCCGCAACGTAGGAGACGACATAGGATCCCGTGGCACTCGAGATGAGGGCGAAGAAGCTGGGGCCGATGGCGCCGACGAGCTGGATGAGGGGGAGCATCAGGCCAAAGGAGCTGGCAAAGCCCTCGCGGCCAAAGTACTCGGCACAGATATTGACCGGCCAGTTATCGGCACCGCCAACGACCACACCGATGAGAGCCAGACTGGCAGACACGCAGGCGGGATTTCCAGAGAGGTTAAGCGCGATGGCGACGATGCCGGTGACGAAGGAGATGATCGCGCCGACGCGTGCACCAAACCTGTCGCCGATGACGCCGCAGATAAACGAACCCACGCAGGCAAACAATGCCGATGCGAGCATGGCACCCATCGCCTCGTCCATCGTGTAACCGAGTTCAAGAAGCCTAGGGGCAAGCTGGACCATAAGGCCGCCCGAAAAGATGAGCTGGATGCCCAGGATGAGCGAGAGCAGGAGGAATCGCGGATTGCGGAGCAGGTCAGCGGCGAGCTTAGTGTTTCCCGACCTTCGCTCGGCACTACGCTCCACTTTGTGGGGCTCACAGCGCTCGAGGCTATCGGGCAGGTAACCGCGCTCCTCGGGGGTATCGGAGACGCCAAGGCTCAGCAGCACGAGCGCAACGGCAGCGATGGCCATGAACGGGACGAAGGCGCCGTCAACTCCCAGGGTGTTGAATCCAAAGTTATAAACGATCGAAGCAAAACCGGCGCCCAGAGGAATACCCATCGAGACAAAGCCCTGCACGGTGCCTTTCTTGGTGGGAAACCAATTTGCAAGAAGGACTGGGACGGTGTTGTAACCGAGCGCCGACGAGGCGGCATTGGCAACAACCATCGAAACGGAGAACAGAGCGAACTCCCTTGAGATCCCCATAAGAGCAAGCCCGGCAACATAGAGCACAGCCCAGACGGCGCACAACCTCTTAGCGGGATACTTGGAGCACACCCTTCCAGCGATAAACCCGGCGACGACGTTGCCGACGCTCGCGACCGATATCATCGAAGTGATAAGGACGCCGTCCCAGCCACGCGCCTGTTCAAGCAAAACGGCTGCGATATTCATGGCGCTTCCTACTGTGGAGGTAATGAAGTAGCACAGGACGCTAAAGGCGAGTAGTGGCCACGCTCGCAGATAATGGGGCCTTGCAGTCGCGTTTTCCATAATCGCCTCTTTCTCGTCGACCCCGCTGACCTGGGGTCCTTTCGAGAAAAATCATATGGTGCGGCAACTTTTGCCTCCAGAACAGCAGGGCGGGCCCGTGTTCGATTCGTACGTATGTGCCAAGGGGTGTACGATTCGGCCATATTTGATCTAATGTGTCTGATTGGGCAGCTAGAATACCTTATTATTGAGTGTATAACGTTCGAAATGATGTGATGCGGAGAGAAGTGGCACCATTCGTCTCCCGCGAACGGCAGGAGTGATCGGTCTGAAAAGCGTCAAAAACCAGGACTTCAAAACAAGCAAGCGGGAACAAACGCGCAAGACCATAGTCGAGACCTACCTCGGCTTTCTCGACACAACCGATTTTGACGCCGTAACCGTAAGCGCCCTGTGCAAGGCGGCCGGAATCGTGAGGAGCACGTTCTACACCTATTTTTCCGACATCTATGCAGTAGCCCAATACATCGAGGATCAGGCCATCGCTCGATTCAATTGGGTGGACAAGCAGTCTCAAACCGGCAAGGAACTCAACGCAAAGCGCCCTCGGACCGCCTGGGGCTTTCCCATCGCACCACCCTATGGGTTTGACCTTTGGTTCGATGTTTGCGAAAAGAACCAAAAGATTCTCAAAGCAATGTTGGGACCTCACGGCGACCCCTATTTCGAACAGAAATTCAGGGCACATCTTATCGACCACGTTCACATGCAGATGGATGCCGACAGCATGCCCAACGACGACCTCCGCACAGGCTTTTGCGAGTCGATCGTTGAATTACATTTCATTCTGGTGAGGAATTGGGCGCTTCACGAGCATACAACGCTCTCTAAAGAACGCATTAAAACGATTATCAACACCATGCGCGTTGGCAGCAGCGTTGAGAGCCTCTATGCAGGGGAGCTGACCGATCATGCCCAACTTCTCAAAGCCATCTCCCCCATCAACGAACTCGAAGAATAGCCGCAAACAGCAGAAACTCAAAGCCAGGCCCAACCCTTAAACAAAAAAGAGCCGCCCGAGCAAAGCTCGGACGGCTCGTCTACTTTTCATCCGTTAACCTTCGCGCTCATGAGAGGGCATCAAGGGTAACGTAGGCCCAAACCCCGGAAGCCTTTGTTTTCGAGCGATTCCGCAGCCGCGAAGCGGCGAGGACCAGCGAGAAAACAACGGCGCAGGGGTTTGGGCCAGACAGGTTATCTAGCCCTTCTCAATAGCGCGCATGATCGCCTTGTAGATCTCCATCAACGGGATGATCAGGAAGGCCAGGCCCAGCGCGGCAAGAACGCCCTTGAGCTCAAGCGTCACAGGGCCAAAGAACATCTCGGCAAGCGTCGGCTGCACGGTCACGATCACCGTCAGCACCAGCGCCAGCGCGGCGGAAGCCCACAGCCACTTGTTCTGCTTCTTCATGGTGAACAGCGACGCACGACGGCTGCGCATATTGAAGCAGTGGAAAATCTCGACCATGTTGAGCGTGATGAACGCCATCATCACGCCTTCCTCGTCGGCATTGCCGGCGATCATATCGGCGATGTGGATGTAGCCCATGTCAAAGTACACGCCCACAAAGAAGCTCGCCAGCACCAGCACGGTGATGATTAGGCCCTGGACCACGCAGTCCAGACCCATATGTCCGGCAAAGACACCGTCCTTGGCGTTGCGCGGCTTGCGCTTCATGATGTCGCCCTCGGCATCCTCCATGCCCAACGCGAGCGCGGGGAAGCAGTCGGTGACCAGGTTCACCCACAGCAGCTGCACCGGCTGGAAGATAGTAAAGCCGATGAGCGTGGCGATAAACACCGAGAACACCTCGGCAAGGTTAGCCGAAAGCAGGAACTGGATGACCTTGCGGATGTTGTCGTAGATGCGACGGCCCTCTTCGCAAGCGCCGATGATGGTAGCGAAGTTGTCATCAGCAAGTACCATGTCGGCGACGTTCTTGGTGACGTCGGTACCGGTGATGCCCATACCGACGCCGATGTCGGCGCGCTTGATGGACGGGGCGTCGTTGACGCCGTCGCCCGTCATGGCCACAATCTGGTCGCGCGACTTCCAGGCCTCGACGATGCGGGTCTTGTGCTCGGGCTGGACGCGGGCGTACACGCCGTAGTCCTCGATGTGCGCGTCGAGTTCCTCGTCGCTCATGCGGTCGAGGTCGGCGCCCGTGATGGCCTGGCTGCGATCGGCGACGATACCCAGCTGCTTGGCGATGGCCACGGCGGTGTCGATGTGGTCGCCCGTGATCATGACGGTGCGAATGCCAGCGTCGTGGGCCTCGCGGATGGCTTCGGCGACCTCGGGGCGGACCGGGTCGATCATGCCGGACAGGCCGCAGAAGACCAGGTCGTGCTCGAGCGCAGCGGGGCTGCAGTCGCTCGGGACCTCGGTGTAGGTGCGGCTTGCCAGCGCCAGCACGCGCAGAGCCTCGTCGGCCATGGCCTTGTTGGCGGCCACGAGCTCGGCGCGACGCTCCTCGGTCAGCGGGACGACCTTTTCGCCCTCGTAGATATGGGTGCACAGGCCGATCACCACGTCGGGCGCGCCCTTGGTGTACTGCTCGTACTCGCCGTCCAGGGTCTCGACGACCACGGACATCATCTTGCGGCCCGAGTCAAACGGGGCCTCGCCCACGCGCGGGTGCTCGGCAGTCAGGCCAGTAAGACCAGCTTTGCCGGCATCATTGACAAGCGCGCACTCGGTCGGCTCGCCCACGGCCTCGCCCAGCTCCTCGTCCCACTGAGCATCGGAGCACAGCGCCATGCCGGCCAGGAACTTCTCCTTGGGCGCAGCGAGCTCGTGCTTGACGACGGTCATCTTGTTCTGGGTAAGGGTACCGGTCTTGTCGGAGCAGATGGTCTGCGTGCAGCCAAGGGTCTCGACGGCAGAGAGCTTGCGGATAATTGCCTGGCGCTTGGCCATCTTGGTCACACCAAGCGACAGCACGATGGTCACGACGGCAACCAGGCCCTCGGGGATGGCAGCGACGGCGAGCGAGACGGCGACCATAAAGGTATCGAGCAGGGCGGTCGGGTCGGTAAGAACGTTGCCCACGCCGTGGCGGATGATGTCGACGCCAAAGATGACGACGCAGATGACGATCACCATGATGGTGAGGATGCGGCTGAGCTCGGCGAGCTTCACCTGCAGCGGCGTGAGCTCTTCCTTGGCCTCGGCCAGGGCGCCGGCGATCTTGCCCATCTCGGTGTTCATGCCGGTGCCGACCACGACGGCGCGACCACGGCCGTACACGACGGTGGAGCCCATATAGCACATGTTCTTACGGTCGCCGAGCGGCACGTCGTCGGTGCCGGCGGCGAGCTCGATCACGTTGGCATGCTTCTCGACGGGCACGGACTCGCCGGTGAGCGCGGCCTCTTCGATCTTCATCGTGGCGCTCT